>Ga0207648_10001897_pt1 | contig 22845 bp, 13 predicted proteins | sample KBSMisM32_FD_184310 | JGI IMG/M metagenome (GOLD analysis project Ga0207648, IMG submission 184310) | Miscanthus rhizosphere microbial communities from Kellogg Biological Station, Michigan, USA - KBS Miscanthus M3-2 (SPAdes) (version 2) | ecosystem: Host-associated > Plants > Roots >...
ATCGTGGCCGCCGCGGGCGGCGCGCCGGCGGTCACGACCCGGACGCCGGCCGGCACGTTCGCGCGGACGTCCGCCGGCGCGCTGGCGATGCCGATCAGCACGGTCGGCGCCGCGCACAGCATCGACGCACGCTCCGCCTGAATCAACTCGAAGACTTTCACGGGATCGATCTTCCGAAGGCAGATATGTGCCGCGCCGACCGCCGTCACCGCCCAGGTGAACGTCCAGCCGTTGGCGTGGAACATCGGCAGCGTCCACAAGTAGCGGTCGGCCACCTGCATCGGCACGTGCAGCAGCGTGCCGACGACGTTCATGTAGGCGTTGCGGTGCGTGATCATCACGCCCTTCGGGCGCGAGGTGGTGCCGCTGGTGTAGTTGATCGTGAGGAGATCGTTCTCCTCGATCGCCGGCCGCTCGAACGACGCCGGCGCCTCGTCGAGCAGGCGCTCGTAATCGAGCCATCCGATCGATGTGCCTTCGAGCGCGACGAAATGCCGCACGTTCGGCAGCTGCGGCCGCAGTCCTTCGACGCACTCCAGGTAATCCTCGTGCGCGCAGACGACGGTGGCGCCGGAGTGGTTGATGATGTATTCGAACTCGCCGGCGCTCAGCCGGTAGTTGATCGGCACCAGCACGGCGCCGATCTGCGGCACCGCATAGAACGACTCGAGCTGCGCGTGCGTGTTCGGCGCAATGTAGGCGACGCGGTCGCCCTGCCCGACGCCCAGCTTCTGCAGCGCCGCCGACCAGCGATCCGCGCGCTCGAAGAACCGGGCATAGGTGAAGCGCAGGCCGCCGTCGACGACCGCCTCACGGCCGGGATAGAGCGCGCGGCTGCGCCGCGCGAACTCGAGCGGGGTTAATGGAACTTCCATAGATGAACCCTGACATTGCGGATTGCGGATTGCGGAATGCGGATTAATTGATCAAATAACGCCAATCCTCAATCCGCAATCGAATCCCCAATCCCCAATCCCCAATCGAATCCGCAATCCGCAATCCGCAATCCGCAATGTCAGCGCGCAGCTCCCTTGCCGAGCGAAATGAGGTTCGCAAGCAGCTGGTAGGCGCCGTCGGTGCCCGACGGCAGCTGCCGCCACAGGTTGAGGCCGACGTAGATCCACTTGCCCTTGCCGTACTGCGCCTCGACCAGCGCGCCCGCTTTCGGCCCCGGGTTGAGCGCGAACGGATCTTCGAGCTGCAGCAGATCGTGATAGCGCGAGTCTTTCTCGCCGAGGAAGTACAACCCCCGCTCCTGCACCCAGTTCTTCCACGCCGCTTCGCCGATCTCGTTCGGCGTCGTGAAGATCGGGTTCTGCGGTGCCACCACCTTCACCGCCGAATCCTCGTCGGTGACACGGTTCGAGCTCATGCTCGCAGGGTAGGGCCCGTACTGCGCGTCGTTGAACTCGTACTTGTTGTACTGGACGATCGCGGTGCCGCCGTTGAACACGTACTCGAGCAGGCGGCTGTTGTTGGCGCGCAGATCGTCGCGCCGCTCGTAAGCGCGCACGCCGGTGACGATCGCGCTGAACCGCGACAGGTCTCCCCACGCCAGATCGTCCGGCGACAGCATCTCGACTTTCGCGCCGAGCTGCTCGATCGCCGGCGGCACCTGATCGCCGACGCCCATCACGTAGCCGATCGTCAGGTTGGCCGGTGTCCGGACATCGATCACCTTCAACGTCGTGTGCGCGGTGTCGTAGATGTGGTACCGCCGGATGTGCGGGTACTCGACCACCTGGAAGCCGCGGTCGAATGTCTGACCATTCGCGGTGGCCACGGCCTTGACGGTGTACTCGCCGGGACCGGCGGTCGGCGCCGGCTTCACCTGGAAGCGGACGGTCTGCGCTTCGTCAGGTCGCGAAAAGTCGACCGCATGCTCGGCCGGCGATGCGGTCCAGTTTTCAGGCAGGTGCAGGGTGACGACGCTCTTGAGCGGGCCGGGCGCGTCGTTGACGACGGTGACACGGACCTCGCGATCGGAGGTGGGTGCGCCGGCGGCGCGCTCCGCGGCGGTCCGCTCGGCCGCGGCGCGTTCGGCGGCGGCGCGTTCGGCAGCAGCGCGGGCAGCAGCGGTGCGCACGGCGGCGGTGCGCGCGGGCGCGGCGGTCGGCGCCGGCCGCACCGGGCGGATTGCCGCCGCCGGGATGATCGCAATCTCCGGCGTCGCCCGCACCGACAGCGCCGGCACCACCAGCAGCTCCGTGCGCTTCTCGCCGCTGAAGATGTTGCCCTCGTAGCGGTGCTGGACCGGCAGCCCCTCGATCACTTCCTCGCCGCCCGGCAGCCCGAGCATCACCTGCACGTAGAACGGCGACGGGCGCATCGGCAGCCCGAACGGCGCGTCGGCGTCGAAGGTGTAGCGGCCGGCCTGTCCGTCGCGGTGCCAGTACGGTTCGGTCGGACGCGACGCCGCGGGAATCGTCAGCGTCGGCTCACAGTGCGCCACCTGGTTCCTGCCGACGTTCGGCATCGGCTGCGCCGGCGGCGCGCTGGCGCCGCGGCCGCGGCCGCCGCCGGGGAACCCGAATCCGCCGCCGTTGAACGCCACCATCGTGCAGGCGGCGTCGCCCTCGAAGCCGTCGAACTTGACGCGCTTGATCGCCACGTCCCCGGCGCCGCGGTGCGCGACGATGACGTTCACCTTCACCTGCTGCCCGGGCACGACGACCCCGTCGTCGGCGAGCACGTCGGCCTTGATGCCGGCGGCGACGAGCGCCGCCTGCTGGAACTCGCCTTCCTTCTGCCGCAGGCGGAAGTCGATCTCGAACTTCGCCGTGTCGTCGATCGCCATCGCCCGCACTTCGCGGCGCAGCGCCCGCACCGCGAACAGCCCGTCGAGGATCGGCTTCAGCGTCGCCTCGTCGTTGACCGTGTCGAAGGTGCGCTGCGCGATCTGCGCGGCGTTCGAGATGACGACCAGGCCGTCGTTGAGGTCCTTCGGCACGCGGCCGGTGACGAACTTGGCGAGGCTCATGATGGTGCTGTCGATGCCGTCGAAGAGCGCCGTTTCGTCGCGCTGCAGCTGGCCGGTGATGGTGGATTCCACCAGCTGATAGCTGACCGGCAGCGCCGGCGTCGGCAGCGCCAGCAGCTGTCCCATCCCCTGGCACTTGTGCATGCTGCGCGCCTCGGTGCCGATCTCGTGATACGTCTTGCCGAGCAGCGAATCGTAGACGCTGGCGTTGACGCGCGTCAGTCTGCCGGTCGGCACCGGCTCGCCCGGGAAGCCGAAGCCGGCGGTCTGGTACAGCTTCCTCGGCTGCCACGGCCGCAGCCCTTCCTTGATCTGCTCCGGGTACTTGGCGGGATCGGCGGCGAGCTTGTACGCGTCGCGGGTGATCACCGCCGACGCCATGTGATGCTGCCCGCCGGCATTGCCGGTCGGCGGCAGCGTGACGATCACGTCGGGGCGAATCATGCGGATCAGCCGGACGTAATCCGCAGTGATTTCCTCGCGGCCCCACTTCTCGTAGGTCTCTTCGATGCTGAACGAGTAGCCGAAGTCGACGGCGCGGGTGAAGTACTGATCGGCGCCGTCGAAGCGGTGCAGCGCCGCCAGCTCGCCGGTGCGCAGGACGCCGAGCGCTTCGAAGATTTCCGGGCCGATCTCGTTCTGCCCGCCGTTGCCGCGGGTGGCGGTGGCGAGCGCGGTGCGGTAGCCCTGCCCGCGATTGAGCATGACGAGCAGCCCGTTGTTCTCGTCGTCGGGGTGCGCGGTCGTGTGGAGGAAGATGCCGGTATTGCCGAGGTGGCGAATCGCCAGCCCCAACGCGACGTGCCCCTCGAGCTCGTCGAGCGGTGTGACCCGCAGCTGGGCGGCCGGGAACGCCGAGAGCGCTGCGATCACCATCGCGAGCGCGTACAGACGTTTCATAGAACAGATCTTATCAGGCCGTGCGAAGCACGCTGGCAATGCCCAGCCTCAGGCAAAGCGGCGCGGGCGAGGGCAGGCGTGAGGTGAAAAGACCCACCTGCCCTACCCGCCCTGCCTGCCCTGTCAGAATCGCACTTTGAATCCGAGCTGGAACTTCCGCTGCTCGTAACCCGTGGCGCTCGGGAACCCGTACGGATCGTCCGGCAGCGTCGCCGTCGGCGTTCCGGCGGCGTTGGTCGTCACCACCGAGTTGAACCCCGACATCTGCTCGGTGTTGAAGACGTTCTTCATCTCCGCCACCACCTCGGCGCGCACCGAGCCGCGCAGCGGGATGAAGCGCGTGTAGCGGAGGTCGACGTTGTAACGGTTCGGCAAATAGATCGAGTTGCGCCCGATGAAGAGCGGCCGATCGCTGGCGACGCCGTCGCCGTTCAGATCCGCGTTCGACCGGATGTTCACCGGCAGGCTGCTGTTCAGCTGGAGCAGCACGCCGATCTGGTTGCCGTCGAGCAGGGCGCGCACCACGCCGTTCGAGGCCCGGCTGCGCGACGTGTAGACGATGTTGCCGGAGAAGTTGTGGCGCATGTCGAGCGGGTTCGGCCCCTTGTCGCGATCGATGTTGCTCGGGTCGGAGCGTCCCTGCTCGGCCTGGACGGTGAGCTGTGTCAGCAGCGGCGTGTTGTCGATCCCTTTGCCGGTGACGTACTGCAGGTTGAAGGTCAGCCCCTGCGCCAGCCGCTTCGACGCCTGCAGCGTCAGTCCCTTGAAGGTGGAGTCGCCGATCGACTGCACCTCGAAGATCCGGTTGAACCGCGGATCGACACGGCTGGTGCCGAAGATCGGCCGGCCGTCGGCCAGCTGGCCGATCGACGCGCCGAGGTTGACGTCGGTGACGACCGGCAGGTTGTCGCCGTCGGCGTAGATGAAGCCGACCGATCCGGTAAAGTCGCGGCCGAATGCCTGTTCCACCTGGACGTTGAACTGGCTGGTGCGCGCCACCTGGAAGTTGGACGACACCGCCCACGGCGACTGCACGGCCAGCGTGCCCGTGCCCGCCTGGTTCGGGAAGGCGGGGGCGCCCGCCGCGTTGCCGTTGAAGGTGAAAATGGGAGCCTTCGGCGATCCGCTCAGCTGCAGCGCCTGCTCGTAGCCGCCGAGGATCGGCTGGTCGTACATGATGCCGACGCTGCTGCGCACGGCGGTGGTGGGTGTGACTGCCCACGCCACGCCGGCGCGCGGCCCCCAGTTGTTCTTGTCGATGTTGAACGCGCGTGTCTGCGCGAGCGGCGCGTCCGCCAGGCCGTCGGGATATTGATACAGGTCGTAGCGGACGCCGTAGAGAATCTTCACCGTCGGCGCGATCTGCCAGTCGTCCTGGACGAACGTGCTGTAGACGCTCGTGTCCATGGCGAAGTTCAGGTCGCCGGTGATCTGCGTCATCGACGAGTAGCCGTTGCGCGCCGTGCCGGCCTTTGCTGCCTGGTAAGCGGCAATCGACGGGAACACGTAGACGAACTGCGGCGCCGCCGTTCGCGCGTCGTGGATGCGCTGCACGTCGATGCCGAACTTGTAGCTGTGGGCGGCGCGGATGTAGGTGAAGTTGTCAATCACCTGCGTGATGTTCTGCTTGAAGTCGAAGCCCTCGTTGCCCTGGCCGGTGCCGGTCAGCGGGCTGCCGAAGCTGGCGATGCCGGTGATCGTGACCGCCGGCCCGCTGCCGGAATCGGCGTTGCGCACCGACTGCTGGTGCCGGTGGGCGTACTGCACGCGGAACTCGTTCAGCTTGCTCGAGCCCATCGTCGACACCACCTGGCCGGCGACCGAATCCATCGCATCGAGGAAATCGGTTGCCAGCTCGAGTGAGTTGAGATTGCCGCCGCTGTTGTACGGCGCGTCGTTGGCAAACCTGATCCAGCGCACCGTCGCACGGTTGCCCGGGGTGACCTGCAGGTCGGACTTGGCGATGAAGAACTTCGCGGTCTGGACGTTGGGCACGAATGCGGGCTGCGGCCCGAGGCCAATCGCGGCGACGTTGGCCGCAGGAATGGTGATCGGGCTGTTCGACGAGAGGTCGCGCCGCGTCTGTTCCCAGCCGCTGTAGAAGAAGGCGCGGTTGCGGACGATCGGTCCGCCAACCGCCACGGTGCCGGTGTCGACTTTCGTATCGGGACGGGCCGCGCCTGCCGGCGGCGGACCGCAGGTCGAGGCGACCGCGGTGCAGCCGAAGAAGAACGGGAAGGCGCTGAACGGCTTGCGGCGGAAGAGATACCCGCCGTCGCCACGGAACTTGTTGGTGCCCGACGGCGTGACCGCGTTGTAGACCATCCCCATCGTCTGGCCGAACTCGGGGGCAAAGCCGGTGGTGACGACCTTCACTTCCTGGATCATCACCTCCGACATCGGCAGCAGCCTGAGGCCGGCGCGATCCTTCTCGGTGTTGGTGTTGCCGTCGATCTGGTAGTTGATGCGCATCGCCGCGCCGTTGGCCGCCAGCCGGGGCACGCCGAACTCGACGTTCTCGATGCCGGTCACTCCCGGCTGCACCAGCGCGAAGTTGTAGGGGTTGCGCGCGACCAGCGGCAGGTTGTGAACCTCGAGGTCGCTCATCGTGTGGCCGATGTCGATGCGCGCGATATCGAGCGCCGGGATGTCGGAGCTGCTGACCGTGATCGTCTCGCTGACCGTGCCGACCGTGAGCGTCGCATTGACCACGGCAGTCTGACCGACCGAGAGCTTGATGTCCGTGCCCTCGAATTTCTTGAAGCCCTGCAGCTCGGCCACGACTTTATACGTGCCGAGCGTGAGCAGCGGCGCGCGGTACAGCCCCTTGTCGTTGGTGACGACGATGCGTTCTGCGCCGGTCTCGGTATTGGTCACGGTGACGGTGGCGCCCGGCAGCACGCCGCCCGAGCTGTCGACGACCGTCCCTTCAATGGTGCCGTTTGCGGCTTGCGACTGCGCCAGCGCCGGCGCGGCCAGCGACACCGACAGCAGCGCGGAGCAAAGAATTTTGAGCATTTTCGCAGTATACAACGCGAAACTGCGGCGATCGGGCGGGTCTAGCGGTGGAACCCGAACACTTCGTCAGCCGGATCCATTTCTTCGAAGTGTTGCCGCAGCATGATGCGGCTCGCGAGATACGCGCCGGTGATCGTGTGGCTCGAATCGCCGAAAGCGAACAGGTGGTGCGGAAAGTTGCGGTGCGCGCCGATGCAGGGCAGGCCGTCGCCGCTGCGCGCGTAGTCGGCCGCCCAGCCGTAAGCCGGCTGGATGCCGGAGATATCCGGATACAACGTCGACAGCTCGTACATCAGCTGCCCGGTGCGCTGCACGATCGTCTTGTCGCGAAGCCGCGGCGGCGGCGACTCGGCGTCGGCGCCGCTGACGAGGAGACGATCGCCGCCGACCCAGCGGATCGCATGCGCCGGCTCCGCGCTGTCGCGCACGACGGTTTCGCGCTTGCCGAGGAGGTTGCGGATCTTCGCCGGCACCGCGTCGGTTTCGGCGAGGTAGGTCGTGCGAAACCAGAAATGGCGCGCGAGCGATTTGAACAGCGGCGTCGGCATGCCGGTGGCGACGATGACGCGGCCGGTGCGAAGCGTGCCGCCCTCGGTGATGACGTCGGCGGTCTTGCGGTTGAACGTCACCTTCTTCACCGGCGTCCGCTCATAGAGCGCGGCGCCGCGCCCTGCCGCCGCGGCCGCGAGCGCAAGGCATGCGCGATACGGATCGGCGATCGCGCCGTCCTTCGCGCGCACGCCGGCGACGCCGTCGATCCCGACTTCGCTGCGAAGCGCCGCCGCCTTGAGCAGCGGCGCGTCGAGGCCGGCGTGGCGCCGCGCCTGCTGCTCGCGCGTCAACCGCGCGGCTTCGTCGGGCCGCGTCGCCACGGTGACCCCCGGCTGATCGACGAGATCGATCTTGACGCCGAGGCGCCGCAGCAGCGCCGCGAAGTCGAGCGCGCCGCGCCGCCACGATTGCCAGGCGTAGCGCGCGCGCCGCAGGCCGAGCGCCTTCTCGAGATCGACGAAGCGCGTGCCCGGATCCTCGGAGATCCAGCCGGCCGACGACCCGCTGTTGCCGCGGCCGATCTGCGCCGCTTCGAGCAGCACCGTTTTGACGCCGGCGGCGGCGAACGCATACGCGGTGGCGCAGCCGGTCAGGCCGCCGCCGACGATGACGGCGTCGATTTTCTGTGAGCCGCGGTATGTCGGGTGCGCCGGGACGCGCGATTTCGGGAAGCGATCGATCCAGGGCGAGCGGCCGTATTTCGTCACGGCGCCTCCGGTCGATCGATGGTCTGCAGCATCAAAGCTGCATTCTATCCGACGTCGTACGCGGGGCGACGCGGCCTCACGTAGCGCAGGCCTTCAGGCCTGCACCAACGGGCGCGGGCAGCCCTGAAGGGCTGCGCTACGGGCGTCGCTCTCGCTCGCTCGACAGCAGCGCCTTCTTCCGCGCCGCGCCCCACCGGTAGCCGCCCGTGCCGCCGGCCGCGGGCAGGACGCGATGACACGGAATCGCGACCGCGACCGGATTGGTCGCGCACGCCCTGGCGACGGCGCGAACCGCGCGCGGCCGGCCGATCGCCGCCGCGACCTCGCCATAGGTCCGCGTCTCGCCGTACGGGATCGCGGCCAGCGCCTGCCACACCTGCCACTGGAACGCCGTCGCCTGCACATCGAGCGGCAGCTCGAGCCGCGGCTCGCGTCCGGCCAGGTGGGCGACGATGGCGCTGGCGGATTGCGCGAGGGCGCCGGCGTCCGCCGAAATCGCCGCCGCCGGATACTCGCGCTCGAGCGCGCTCGTCAGCTCGCGATCGCTCGTGCCCATCGCGACCGCGCAGACGCCGCGCGGCGTCGCCGCCACCAGCAGCCGTCCCAGCGCGCCGTTCGGTGAATCGACGATCGTGTACTGAACCTGCATGCCCTCGCCTCCTCGTCGATAAATGGATGGCGCCATGCCCAGCTTGGGCGCCGCCCGTTCGTAGAACCGGCTGCTCGATCCGTAGCCGGCGTCGAGCATGGCGCCGGTCACATCGTTCGACTGGCGCAGGTGCCGCTTCACCTTGCCGAGGCGGCACGCCTCGGCGTACTCGCGCGGCGTGACGCCGACGAGGCGCTTGAAATTGCGCTGCAGGTGGTAAGGGCTGCCGCCGAGACGCGCCGCCAGCGTCGACAGCGCCGGGTGGCCGTCGACGTTCGCGAGGTAGACGCAGGCGCGCCGGATCTTGTCGACCCAGGGATCGGCGGCCATCGCCGTCGCGTCCGGCTTGCAGCGGAGGCAGGCGCGAAACCCGGCGCGGCGCGCCGCCTCGGTCGTCTCGTAGAACGACACGCGATCGCGGCGCGGGCGCCGGCTCCCGCACGACGGCCGGCAATAGACGCCGGTCGACTTCACGCCGTAGACGAAGAGGCCGTCGGCACTCCGGTCGTGCGCGACGACGGCATTCCACCGCGCGGGGTCGTTGAGATATTCGTGGGGCGCGGTGGCTACCTGTGCTGCGCTCGCCATGCTGTTCATGCGCGGAGTATCGCGCGTGCCCGCGATCGGGCGATATCCGCCGCTTGCGCCCGAATTACGCCCCATCCCACGCCACTACGAAGACCTTCGTTGACACCGCGAGGCGCTTCGGAAATACTCGGACCATGCCCTTCTCCCAGGATCTCCGCTACGCCGCGCGCACGCTGGTGAGCGCTCCCGGCTTCACGCTGATCGTCGTCCTCACGCTCGGCCTCGGCATCGGCGCCAATACCGCCATCTTTTCGCTGACCGACCAGCTGCTGCTGCGGCTGCTGCCGGTCCGCTCGCCCGAGCAGCTCGTCGTCCTCGACGGGCCCGGCCCGAACCAGGGCCGCACCTTCAACCAGGGCACCTTCTCGTACCCGATGTATCGCGATTTCCGCGATCAGAATAGCGTGTTCGACGGCGTGCTCGCGCGCTTCCCGGCGCCGTTGACGCTGATCACCAACGGACAGGCCGAGCGCGTCGACGGCGAGCTCGTCTCCGGCAACTACTTCGACGTCCTCGGCGTGCGCGCGCAGATCGGGCGCACCTTCACGCCGGACGACGATCTCACGCCTGGCGGCCATCCGGTCGCGGTGTTGAGCCACGGCTACTGGGCCCGCCGCTTCGATCGCAGTCCCGCCGTCCTCAACCGCAGCGTCACGCTGAACGGCCACCCGATGACAATCGTCGGGGTCGCGCCGCCGGGGTTCCACGGCATCGCGGTCGGCGAGGATCCGGACGTCTTCGTGCCGCTGATGATGAAGGCGCAGATGACGCCGACCTGGGACGACCTGACGAACCGGCGCAGCCGCTGGCTCACGATCATGGCGCGCCTCAAGCCCGGCGTGTCGCAGGCGCAGGCCGAATCGGCGATGAACGTGATTTACCGGCAGATCAACGAGCAGGAGATCAACGAGATCAAGAACCCGTCGAAGACCTTCCGTGAACGGTTCGTCGCCAAACACCTCTTCCTGTATCCCGGCCAGAAGGGGCGGTCCGATCTGCGGCAGCAGTTCTCGACGCCGATTCTGGTGCTGATGGGCATGGTCGGCCTGGTGCTCCTGATCGCCTGCGCGAACGTCGCCAACCTGTTGCTCGCGCGCGGCGCCGCGCGTCAGAAGGAAGTCGCGATCCGGCTCGCGCTCGGCGCCAGCCGCGCGGCGATCGTGCGCCAGCGGCTCGTCGAAAGCCTGCTGCTCGCCGCGGCGGGCGCGGTCGTCGGCATCGGCCTCGCGTGGTGGACCGGCGCGTTCCTGGTCAAGATGCTGCCGTCCGACGCCGCAGTGCAGACGCTCTCCGCCACGCCCGACGTGCGCGTCACCCTGTTCGCCCTCGCCGGCGCGGTGCTGACGGCGCTGCTCTTCGGGCTCGCCCCGGCGCTGCAGTCGACGCGGCCGGCGCTGGTCTCGACGCTCAAGGACGAGTCGGGCAGCGTCGTCGGCGGCGGCGGAAGCGCCCGCCTCCGGAAAGGGCTGGTGGTCGCGCAGGTCGGCCTGTCGGTGCTGCTGCTCGCTGGCGCCGGGCTGTTCGCGCGCAGCCTCTACAACCTGAAGACGCTGAACCCGGGATTCGAGGCCGATCAGCTGCTTGGCTTCACGATCGATCCCTCGCTCAACGGCTACGCGCGCGAGCGCTCGGTGCAGCTGTTCCAGCAGCTCGAGCAGGAGCTGGCGCGGCTGCCCGACGTGCGCGCCGCAGCCGGCTCAGTGATCGCGCTGATGACCGACAGCAACTGGAGCAGCACGGTCAAAGTCGAGGGCTACCAGTCGAAGGAAGGCGAGAACATGAACCCCAGCGTCAACAGCGTCGGGCCCGGGTTCTTCGCCACCATGGGCCAGCCGCTCGTGCGCGGACGCGAGTTCACGGTCAAGGATGTCGCCGGCGCGCCGAAGGTCGCGATCATCAACGAGACGATGGCGAAGTATTACTTCGGTGCCGACAACCCGCTCGGCCGGCGCATCGGCTGGGGGCGCGACACCGGCACCGACATCGAAATCGTCGGCGTCGTCAGGGACTCGAAGTCGTCGACGCTGCGCCAGGAGGCGCAGCGGTTCGTCTACACGCCGTACATGCAGGAGCCCGAGCTCGGCCAGATGACGTTCTACGTCCGCGCCCGCGGAGACGCCGCCGGCGTCGGCGCATCGGTGCGGGCGGTGGCGCAGCGGGTCGATCCGGACATGCCGATCTTCGACATGAAGACGATGAAAACGGTGATCAACGAGTCGCTGTTCATCGAGCGGATGGTGGCGGCGCTGTCGGTCGCATTCGGCGCGTTGGCGACGCTGCTCGCGGCCATCGGCCTCTACGGGGTGATGTCGTACACGGTGGCGCGCCGGACGCGCGAGATCGGCATTCGCATGGCGCTCGGCGCCGAACGCCGCACCGTGCTGTGGCTGGTGCTGAAAGAGGTCGCGCTGATGGTCGCGATTGGCGTTGGCGCCGGCGTGCCGCTGGCGCTCGCGCTCAGCCGCGTCGTGCAGTCGCAGCTGTTCGCCCTGTCGGCGCACGATCCGCTCGCGCTCGCCGCCGCCGCCGTCGTGCTGACCCTGGTGGCGCTGGTCGCCGGCTACATGCCGGCGCGCCGCGCGACCCGCGTCGATCCGATGCTGGCATTGCGCTACGAGTAGCGCGTCCAGCCTCTAGCCCCGAAACGCGAGCGAAGCGAGCCTGCGCTCCAGCCTCTGCCTCGCGATGCTAGGATCGCGGCCATGCGGATCGCGGTCCTGGGCAGCGGCGGCGTCGGTGGTTACTTCGGGGGGAGGCTTGCCGCGGCCGGCGCCGACGTCACCTTTCTCGCGCGCGGTGCCCATCTCGAGGCATTGCGCACGCGCGGCCTGCGCATCGACAGCCCCAAAGGCGGCGTCCACATCGCGAACGCGAAAGCGGCCGGCGATCCTGCGGAGGTCGGCCCGGTCGACATCGTGTTCTTCACCGTCAAGCTGTACGACACCGAGTCGGCGGTGGCCATGCTGCCGCCGCTCATCGGGCCCGATACCGCGGTCATCCCGTTCCAGAACGGCGTCGACAGCGTCGGCAGGCTCACGGCGGCGGTCGGACCGCGGCACACCGCCGGCGGCACCTGCTACGTGTCGGCGGTGATCGCCGAGCCCGGCGTCATCCGGCACACGGCGATGGACCACTTGATCTTCGGCGAGGTCGACGGCCGGCGCACGCCGCGGATGGAGGCGCTGCTCGAGGCCTGCCGTCCCGCCGGATTCCAGTCGACGCTCAGCGGCGACATCACCGCCGATATCTGGAGCAAGTTCGTCCGCCTCTCGGTCCTCAGCGGCCTGACGACGGCAGCGCGCAGCCCGCTCGGCGTCATCATCGGCGACGCGGACCTGTTCGCGATGCTGAAGGACGCGCTGCGCGAAGCGATGGCGGTCGCGCGCGCCAAGGGCATCTCGGTGCCGGCGTCGACGGTCGAGGACGTCGCCGCGGCCTACCGCGCGCTGCCGCCGCAGACCAAGTCGTCGATGCTCGAGGATCTCGAGCGCGGCCGGCCGCTCGAGCTGCCGTGGTTGAGCGGCGCGCTTGTGCGGATCGCGCGCGAAGCGGGCGTCGACACGCCGATCCATCGCTTCATCACCGCGGTGCTGACGCCGCACGTCGCCGGCCGCGCCGGCCAGGGCATTCAGGCGACGCTGAAGGTCTGAAGTTCGAAGTTAGAAGTGAGGGTGACGGCACTGACACGGACGCTGCGCGCGCTGGGCAGCGCGCGTCGGCGGCGGCGATTCCCGCCTGGCGCGCCGCGCGCACCGGATCGCTGACCTCGTTATGACGACGGCGCCGCGCTGACTGCAGTAGTGCCGCTGAAGGTTGCCAGCCGGCGGAATGCCTGCACCTTCTCTGACCGATCGATGGCCGACCGATTGATCGCCCTGTTCAGGATCTCGATCGTCTTGTCGTAGGTGATGCGGTCGACCGGATACGGCGTGCCATCCTTGCCGCCGTGCGCGAACGAGAACCGCGCCGGGTCGCGCATTGCCGCGGGCTTGCCATGAACGAGCTCCGAGGCGAGGGCGAGCGCGCGCAGCGTCTTCGGGCCGACGCCGGGGATGGCGAGCAGCGTCTCGAAATCACGCGGCGCCTGTTCGTAGGTCTTCAGCAGGATCTTTTCGAGGTACGGGCTGGCGACATCGAGCTCGGGCAGGAGCGGGTGGCGCGCCGGCATCTCGAGCAGCGGCAGCGGCTTCGCCGCCAGCGCTTTCAATGTCACCTCGGGCTTCGCCGACGCCAGCTCCGCCGAGGCGCGGCGCACCGCGTCGTTCTCGTGCGCGACCAGGTTCAGCGTGTCGCTTCGCGCATCGCAGCACACCGCCTCATGCGGCTCGTCGACGAAGCTCTCGACGTGTTCCGACAGCCAGTGGTAGCGCCGCGCCGTCCCGCTGGCGTCGCTCATCCCCTGCTGCACGACGCACCATTCGCCGTCGGCGGTGAAGAAGAACACGTGGTGATAGAGCTGATAGCCGTCCTGCACCGCCGCGCTGTCCACCTTGGCGGCAGTGCGGCTCGCATAGACCAGCGGCTGCGCGTCGCGGCCGATGACGTCGCAGATGTCCGCGATCTGGTGCGGCGTCTTGCGCGACACCTGGCCCTTGCCGCCCGCGGCGAAGAAGCCGAGCTCGCGATCGATCTCCTTCAACCCTTCTTTCACCGCGCCGCACACCGTCGTCGTCACGCCGCTCGAGTGCCAGTCGAACCCGAGGACGCAACCGAACGCCTGGAACCAGAACGGATCGGAGAGACGCCGGAGGATCTCGTGCGGGCCCTGTTCGGCGGCCAGGTAGATCAGGATCTCGCGCGACAGCCGCACCATGCGGCCGAACAGCCAGGCAGGAGCTTTACCGCCGTGAAGTGGAAGGGATGCGAACCCGGTGTGACGCGACATCACCTGTGGGGGCCGAGCTTGCTCGGCCCCCGACGTGTTATCGACCCGGCGCCGCCGTCGTCGTCGTGCTCTTCTTGACCGATTGCGTCAGCTTGCCCAGCATGTTGTCGAGCGCCGGGCCGCCGCGAATCCAGCGAATCGCCGCGACGATGTCGTTTTCCCAGTCGATGTAGACGATGTTCGAACCGTTGCCGACGAAGCGCACCGACGTTTCCGGCGCCGACGGCAGCGGCTTCTTGCCGGTGTTCAGATACCAGTTGGCGTAGCCGTAGGTGTCGTTGTCGCTGCCCGGCGTGCGCGCCATCTGGATCCACTTCTCCGTCACCAGCTGACGATCCTTCCACTTCCCGTTGCGCAGGAAGAGCAGGCCGAAGCGCGCCATGTCGTACGAGTCGATGAACATGCCGCCGCCCCAGTGCCCGCCGCCGCTGACCGATTGCACCTTCTTGCCGTCGATCTCGACCCACGAGTTGTCGTAGCCGTACCAGCGCCAGGTCGACGAGGCGCCGATCGGATCCATGATCTCTTCGCGCAGCACGTCCGGCAGCGACCTCCGCCAGACCTGCAACGCCGCCAGCGCCATCACGTTGACGCGGACGTCGTTGTATTTGAAGTGGGTCCCCGGCTCCCACAGCTTGCGGTTCGGCCAGTCGGCGGATTTCTCGCCAACCGGGCGGTCGGCCCAGTCAGGCTTGCCCCACAGCGTCCCCTGCCAGTCGCTCGTCTGCCGCAGCAGGTGATCCCACTTGATCTTGCGGTTGTGCTCCGACTCGAACAGGTCGACGTGCGGCGGCATGTAGTCGCGCACGTAGTCGTTGACGTCGCGAATCATCCCCTTCTGCCACGCCAGGCCGACCACCGTCGTCAGGAACGTCTTGGTGACGCTGTTGGTGATGTCGGCGCGCTTCGGATCGCCCCACTCCGCGACGATGTAGCCGTTGCGCGTGATGATACCGCTCGCGCCGCCGCGATCCTTGATCGGTCCGACGATGGTGCTGAACGGCTCCTTGCCGAAGCTCTCGTGGAGGAACAGCGCCATGTCGCGCGGGCCCTGCGTCTCGGAGTCCATCGCGATCTTGACCGCTTCGCTGACCAGCGCCGGGTTCATCCCCACTTCTTCCGGCTTCTTGTGCTGCCAGTTGAGGCGCTCGGGGTAGTAGGTCGGCTGCGACGTCGCGCCAACGGCCGGGCGCTGCAAGGTCGGCGACGCGACCGGTGTTTGCGCGAGCGCGGGGACGATGACGAGAGCGGCGAGGATCAGCGGAAACGCACGTCGCAGCATGGCGTATCTCCTTGCGAAGCTGCAGTATAGTGCACGAGCTGACGTCATGGGTGCCGCCTTTCGCATCGCCCTCGCGGCCGCACTGAGCTCGACCGTCGCCCTGGCGGCGCAGAAGGCGCCCGACGTCTCGCTCGCCACCGTCCTCGACCGCGCCGCGTGGTATCTCGATTCGTTCGTCGACGAGTTCGAGAACGTCGTCGCCGAGGAGCGCTACCTCCAGGACGCGTCGACCAACCTGCCCAGTTTTTCACCGGTCAGCGGCCGCGGCGGCGTCGGCGTGCAGATGTCGGCGTCCGATATCGTGCGCGCGCGGCACCGCGCGCTGCGCTCCGACTTCCTGCTCGTCCGCTCGCCCGAGACCGACGCGCTGGTGCCGTTCCGCGACGTGATGGAGGTGGACGGCGTCCAGGTGCGCGACCGCGAGGCGCGGCTCGCCAGGCTCTTTCTCGACGCCTCGCCGGCGACGGCTGCGGCGGCGATGGAGCGTGCTGAACGCATCCGCGAGGAAGGCGCTCGCTACAACCTCGGCAGTATGCGCAGCACCCTCGGCAATCCGGTGCTCGCGCTCGGCATCCTGCAGCGGTCGTATCAGCCGCGCTTCCGCTTCGCGCTTGCGAAGCCCGAACGTGACACCGGCCCTGACGTGTCGATCGTGACCTACAGAGAGACTGCCTCACCGGCGATGATTCGCGGCGAGGCGGGGCTCGACCTGCCGGCGTTCGGCCGGGCGTGGGTCGACACCGCGTCGGGCCGCGTGCTCAAGACCGAGCTGCAGGTTCAGCAGGCCGCGATTCGCGCCATCGTCACCACGACATTCGTCCCCGACGACCGCACCGGCATCGCGGTGCCGCGCGAGATGCGCGAGCAGTACACGCTCGCCAACGGCAACCGCATCCACATGGTCGCCACCTACGGCCGCTTCCGCCGCTTCGACGTCACCGCCGAAGAGGACATCCATCCGCCGTCGCCGAGCCTGATCGAGCCGTGGACGGGGATCACGCTGTTCGAACTGCCGGCGGGGCGCTTCACGATGGGCACGCCCGCGGCCGAAGCCGGCCGCAATGACGACGAGACGCTGCACGAGGTGGAGCTGACGCGCCCGTTCCTGCTCGGCCGCTTCGAGGTGACGCAGCAGGAGTGGCGGACGGTGATGGGGAGCGCGCCGAGCCAGTTCGCCTCGTGCGGATCGCGATGCCCGGTCGAGAACGTCTCGTTCGACGACGTGCAGCAGTTCCTCGCCAGGCTGAACGCGCACGCCGCCGCAGCAGCCTCGCCGGCAGCGCGCCTGCGGTTCCGCCTGCCGACGGAAGCCGAGTGGGAGTACGCGTGCCGCGCGCAGACGACCGGGCCGTTTTCAACCGGCGAGACACTGACCACCGCGGACGCGAACGTCAACGGCCTGTTTCCCTATCCTCCCGGCGCCAGGGGACCGTCAGGCGAGAACCGCCAGAAGCCGATGCCGGTCGGCAGCTTCGCGTTCAACCAGTGGGGCCTCGCCGACATGCACGGCAACGTGTGGGAGTGGACGGCCGATTGGTACGGTCCGTATCCCGAGCGCGCATCGGCGAACATCGACCCGCGCGGCGCCGCCTCGGGCGACACGCGCGTGATCCGCGGCGGCAGCTGGGCGTTCGACGGCAACAGCGCGCGCTGCGGCCTTCGGTATACGCACTCGCCGAAAGACCGCGGCCACAGCCTCGGCTTCCGCGTCGCGGCCGATCGTCTGCCCTAGCGGCCACGTGGCGTGCCACGCGCCCGTTGCGCAGCCCTTTAGGGCTGCCTCTCGTGGCTTCCCGCATGTGGCTCATACCGTCCTGGATGACGTGAGAGGCCACGCTTTCGCACAAGCGGCGAGGTGGTGCACGCGCCGCACCGAGGCAGCCCTAAAGGGCTGCGCTACGAGGCCCCGTGCGGCGTGATGAAGGCGTACTGCATCTGATCGGTGATTTTGCCGTCCTTGATCGCGCTCTGGCGCAGCCGGGCTTCGAGCACGTAGCCCGCTTTCTCGAGCACCCGGCACGAGGCGGCGTTCCAGGCAAACGGCAGCGCGTAGACGCGCGTCAGCCCGTGCGTGTCGACGGCGTACTGCGTCACCGCGATCAGCGCCTCGGTGGTGATGCCTCGGCCCCAGAACGCCTCGCCCAGCCAGTAGCCGATCTCCGCCGACACCCGCTCGACGTCGTGGCGCAGCACGAAGCCGATGCTGCCGACCGCCTAGTCGCCGACGGCGATGGCGAAGGTCGTTTCCGGCGCGCGCTCGCGCACCGAGCGGATGTAGGCGCGCGCGTCCTGGCGCGTATACGGGTGCGGAAACGCGTCGCGCAGGTTCAGCCAGATCTTGTAGTTGTTGGCATGGCGCAGCAGCGACTCGGTATCCGAGGTCCGCCACGACCGCACCGAACACGTTTCCAGCTTGATGTCCACCCTTCGACTCGCTCCGCTCCTTCGCTGACTCCGCTCGCTCAGGGCTGGCCCGTCGACTCGCTCCGCTCCCTCGACTCGCTCTCGCCCTCCTGCTTCTCCATAACGACGAGATGGGTCAGACCGAACATGCCGTTGGCCACCCAGTTCGTGGATACGTCGTATCCGGTGCGAGCGAAGGGTTACCCGTCCGCGCGCAGCGCCACCAGCGGGTCCACGGCCAGCGCGCGCCGCGCCGGGACGACCAGGGCCGCGCACGCGGTGACGGCGAAAATCGCGACCACGACGAGATAGGTCGCCGGATCCGCCGGCGACACGCCGAACAGCACGCTGCGCAGCGCGCGGCCGCCCGCGAGCGCCGCGGCGACGCCAATCGCCACCCCGATCGCCGTCAGCCGCAGCCCTTCGATCGCGATCAGCCGCACCACGGCGCGCGCGTCGGCGCCGAGCGCGACGCGGACGCCGATCTCCTGGGTCCGCTGCGCGACGGTGTACGAGATGACGCCGTAGAGTCCGGCCGCCGCCATCACCAGCGCCACAACCGCGAACGCGGTGAGCAGCGTCGTCATCAGCCGCGCGGTGGAAATCGAATCCGACATTGCCGCATCCAGCGTCTCGACCCGCGTCATCGGCAGGTCGGGATCGACCGCGGCGAGCGCGGCGCGGACCGCGTTCGCCATCGCCATCGGATCGCCGCCCGCCGCGCGAACGGCGACCTGCATCGCCGGCCACGGCCGCTGCGCGTAGGGCGTGTACATCGCCACCACCGGTTCGTTGGCCAGGCCGTTGTTCTTCACATCCCGGGCGACCCCGACGACTTCGGCGAAGCCCGGAAACCGCCCGACCAGGAGTTTGCGGCCAATCGGCGACTCGTTCGGCCAGACCCGCCGCGCCAGGCTCTCGCTGACGATGACGACCAGCGGCGCCCGCTCGTCGTCACGCGCCGTGAACAGGCGTCCAGTAGTCAGGGGAATCCGCAGCGTTTCGAAATACCGCGGCGTCACCCCCGACCACTGCCCGACCGGCCGCTCGCCGATTGGCGGCATCGGCCGCTCGCCGGGGGCGTACGGCGCCATCGTGGTGATCGTCGGCGGCAGCGCCATTGTCGCCGCGGCGCCGGCTGCGCCCGGCAACGTCTCGAGCGAGGGGATGAGCCGGTCCATGAACGTCCGCATCGCTGCCGGATCGCCGTACTGCGATGGCGGCAGCGAGATGCGCATCGTCAACAGCCCGTCGGGCCGGAACCCGACCGGCACGCGCGTGAGCCGCACGAAGCTTTGCAGCAGCAGGCTCGCGCCGGCGAGCAGCATCAGCGTCAGCGCCACCTCGGCGACCACGAGCGCGCCGGCGGCGCCGCGGCGCGCGGTTGCGCGCGGGCCGGTGCCCTTGAGCGCGTCGACCGGCGCCTGATGCGCGAGCACAGACGAGGGGACGAGCCCGAACAGCAGGCCGGCCACGACCGACACCACGAGCGAGAATACGAGCGCGCGGCCGTTGACCGCGATCTCCGACCCGCGCGGCAGTCCCGCCAGCGCCGAAGCTGCCAGGTTGACGCTCCAGAATGCGGCGGCGACGCCGACCGCTCCGCCGGCGAGCGCAAGCAGCAGGCTTTCGCCGACGAGCCATCTGGTCAGGTCGCGGCGGCTGGCGCCGAGCGCGACGCGAATCGCCGCCTCGTGCGCGCGCGCCGCGGCGCGGACTCGCAGCAGGTTGGCGACATTCGCGCAGGCGACGAGCAGCACGAGGCCGACGGCGGCCGTGAGCACGAGGAGCGGCGACCGGCTGCTGCCGGCGGTCCGTTCGCGGATCGGCACGAGCCTCAAGCTGGCGTCCGGATCGGCGTCGGTGTTCGTCGGGTGCGCCCGCGCATAGGCGTGCGCGATGGCATCCACTTCGGCCTGCGCCTGCTCGACGCGCGCGCCAGTCGCCAGCCGCGCGACGGCGTTCAGGTAGCCGAGGCCGCCCTCGATCTGCGCGCGGCTGAACCCGCCGGTCTCGTCGACCCGCGTCGTCCAGACGTCGACGCCGTCGAAAGGCGGCGGCAGGTCGATGGCGAGCGCGCCGACGACGGTGTATGGCGCGCCGTTGAGGGTCAGCGTGCTGCCGACGGCGTCTGCGCCGCCGGCGAAGCGGTGCGCCCAGTAGCGCCGCCCGAGCACGACGACCCTGGCGCCGCCGGCCGCATCCTCATCCGCCGCGAAGCTCCTGCCGGTGAGCGCGCGTACCCCGAGCAGGTCGAAGAAGTTCGCGGATACGCGCGCGCCGGCCAACTGCTCCGGCCGCTCACCGCTCGTGGCGTTGAACTGATCGTTCGCGATCGCCGCGATCGCCGCGAGCGCGCTCGTCTCGCGGTTGCGCGCCGCAAGCTCGACGTACGCCGGGTACGAGAACGACGCGCCGTCGATGCCGCGCCGGGCGTTGACGCCGGCGAGCACGAACAGGCGCCCGGAGTCCGCGAACGGCAGCGGCCGCAGCAGCGCGGCGTCGACGATGCTGAAGACGGCGGTGTTCGCGCCGATCCCGATGGCGATGACCGCGATCGAGACGACCGTGAACTCGCGGGCCTTCAGCAGCGAGCGCAGCGCGTAGCGCATCGGCCCTTACACCACATATCGCTCGCCGGCCACGCCGCCGCGGGCGAACCGCGCGTGCGCGAACGGCGAGAGGTCCATGCCGGGGTCGCGCCCGGTAATGAGATCGGCGACGATGCGTCCCGCCGCGGGCGAGTGCTGGAAGCCGTGGCCGCTGAACCCGTTGATCTGATAGAAGCCGGTGAGTCCATCGGTGGCGCCGATGATCGGGTTGCCGTCGGCGGTGACCTCGTACAGCCCGGCCCACGCATGCGAGATCGAGGCATCGGCCAGCGCCGGCAGCCGCCGGACCGCGACGTCGATCACCTGCGGCAGGAAGTCCCACTGGACGGTGATGTCGAAGGTCGGCGTTTCGTCGGGATCGCCCATGCCGAACAGCAGCCCCGCACCCTCGCGGTGGAAATAGAACGTGGTGTCGAAGTCGATCACCAGAATGCGCGATGCCGGCACGCCGCCGTTCACCGAGGCGATGAAGATGTGCCGCCGATACGGGTCGACCGGCACGTCGACGCCGGCCATCCGTCCGATTGACCGCGCGTGCGGTCCGGCGGCGTTGACGACGACTGGAGTATCGATCCGGCCTCGCGTCGTCTCGACTGCGGCGACCTGGCCGGCGCGCACGTCGATTCCCGTCACTTCGGTGTCGCGCTCGATCGACACGCCCGCCGCCTGTGCCGCGCGCGCGAAGCCCATCGTCACGCCGTTGGGATCGGCGACGCCGTCGCGCTGGCAGAAGGTCGCGCCGGCGATACCCTCGACGTCGAGCCCCGGCGCCAGCGCCGCCGCCTGCTGCGCGTCGAGCCACTGCACGTCGACGCCGAGACGCCGCTGCAGCGCGACGTTGGCGCGAAAGGTGGCGACGCTGGCGGGCGTCGTCAGGAGAAAGAGGTAGCCGTCCTGGTGGAAGTCGATCGCCTGGCCGACTTCATCCCCGAAGCGCTCGAGCAGCCCGATCGATTCAATCGACAGGCGGATGTTGGCTTCGTTCGAGAACTGATGACGGACGCCTCCGGCGTTGCGGCCGGTCGATCCGGTGCCGAGCAGCTTCTCGCGCTCGACCAGCACGACGTCGGTCACGCCCCGCCGTGACAGGTGATAGGCGACGCTTGCCCCCATACACCCGCCGCCGACGATGACGACGTCAGCGGATCGTTTCATCGCGGCGGGGAGCGGTTCGGGGTTCTGGGTTCAAGGTTCTCGGTTCGCTCGCGGTTCGGGGTTCTTGGTTCGGGGTTCTAGGTTCTGGGTTCTAGGTTCTGGGTTCTGGTTGGTTCTTGGTTCGAAGTCGGTCTTTTCTGGGTTCTTGCTTCGGGTGCCGGGTCGGCACGTCATGTGCTGGGCCGCCCGGCATGATCGCACGACACTATCGCGAACTTGATTGCTGGCAGTTGTCGAACGAGCTGAAGAAACGGATCTTCGCATTTCTGGCGACGGCTCCGGCCAAGCATGATTTCGATTGCTGCAGGCAGATCCGCGGCTCCGCACGGGGCGCGACGCGGACGATCGCCGAGGGCTTCGGCCGCTTTCGGCCCGCGGACTTCTCCAGATACCTGGACTACGCGCGCGGATCGTTGATGGAGACCCAGAACCATATCGACGACGCCCTCGACTCCGGCTACATCAACCAGTCGACCCACAAAGAACTCTTCGCCCTCGCAAATCGTGCAATCGGAGCCACGAGCGGCCTGCAGCGCTACCTGAAGACCTGCCATCCCGAACCGCTCTGTCAGCTTCCCTTCACTTTCTCGACCTGCTCCATCACCCGCAGGAGATTGCCGCCCAGGATCTTCTCGACGTCGGCGTCGGCATAGCCCTTCTTGAGCAGCGCGTCGGTAATCTTCGGCAGCTTGGAGACGTCCTCCATGCCGAGCGGCATCGTCGCGCCGTCGAAGTCCGAGCCCAGCCCGACGTGGTCGGCGCCGGCGACCTTCACCGCGTGATCGATGTGCTCGATGATCTTGTCCCAGCCGACCTTCGGCAGCGTCCCCTTGGCCATCATCTCGTGATCGATCCGCTCGCTCTCCATCGTCGTGCACGCCTCGTTGCCGCCGCACTTCTTCGACATCGCCGACATCGCCTGGACGACGTCGCCGTGCTCCTTCTCGGCGGCGACGCGGAACTCCTCGCTGAGGAAGCCGGCGTGGTAGTTGATCATCACCACGCCGCCGTTCTTCGCCAGCGCCCGCATCATCTCGTCGGTCATGTTGCGCGGATGCCTGGCGATGACGCGGCTCGACGAGTGCGACGCGATCACCGGCGCGGTGGTCAGCGC
>Ga0207648_10001899_pt1 | contig 22836 bp, 22 predicted proteins | sample KBSMisM32_FD_184310 | JGI IMG/M metagenome (GOLD analysis project Ga0207648, IMG submission 184310) | Miscanthus rhizosphere microbial communities from Kellogg Biological Station, Michigan, USA - KBS Miscanthus M3-2 (SPAdes) (version 2) | ecosystem: Host-associated > Plants > Roots >...
CCGCCGACCCCTTGACGGCGACCGCCTGCGCCGGAGGTCGCTCTGCTAGCGGTCGCCGCGCTCAGGCCCGGATGTACGCCGCCAGGTGCTTGCCGGTCAAGGTGGACCGATCGGCCACCAGATCCGCCGGGGTCCCCTCGAACACGATCTTGCCGCCGTCGTGACCAGCGCCCGGGCCGAGGTCGATGATCCAGTCGGCGTGCGCCATCACCGCCTGGTGGTGCTCGATCACGATCACCGATTTCCCGGATTCGACCAGCCGGTCCAACAGCCGCAGCAGCTGCTCGACGTCAGCGAGGTGGAGGCCCGACGTCGGCTCGTCGAGGATGTAGACGCCGCCGCTTTCTGCCATGTGCGTCGCGAGCTTGAGTCGCTGCCGCTCGCCACCGGAGAGCGTCGTCAGCGGCTGACCGATCGTGAGGTAGCCGAGCCCGACGTCAGCGAGTCGTTCGAGGATCGCGTGTGCGGCGGGTGTCTTCGCCTCGCCCATGCTGAAGAAGGCTTCTGCCTCCGTGACGGACATCGCGAGGACCTCGCTGATATCACGCCCGCCGAGGTGGTAGTCGAGGACGTCGGCCTGGAACCGCTTGCCACCGCAGACCTCGCATACGGTCTCGACCGTGGCCATGATCCCGAGCTCGGTGTAGATCACGCCCGCGCCGTTGCAGTTCGGGCAAGCGCCCTCGGAGTTGGCGCTGAATAGGGCGGGTTTGACCCCGTTCGCCTTGGCGAACGCCTTGCGGATCGGCTCCAACAGCCCGGTGTACGTCGCCGGGTTGCTACGGCGCGAGCCATGGATGGCCCCTTGGTCGATCGAGACGACGCCTTCACGAGCGGATACGGATCCGTGGATGAGCGAGCTCTTGCCCGATCCGGCGACGCCCGTGACGACGACCAGTACCCCGAGCGGGATGTCGACATCGACGCCCTGCAGGTTGTTCGTGCTGGCTCCGCGGATCTCGAGGTGGTGGGTCGCCGCGCGGACCGACGACTTCAGCGACGCGCGATCGTCCAGGTGGCGACCCGTGAGCGTGCCGCTGGACCGCAGCTCACCGACGGTACCCTCGAACACGACCTCGCCGCCGCCCGTGCCGGCGCCCGGACCGAGGTCGACGACGTGATCGGCGATCTCGATGGTCTCGGGCTTGTGCTCGACCACGAGCACGGTGTTGCCCTTGTCCCGCAACTGACGCAGCAGGTCGTTCATCCGCTGGATGTCGTGCGGGTGCAGGCCGATCGTCGGCTCGTCGAAGACGTACGTCACGTCGGTCAGCGACGACCCGAGGTGGCGGATCATCTTGGTGCGCTGGGCCTCGCCGCCGGAGAGCGTGCCGGCCGATCGGTCGAGCGACAGGTAGCCGAGCCCGATCTCGACGAACGAGTCGAGCAGATCGCGCAGGTTGGCCAGCAGCGGGCCGACCGACGGTTCGTCGAGCCTCCGGACCCACTCGGCGAGGTCGCTGATCTGCATCGCACAGGCGTCGGCGATGTTGATGTCGCGGATCAGCGACGAGCGAGCCCCATCGTTCAGCCGGGTACCGCCGCAGTCCGGGCACGGCATGAACGTCACGGCCCGATCCGCGAAGGCACGGATGTGTGGCTGCATCGCCTCACGGTCCTTGGACAGCATGGTCTTCTGGACCTTCGGGACGAGACCCTCGTAGGTGAGGTTGATGCCTTCGACCTTGACCTTGGTGGCCTCCTGCCGGAGGAACCGATCGAGCTCGGCATCCGTGTAGTCGGCGATCTTCTTGTTCGGGTCGAGCCCGGCGGCCACGAAGATGCGCGTGGCCCATCCGTCGGGGGTGTAGCCGGGGACCTTGATCGCCCCCTCCGACAGCGACTTGTCCGCGTCGTACAGCTCGGTCAGGTCGATATCGGTGACGCTCCCGATGCCCTCGCAGCGAGGGCACATGCCGCCCGTCAATTCGAAGCTGCGGCTCTCCTTGACCGGCTTGCCGGCGCCGCGTTGGATGACGACCGCCCCGGCGCCCTTGACCGACGGGATGTTGAACGAGAACGCCTGCGGCGAGCCGACGTGCGGCTTGCCGAGCCGGCTGAACAGGATGCGCAGCATCGCGTTGGCATCCGTGGCCGTGCCGACCGTCGAGCGCACGTTCGCGCCCATCCGTTCCTGGTCGACGATGATCGCGGTCGTCAGACCCTCGAGGACATCGACGTCCGGGCGCGCCAGGGTCGGCATGAAGTTCTGCACGAACGTGCTGTACGTCTCGTTGATCATCCGTTGCGACTCGGCGGCGATCGTGTCGAAGACGAGCGAGCTCTTGCCGGAGCCCGACACACCCGTGAACACCGTCAGCCGGCGCTTGGGCAGCTCGACGCTGATGTCCTTGAGGTTGTTCTCCCGGGCGCCCTGGACGCGGATCAGGTCGTGGCTGTCGGCGACGTGTGACGACGAGGACGTGGCGGTTCGTGAGGCGATCGTCATGGGAGACACCAGAGTACCGGCAGACCGCGAGCGCTGCCCCGCCGTTCACGTCGGGCGGCTGTCACACTCGAGTGCGACCCCTGGGGAGGATGCATGACCCGTGACTGACTTCGATGAGCTGGCCGTCGGCGCCGAGACCGCACGAGCCTATGTGCGCATCCCGGAAGGGGCGCGCGGCGGTGTGGTCGTGCTCCATGCCTGGTGGGGCCTGAATGACGACGTGATCACGTACGCGGATCGCCTCGTGGATGCCGGGTTCGCCGTGATCGCTCCGGACATGTTTCGCGGTCAGGTCGCCACGACGCCCGATGACGCGGAGCGTCTGTCGCAGGAGGGCGACGACGGGATCGCCGGCGACGTCGCGTGGGCCGCGACCGACCGACTGGCGACCGAGCTGCCTGACGCGCCGATCGCAGTTCTCGGCTGGTCGTTCGGGGCCTCGTATGCGATCTGGGCGCCGTCCGTGCGGGAACGCGTCACCGCCACGGTCGCGTACTACGGCGCATGGGTGGGCGAGTTCATCAAGGACGCGAGCGCACCGCTCATCGGCCACTTCGCGGAGACCGACCCGTTCACATCGGATGGCGATGTCCGAGCCCTCGAGGAGGCCTACCGGCGGGCAGGCCGCGAGATCGTCACGTATCAGTACCCGGGCACGGGCCATTGGTTCGCCGAACCGTCGCGTCCGGAGTTCCGGGCTGACGCGGCCGACCTCGCGTTCGATCGGACCGTCACATTCCTGCGCGACCGACTCGGGGCTGGCTGACTCCGCGATACTCGCCCCATGAAGCTGTATTTCGCCGGTCCCTTGTTCACGACCCCGGAGCGGACCTGGAATGTCGAGGTCGTCGCGGCGCTGCGTGCGGCCGGCCACGAGATCTTCCTGCCGCAGGAACAGGAGCCCGGCAAGGACGCCGCCGGCATCTTCGCGACGGACGTGGGTGGCATCGACTGGGCCGACGGGCTCGTGGCGATCATGGACGGCCCGGACCCGGACTCAGGAACGTGCTGGGAGGTCGGCTACACATATGGCGTTCGGAAGCCGATCGTGCTGGTCCGGACCGACTTCCGTGACATGGCCGGGAAGGCCGGGAGATACAACCCGATGATGGCGCAGTCGGCGACCATCCGGCTCGACCTCCCGGCCGCATCGACGACGGAGGTCATCACCGCGATCCTCGCGGCGCTGTCGGCGATCGAGGCAGACCGGCCGGCGAACGCCTAGTGCGTCACGCGGCCCTCAGCGAGCCTCCAGCACGGCGCCCAGTTGCGGGTCGTGCTCACGCTTGTGGCCGTACATCTGGTACACGACCAGGTCGTCGAGGCTGTACTCGGATCCGTACCAGGGGATCGTCCCGATCGCGCGCCACGTCTCCGGTGAGATCGATGCTGCGTGGCGCATCACGCGCTCGTGCGCGTCGAGGAACTCGGCGCGGACCTGGTCGATCGGCCAGTCCTTGCGGATCGCGGCCTGGTCGTCGTTGAATGTCCGCCCGTCGGCGGAGAGGAGGTCGCTCTCGACCGGCGCGCCGACGACGCCCGCGAGGACGTCAGCGAAGCGGACCTCGAACGCGCCGAGATGTCCCAGAAGGTCCTTGGCCGTCCAGACCCCGAGCGCGATGCGCTCCCAATCGTCCGGCTGGTATCGGTCGATGGTCGAGCGGACGGTGCGTTGGCCGTACATGAGGACGTCGAGTGTGTTCACGATCCGAGCGTACCCGCTCGACGTACCATGCGCGCGCATGTCTGATGACGCGCCGCGGGTCGAGACGGCCCTGCGCATCCTGACGAAGGCGCGACTGCTGACCCTGCAGGTGCCGGCCTATGCGGTCGGCCGATGGTGTGACGCCTGGGAGGCAGAAGCCGCCCGCCGCGGACTGGAGGCGAGCGCCGAGTCCTGGGAGGACGGCATCCGCTGGATCGTGGGTAAGGTGGCCTCTGGAGAGCAGCCACCTCGCTGACCGTTAGGGGGCGATCGTGAGATTGCCGGTGTACAGGTCGTCGAGGCCACCGTTGAAGCCTGTTCCGACGAGCTGGCCACCACCGTGCAGCCCGACATAGTCGCCGGTGCCGCGGCCGGCGGCGAAGCCGCCGACGGTCGCGGTCGGAGTCCGCGCCGCGTCCACGAGGATCTTGAACGTCCCACTCTCGTCATCGCACGTGAGGGTCTTGACCAGGTGGAATGTGAAGTTGCCGCGGTTCTGGCTGCCGCCGATCGTCTGGAAGAAGGGGTCTGACACCGCGGTGCCCGAGGGACACAGGAGCCCGCCGGTCGTCGTGAACGTCTCGTCAGCCCCGCCGGTCTTGAAGACGATATGGATGGAGATCGTCGTCTGCGTCACTCCACCGGCCGAAACCGACGGGGCCGCGATCAACGCCCCCAGTATCCCGATGAACGCCCCGATCCGTGCTGCGCGCATGGCGTCCTCCTTCTGACGGTTCCCCGGATTCGTTCACCCTATCTGGCGGATGGCCCGCTCGAAGGGTTCCCTCTTCTTCATCTCGACTTCACGAGGGTCTCAGCGAGAAGGCCGTAGGATGTGAAGAGCGCCACGGCATGTGGCGCCTCACACCGCACGTGGAGCACACCGGAACGTGTTCTTCTTCGACCCTCTCTACATCGTGATCATCGTCGCGACGCTCGTGATCTCGGGCGGCGCGCAGCTCTACATCCGCTCGACCTACGCCCGCTGGGACCGCGTCCCGAACGCCGCGGTCCTCAACGGTGCCCAGGTCGCGGAAGTCCTTCGCGAGCGTGCGCGCTTCGGGAACGTCCCGGGCCAGCAGGCGATCTCCGCGATCAAGGTCGTCCAGGGCAACCTGTCCGACCATTTCGACCCTCGCGACCGTTCGCTATCGCTGTCGCAGAGTGTGGCCAGCCGCCCATCGATCGCGTCCATGGCTGTGGCCGCGCACGAAGTCGGCCACGCGGCGCAGATGGCCGAAGGCAGTGCCTGGATGCAGATCCGGTCGTTGCTCGTGCCGGCCGCGATGGTCGGTCCGCAGATCGCCTACCTGTTCATCATCGGCGGGCTGATCCTCAACCTGGCAGGCCTGTTCACGGTCGGCATCCTGCTGTTCGGGATCGCCGTCCTGTTCTCCGTCGCGACCCTGCCGGTGGAGATCCAGGCCAGCCAGAAGGCGCTCGCGATGCTCAAGGACACCGGCATCATCACGTCGCAGAAGGAGCACGACGGCGCCCGATCGATGCTGACCGCGGCTGCCCTCACGTACGTCGCGGCGGCGGTGACCGCGATCCTGACGATGCTCTACTACATCACCCTGGCGCGTCGCGGCTAGGGCTCACTGCCGGGACTCACTGCAGCCACTCGATCGAGCCAAGGAGATCCCGTACCCAGGCTACTTCCGCGGTCGAGTCCGGCTTGCGAGCGAGCAGGATCAGGATGTGGACCCCGCCGCGCTCGATGACACCCATCGGCGTCGACGGCGCGATCGGGATGGAATGGAAGCTCTGGGCGGTGGCGAATGATGCCGCCTGCTCGCACGTGTCGTCTCGCGGGATGGCGCGGACCAGCCGCGTAGGTTCGGTCCCGACGTCGAGGAACCCGACCTGTTCGAAGTCCACCTCGATGAGCTTGTCGAGGAAGGCGGGCACCCAGTCGGGATACGGCGTCCGCTTGCCGGTCGGACTCACGCCACAGGGCTGCAGGATGTCGCCTTGTGGGACGACGAGCGTCACCGTGGCCATGCTCCCCTCGATCATCGCGCTGATGTTCAGAAAGTCGCGCTTGTTCGAATCGACATAGGCGGCGTGCCCTGCCGGGATCGTGACCCGGAACGGGACCGTGAAGTCGGTCGCGACATACCTCGTGCCGGGCACGATAGGCACGGAACCCGTGTCGGGGTGCCCAAGCGCTCGTTCGTATGATCCGGCCAGGAGCGCGATGCGATCCGGACACGCGTCATCGACCGCTGTCAGTCGAAGAGCGTCGCCTCCAGACTCCACCTGGTAGGTCCCGGTGATCCCAGCACACGTGCCCTTGGCCTCGATGATCTGGACGGAACCATCCGGTGCCACGGTCGCGGTCGTCGCACCGAGGACACCGTGCGTTCCGATATCGATGCTTCGACGCCGGACGCTGATCTGCAGGTGATCGCGCGTCCACTCCCCGCGGATCGCGTCCGGTAGCTCGGGCGCGCGCTCGACCTGTGGACGGGGCGCCGACAGGGCATTCGGGGCGAGCCATCCAGCGACGATGCCGTCCGGAAGGCGCGTCGAGCGGCGCGCTCGCGGGTCGACCGACCACAGCTGGGGCGGCTGACCGGCGACCGCTACGACGATGCGCGCGTCGTCACTGGAGAAGGCAGCGAACGACGCCGCCTGCGAATACGAGCTCGGATCGGGATCGTCGGCTCCGCCGGATAGAGTCGCGATCGATTCGGAGCCGCCCTTCATGTCCACGTGCAACAACTCGACGGTTCTTGGACCGGCGGCCGCCGTCTCCGTCAGGATCCAGATCCCTCCGTCGATCGCCCAGGCGTAGTCGATCACTCGGACCGACATGTCGGACTGGGTCCAGACGACAGGGGATGCATCGGTGATCGCGTGAAGGGTGATGAGCCCCTCACATGATTCATCCGAAGCCGGATCACAGCGAAGGAGTCGCCCGTCGTGATCGACGCGACGTGCACCGACGCCGGCGTAGTAGGGATGCGCATCGGACGTCGTTGTCAGGTCGTCGGGGTCGACCTGTCCGGTGACGTGCCCGTCCACCGCTGGACCCGTCGTGGTGAGTAGGCCACCCTCGGCCGTCCAGACCGGTCCGAAGTCGTGCTCGGCCAGTCCGATCATCGCGGCCGCATCGATCCTGGACGTCCTAGCCGTCAGAGGATCGAAGATCGCGACCCGCCCATCGTTTTGCGACATCGCGAGGCGGCCGTCCGGTCCGAAATGCGGGAACGCACCCTCGGCGTCCGGGCTGATCGCGTGGGCCGTCGGGTCACGCAGGTCGAGGACTGCCGGGGCCGACGCGCCGCCCTCCGTGGTGGTGGGGACGACGAGATGTCCGTCCACTGAGAGGCCGGCGTACCACTCCGAGTACCTCCCATCGAGTTGGGAGGGCTCGATCGTCATCACCGATCGCTGGCTGCCGTCGCGGGCGATCGCGACCACGCCGACCGGACGAGGCGGCCCACCCTCGATGAAGGGCTGGTGCTCGAGGATCACGAGGCTCGACAGGTCCTTCGACGGGTCGGGTGGCCGGGCGAGCAGCGCACCGGCTACGACGATGCCGGCGATCAGGAGTGCCGCAGCGAGCGCGACGATCAAGCGCTGGCGGCTGTCCATCCGTGGGACCGCGATGACCGGCGACGGCCACGTCCGGCGACGCTGGGTCGTCCCATCGACGACCGTGAGGACGTCGGCGAGCGCGCTCTCGGGGGCGCGGACGAGTCCTTCATCGGCAAGCATGGCCGCGATGCGGCGCTCGACGGAGGCGGTCGTGATCATGCCAGGACCTCCTCGATCATCGGGGATCGTTCGTCCGCCTCGAGCGATGCGCGGACGGCGTCGAGCGCGTAGTGGAGTCGCGACTTCGCGGTCCCGAGCGGGATGCCGAGCGCCTCGGCGACCTCGGGGAGTGAGAGGCCCTGCAGGTGATGGAGGACGAGGACGGCGCGATGGTCGACCGACAGCCGTCGGAACGCCCGATCGAGACGGTCGCGGTCCTCATACGCGGCGGCCGGTTCGACGACGTCGTCTTCCGGGATGAGCCGCACCTTGGCGTCGAACCGCCGTCCGCGTCGGATCTCGTCCGTGATGGCATGCATCAGCAGGCGGCGCAGCCAGGCCTCGAACCGATCGGGATCGCGCAGGGTCGGCAGGTCACGCCAGCAACGGACGAGCGCCTCCTGCGTGGCGTCCTGGGCACGGTCGGCGTCGCGCAGCACGGCGCGTGCCGTCGCGAACAGGCGGTCGATCGACTCGGCGGCGATGGACGCGAACGCGTCTCGATCGCCATCGCGAGCCCGTTCGACCAACGTCGTGTCCATGCGTCCCCTCGTTCGGACCGCCACGCGGCGATCCATCATGTGCCCATGGCGTTCCCAGTCGTGCGAGAGGTTCAAAGCTCGCGCCGTACGATGGGGCCATGAACCGCCAGCGGATCCCTGATGACGTGCTGACCGCTGCGCACGAGCGGTCCAAGGCCCGCGCCGAGCGCGACTGGGCCACCGCCGATCGCCTGCGCAGCGAGATCGAAGCCGCCGGCTGGACGGTCGTCGACCGCGGGACCGATTTCGCCCTGTCGCCCTCTGCGCCGCCCGATGTCCGTGAGGGCGAGCGCGTCCGATACGGCGCTTCCCGGAACGTGCCGTCTCGTCTGGACGAGCCGGCCGTCGGTCTCGCAACGGTCGTGCTGATCGCGACGGACTGGCCTGAGGATGTCGAACGGGCTGTCCGAGCGCTTCGGGCGACCTCGCCCGAGCAGACCTCGATCGTCGTCGTCGCTGACGATCCGTCAGATGGATCCGCGTCTGGGCTCGATAGCCTCGTCGGGGGCGATCTGGAAGTCGTATGGACGACCGAGCGGCTCGGGCAGGGGGCCGCCACCAATATCGGGATACGGCGCGCCTCCGCGCCCGTCGTCGTGCTGATGGACGCCAGCGTCGAACCCACCGGGGACGTCATCACGTCGCTCACGGCTGCGCTCGATGACCCCACCGTCGCCGTCGCGGGCGGATGGGGTATCAGCTCGACCGACCTGCGGACCTTCGAGGACGCGCCCGCAGGCGACGTCGACGCGATCGAGGGCTATCTGCTCGCGTTCCGCCGGTCCGACGCCGCCGAACGAGGCCCATTGGACGAGCGCTTCCGGTTCTACCGGAACCTCGACATCTGGTGGAGCCTAGTCCTTCGCGATGCGGGGGAGGGGAGCGTGCCCCGACGCGCGCTGCGGGTTGCCGACATCCCCGCCGAACGGCATGAGCATCGCGGTTGGGGAAGCCTTCCGGAGGATGAACGGGACCGGCAGTCGAAACGGAACTTTTATCGGATCATCGACCGGTTCGGGTCGCGTCGCGACCTGCTGGTCAGCGAGGCGTCCGCCAGGTGAGTGACGAGCCGCTGCCGCCCCCGGGTCCCGAGGCGATGAGGAAACTGGCGAAGCTCCTCGGCGTCGGCATCGTGATCGACGACGTGACCGAGGGCCCTCCGTTCCGCGTCGAGGCGACGGGCCTGCTCGACGGCGAGCGGACGACTCTCGAAGGTGTGGGCGAGACGGAGGAGGACGCCTGGCGTGACCTCGCCCGCGCTGCGATCGAATGGAAGCGCGACGACGGTCGGAACATCCGCTTCATGTTGGGCGGGTAGCGCACGACCTCGCTATCGGCGACGGGCGGCAGATCCGTCGGGGCCGTCGATGACCTCGAAACCGGCTGCGCCGATCTCGTCGCGGAGCGCGTCCGCGCGGGCATAGTCGCGAGCGAGGCGTGCGTCGTCTCGCTCGCGAAGTAGCGCCGTGATCTCGATCGGGAGCTCCGGGCTGTCGTCCGGCTCGTCCCAGACCCGATGCAGGTCGAGCCCGAGCACCGCATCCGCATCGAGGACGAGCCACCGTCGTTCGTCGGCAGGAAGATCGGCGCGGAGCATCTCGCGAACGCACACGAGCGCGGCCGGCAGGTCGAGGTCGTCGTCGAGCGCAGCCACGAATCGTTCGTGGAGGGAGCGACCTTCCTCGGACAGCGGCGGGTTCGCGGCGTGGGCGCGATCCGTGATCGCATAGGCGCCGCCGCCGAACCCTGTCGCGCCGCCGGCTTCGCCCTCGGGCCGATCAGGGGCCGCACCGGCTGTCAGGACCTCGGGAGCGACCCACGGCCCGGACTCCGGTGGTGGCCCGAGCTTCGCCAGCCGGCTCCGCAGCGACGCGAGCGCTGCGGCAGCGGCCCCGATCGACGCGTCCGAGTAGTTCAGCTTGTGGGCGTAGCGTGACGTGAGGACGAGATACCGGAATGCGAGTGGGTCGATGCCCTCATCCGCCAGCTCGGTCACGCGCTGGAAGTTGCCCGCGGACTTGGCCATCTTCCGGCCGGCCATGAGGAGATGCTCGCCGTGGACCCAGATCGCCGCCGGCGGTCCACCGACGAGCGGTGCCGACTGGGCGATCTCGTCCTCGTGGTGCGGAAAGATGTTGTCGATCCCACCGGTATGGAGGTCGAACCGGTCGCCAAGGTAACGCCGCGCCATGGCTGAGCACTCGAGGTGCCAGCCGGGGAACCCGTCGCCCCAGCGGACGGTCGGCCACTTCAGGGAGCGCCTGGGGCCCGCAGCCTTCCACAGCGCGAAATCGGCCGGGTCGCGCTTATCGGCTTCGACCTCGCCGCGATGGCCCGCGCGAAGGTCGTCGAGCGAGTTTCCCGACAGTCGACCGTAGCCCGGGAACGACCCGACCGCGTAATACACGTTGCCGGCATCGCTTGTGTAGGCATGCCCAAGATCCTCGAGCTCTTCGGCCAGCGTGACCATCTCGGGGATGTGGTCCGTCGCGCGCGGGAAGACGTGCGCCGGGAGGATGTTGACCAGCGCCTCATCGGCGTGGAAGGCCGCTTCATAGGCATCCGCGATCTCGGCAGATGTCTTGTTCTCGAGGCCTGCCTGCACGAGCATCCGGTCCTCGCCGCGGTCGAAATCGTCCTCGCGCAAGTGACCGACGTCGGTGATGTTCTTGACGTGGAAGACCTCGATGCCGTGGTACAGGAGCACGCGTCGGATGAGGTCCGCGAGCAGGTTCGAGCGGAGATTGCCGACGTGAGCGAATCGGTACACGGTCGGGCCGCATGTGTACATGCGGACACGGCCCGCCTCAAGCGGCTCGACAGGCTCGACGGATCGCGTCAGGGTGTTCCGGATCCGGAGCGTCATGGTCACATCGTAGAGCGGCACCGCTCCGATCCCATCCGGCCCTAACGCCCGCGCGGATTCCTCGTTATGCAGTCAGAGGCCCCGCGGTTCAGACATCGTTCCCCCGGCGGTGTGGTCCTGCGGGGTCTCATCATGGGTTCGCCGATCGGGGCCTCCGAGCGCCGCTCCGACCGGCAAGCCACCCGGCCCTGAAGGGCCTCCACGGGGACCGCCCCTATACTCCGCCCGATGCGCCGCGGGGTGTCCGTCCTAGTCATGGCCCTACTGGTCGGCGCGTGCGGGGGACCCTCGATCGGTGGCCCTTCCGACGCGTCCGCCCGGATCTCTCTGGGCGCGCCCTCCGAACTGGACCCGGCACGGACCGGGGACGCCGAGAGCTCCGCGGTCATCGCCCAGCTCTTCGAGACGCTCACGACGTTCGATGGGCAGCTCGAGCTTCGACCCGCGCTCGCCGAGTCGTGGAACGTCCAGGACGAGGGTCGCCGGGTCGTCTTCCACCTTCGACCTGGCCTGACGTTCAGTGACGGTTCACCGCTCCGTGCGTCGGACGTCGTCCGAAGCTGGTTCCGCGTCATCGACCCGAAGGCTCCGTCACCGCTCGTGACGTTGCTCGCCGACGTTCGCGACGCCGTGTCCTACGCCGATGGTGAAGCCAAGGCCGAGGACGTCGGCATCCACGGGGACGACGCGAAGGGCGAGATCACGGTCGACATGGAGCGGGCGGCAGCCGACTTCCCGGCCATCGTCGCCAGTCCCACGTTCGCCGTCGTTCCGGCCTCGATCGACGCAGCGAACGCGCTGACCGCCAGCCGTGACTTCGTCGGCAGTGGCGGCTACCGGCTCGTCGATGAAGGCGCGACCGACATGACGCTGCAGGCGAATCCGCACTACTGGGCCGGGCCCCCGGCCATCGGGACGATCACCGTCACGACGACACTCCAGGGAGCGAGCCCGGTCGACCGCTTCCAGGCCGGCGACCTCGACTACGTCGCCGTCGACAGCTCCGATGCCCGCTGGATCGCCTACGACCGCACGCTCGGGCCGCGGCTGCTCGCCGTTCCGGCCATGTCCACGGATTACTACGGCTTCGATACGACGAAGCCGCCGTTCGACGACGTTCGCGTCCGCCAGGCGTTCGGCGAAGCGGTCGATTGGCGGCGCATCGCCACGCTGGCACTCGACGACCCAGCGGCGGTCGCGACCTCGATGGTGCCGCCGGGGATCCCCGATCGATCCGACGCCGACTTGTTGCCGCGGCACGATCCGGCGGCCGCGCGTGCCCTGCTCGCCCAGGCCGGTTACCGGAACGGCAGTGGCTTCCCGAGGATCACGCTCGTGACGGGCGGTAGCCCGTATGACGAGGCGGTCGTCACGGAACTGGAGCGCGAGCTCGGGATCACCGTCGACCAGGAGACGATGGACTTCGACGCGTACTTCCCGCGCCTCGATAGCGACCCGCCACAGATGTGGTTCCTGTCGTGGGTGGCCGACTATCCGGGTCGCAACGACTTTCTCGGCGTGCTCCTCGGCTCGGATTCGGTGAACAACTACGGTCACTGGCGATCGGCCGAGTTCGATTCCGCGATCACCGACGCTGGGTCCACCACCGACGCGGCCGCCGCGCGAGCCGCGTTCGACCGGGCCGAGCACATCGTCCAGCGCGACGTGCCGGTCGTGCCGCTCTCCTACGGGACCGGTTGGGCGCTCGCTCGCGACGGGCTGACCGGCGCCGGGCAGAACGGCCTGGGATCGATGCGCCTTGCAGGCCTGGCATGGGACAAGCCATGAGCCGTCGATCGGCACGCTCGCTTCGCGTGGCGGCGATCGTCGGGCTCGTGCTCGGATCCGTCGGCCTCGCCGCGACGCCCGTGCAGGCGGCCACGGTCGAGTTCGGACGACCGTCGATCACCGGGTCGTTCGACAGCGGGGTGGTCGCATCGCAACCCGTCACGCTGCAGGGTTCGATCAGCCGGATCGAAGTGTTGGTGACGATGGCAGACGACCCGGCGCCGCTGGTGAGCGAGGTGACGATCCCGTTCGCCGGAGGCCAGACGACACTGCAGTACACGCTGGGTGGCCCCGACGCACACATCATGCCGAACACCCCCGTCGCGGTCCGATGGCGCATCACGTCGGACAGCACGACCCGGATCGGTCCCGAGGTCCGCACGGTGGTCACGGACGACCGGTTCGACTGGCAGACGCTGAGCGGTGATGTCGTGCGCGTCCACTGGTACAAGGGCGATCGAGCGTTCGGTGAACGTGCGCTCAAGATCGGTGAGCGCGAGGTCGCCCAGACGTCGAAGCTGCTCGGCGTGACCGAGACCAAGCCGATCGACTTCTTCATCTATGCGGATCAGGGCCCCTTCTACGACGCGCTCGGGCCGGGGACGCGCGAGAACGTCGGTGGGCAGGCGAATTCGGACATCCGGACCCTGTTCGCTGACATCGCACCGTCGTCGATCAACGATCCCTGGGTCGAGAACGTCGTCCCGCACGAGTTGATCCACCTGGTGTTCGACACGGCAGTCGACAATCCGTATCACTTCCCGCCGCGCTGGCTCAATGAGGGGCTCGCGGTGTACCTGAGCGTCGGGTACGGCCCGGGCGACCGGTCGGACGTCGAGAACGCGGCCTCATCGGGCGACCTGGTCCCGCTCGACGGCCTGACCTCGCAATTCCCGACCGGCTCCGGGTTCGGTCTTGCGTATGCGGAAAGCGTCAGCGCGATCGACTACCTCGTGCGCAAGAACGGCCAGACGGCGCTCGTCTCGCTCGTTCGGTCGTACGCGGATGGCAAGACCGATGACGAGGCCTTCAAGGGCGCGATCGGGATGGACACGGCCGCGTTCAACGACGCATGGCTCGCCGACCTCGGCGCGAAAGCGCCGGTCACGTTCGGGCCGAAGCCAGCCGCTCCCGGGCCCGTGCCGTCCGGCTGGGACGGCGGCCCAGCGCCAGCTGCATCAGGGACTCCTGCCGTCCGTGCGACGCCGGGTCCGGCGGCGACATCCGCCGCGCAGGTAGAAGAGCCCGGGAGCGGGGCGACCACCTCGCCCGGGCTGGTCGTCGCGGCGCTCGCGATCGCGGGCGGCATCGGCGTGCTCGTCTGGTCGCGTTCGCGAAGGCCCGCACGATGACGTCGATGGCTGCTCGTCTGCGGTCTATCCCGAGCTGGCAGGTCACGCTTGGCGCCGCGCTGCTCGGCCTCGGGTTCCTGATCGCGGCACAACTCGCCGCCCAGGGGCCGCGTGTCCGCTACACGACCCAGGAGCGAGCGCCGCTGATCGAGACGGCGACCCAGCTGCAGCAGCGCCAGGACCAGCTGAAGGCCCGCATCCTTCAGCTCCGCGAGCAGATCCAGTCGAACGAGCAGACAAGCGAGGGATCCGCAGAGCAGGTCCGTCAGTTGAACGATCAGCTGCAGGAGGCGCGCATCGCGGCCGGGCTGATCCCGCTCACGGGAACGGGGATCGTGCTCCAGCTTCAGGACTCGCAGGAGCCGGTCGCGCCGGGCGCGGACCAGGCCGACTACCTCGTCGGTGCGCGCGATCTGCGGTCCGTCGTAGAGGAGCTATGGGCCGCGGGCGCCGAGGCGATCGCGATCAACGCCGAGCGGATAACGCCGACGACCGCCGTCATCGACGTCGGTCCGTCGATCCTGGTGAACGCGGCCTACCTCGCCGGCCCGTACCAAGTCTCCGCGATCGGTCCGGACGACCTGTATGCGCGCCTGAGTGCATCGCCCGGCTTCGTCGATCTCATCCGGACACGCGCCCAGGGCTTCGGCATCGGGGTCTCGATCGCCGAGCCCGAGGCCGTCGATATCCCGGCCTTCGCCGGCACCGTCACGCTGCGCTACGCGCGGCCCGAGCCTTCTCCGGGGGCGTCGCCCTAGCGATGCGTCGACGCCGCAGCCAGCTCACCATCGCTGCAGTGACATTCCTGCTCGGCGTGCTGGTCGTCATCCAGCTGCGCACGCAGGCGAGTGGCGCCGCCTTCGCCGGGCTGTCGTCGCAGGACCTGACGGTGCTCGTGGCCAATCTGGACGACCGCAATGACCAGCTTCGCACCGAGGTGGCCACGCTGGAGAGCGAGCTCAACGTCCTCTCGCAGAACACCGCGCGTGGCGACGTCTCGGTCGATGAGTTGCGCGCGGACCTCCGCCGTGTCCGCCTGTACGCGGGCATCGATCCGGCGATGGGACCGGGCGTCTCGGTCACCGTGCGCGGCCCGATCGACGGGTCGGGCATCGAGGATCTTGTCAACGAGCTCCGCAACGCCGGGGCTGAGGCGATGGCGATCGATGACGTGCGGCTGGTGCCCGGGATCGTGGTGCTCGGGGCGGCCGGGGCCGCGACCCTCGATGCGCGACCGCTCGATGATCCGTTCACGCTCAACGCGATCGGTGCACCGGACAAGCTGACCGGCTCGCTCACCCGACCGGGCGGGATCATCGCCCAGTTGTCCGCCACGCAACCCGACGTGAGCGTCGAGGTCACGCCGCTCGATCGGATCGGCGTCCCGGCCACGGACCGGCAACTCGTGCCGAGCCATGGTCATCCACGCCTCTGATACCCTCCCCGCCGTGCCGGACCGTCCCGTCCTCGATCTGCTGCTCGGCGATGTCGTGCGCCTCCGCAAGACGCATCCCTGCGGTGGCGACACCTGGCTCGTCGACCGCCTCGGGGCCGACATCGGGCTGCGTTGCGAGACGTGTGGCAGGCACGTGTTGATCGAGCGCGCGACGCTCGAACGCCGGCTCGCCGGGTTCGTGGAGCGCGGTGACCCGACGATCACCGCGGCGATCACGAACGACGCTCCACCGGACGCAGGGATCCGCGGCGACGGAGCCACGTGACCGATACCGGAGTACCGCTGGAGGCCCAAGCGCTCGAGACCGACGCTGAGGACACATCCGGCGAGGGCGCGCTCGCCGTCTTCCGAAACCCGCCGTTCCTCCGCCTTTGGCTGTCGCAGGCAGCGACCCAGATCGGCGGCAACATGGTGCTGTTCGGGCTGACGGTCATCGTCTCGGAGAGCAACCCGAACACCGCTGTCAGCCTGTTGATCTTGTCGTTCCTCGGGCCGGCGGTGCTGTTCTCGGCGGTGGCCGGCGTGTATGTCGACCGGGTCGACCGGCGGCTCGTGCTGATCGCGACGAACGTCCTGCGCGGCATCGCCAGCATCGTGCTGGTGCTCGTCGGCGACTACCTATTGCTGATCATCCTGCTGAACCTGTTCATATCGACGGTCACGGTGTTCTTCGCACCCGCGGAAGCTGCGATGATCCCGCAGGTCGTCCCGCGGCGGCAGCTGCTGTCGGCGAACGGCGTCTTCACGCTCACCCTCAACGCGGCGTTCGCCCTCGGTTTCGCGTTGCTCGGTCCGCTGGTGATCAACATCGCGGGTCCGCAGGCCGTGATCATCGTCGTCGCCGGGCTCTACTTCCTTGCGGCGATCTTCTGCTTCACGCTCCCGCCGTCACCACCACCATCGCATGCGAACGGCAGCGCGACGGCCGTGGGCGAGACCTCGGCCGCCATGCACTCCACGGTCGATCAGCTCCGCGAGGGGTTCTCGATCATCCGCGAGAACCGCGCGATCGCGTGGTCGCTGCTCTATCTCGGCATCACGGCGTCGCTCGTCGGCGTTCTCGGGGTGCTCGGCCCCGACTTCGCTCAATCGGCGCTCGGCCTGAAGCCGAAGGACATCGCGGTCATCGTCCTGCCGCTCGGTGGCGGCATCGTGATGGGCATCCTTCTGCTGAACGCATACGGCAAGTTCCTGCCGCGGCGGCGCGTCATCGAGGGCGGTCTGATCGTGCTCGGCGTGGCCCTTGCGCTGCTGTCGATCGCGGGGCCGATAAGCCAATTCCTGCAGCGGGTCGATGCTGCAGGCGACCTGCTCGACCTGTCGGCGATCACATCGCTGCTCGCGATCGTCGTGTTCATCGCGTTCATCGCGGGCATCGCCTACGGCGCGGTCGCCATCCCCTCGCAGACGCAGCTCCAGGAGGACCTGCCGGAAGACGTCCGCGGCCGCGTGTTCGGCGTGCTGAACATGCTCGTCTCGGTGTCGAGCTTCCTGCCGATCATCATCGTCGGCCCGATCTCCGACCTGATCGGGACCGCGACGGTGATGCTCGTCGTGGCCATCGCGGTGATCATCGCGGGTGTCGCGAGTGTCCTCCGCCGCGGATCGACGCCGGAATGGGCGGCCGTGACGGCCGACCCGCACGCGGAAGACCCGATCGCGGCTGCTCTTGGTGCCGACCGTCCGTCCTGGCGAAGCGAGGCGGCGCGGCCGGCTTCGGCGCCTCATCCGGTTACCGCGCCTCCACCGCCGCCCTGGGCGCCGCCCGGCCCGGCCGACCCCGCGGACCGCGACTGACCGATGCCGCGCGTCGCCGTCGTCTTCACGGGCGGGACGATCTGCATGGTTTTCGATCCCGTGGCGGGTGGCAACGTGCCCTCGCTCGACGGCGCCGCGATCCTCGCACGAACACCCGGTCTGGATGCCCTCGCGGAAGTCGTCCCGATCGACCGTGGGCTCACGCCCGCGAGCCACTTCACGTTCCGCGACGTCATGACGCTCGGTGGCGTCATCCAGAGCGCCCTCGACGATGACGCCATCGATGGCGTCGTGGTCGTCCAGGGGACCGACACGATCGAGGAGACGTCGTTCGCATGGGACTTGGTCCTCGACTCCTCGAAGCCGGTCGTGGTGACTGGTGCGATGCGGGCGTCGCACGAGGACGGCTACGACGGACCGGCGAACCTGCGGCGGGCCGTGGCGGCGGCCGCGTCACCGTCGCTTCGAGATCCAGGGGTCGTGGTCGCGCTCGCTGGCACCATCGAAGCGGCCGACGACGTGACCAAGATGCATACGACGGCGTTCGACACGTTCCGTTCGCCCAACCGTGGGTCCCTCGGGACCGTGGGGGAGGGAGGCGATGTCGTGGCCGGGCTACGCGGGCCACGCCGGCGGCTCCGGCCGGTGCCATCGGAGGGCGCCCGCGTGGAGCTCGTCGAGGCTGGGATCGGCACGGACGGCGCGATGATCGACGCCGCGGTCGCGACGGGGGCGAGGGGTGTCGTCGTCGCAGCGACCGGAGCGGGGAATACGTCGCCAGGGATGCTCGCCGCGGCAGAACGAGCGATGACGCGCGAGATCGCGGTCGTTCTGGCCTCGCGATGTCCAGGGGGCGCCGTCACCACGGCCTACGCCTTCCCGGGCGGTGGCGGCACCTGGGTCCGCGCCGGGGCGATCCCTGCGGGGACCCTGTGCGCGATCAAGACACGCGTGGCGCTGTCGCTCGGGCTCGGCGCCGGCCTCGAACGTGACGGCCTCGCGAAGCTCCTGGCTGACCCGGTAGGCTGACCGACCATGCCGCTCGACATGCTCATCACCGGCCGGATCGCCACGCTCGCCGGCGATGTTGGCTTCGGCTGGGTCGAGGCGATCGGCATCCGCGACGGGCGGATCGCGTTCGCCGGGTCCGAGGTCGACCTCGAGACGCGCGCCGACCCATTCACCGAGCGGATCCGCCTCGATGCCGACCAGGTCGCCATCCCCGGGCTGACCGACGCCCACCTGCATCTCGCGCAGGCGGCCATGGCCTCACGGCACGTCGACCTCGACGACGCGGCCACCCTCGACGAGGGGCTGGCCCGGCTTCGGGCGACCCATGAGCGACTCCCGGACGGCGCGTGGCTCGAGGGTCACGGCTGGGACTCGGATCGCTGGGGTGGCTGGCCGACGGCTGTCGCGCTCGAGGCGGTAGCCCCGGGGCGCCGGGCCGCGATCTGGGCCCACGACCACCACGCGCTATGGGCGAGTGACGCAGCGCTTCGAGAAGCGGACCTCCCCGCCGGTGAGCCTACGGGCGGCGTGATCCGACGGGCGGCGGACGGTTCTGCGGAAGGGGTGCTGTATGAGGCGGCCACCCGGCTCGTGACGATCCACGTGCCGGCCCCGACCGCCGACGAGCTGGATCAGGCGCTCATCGAGGTCAGCCAGGACCTGCTCCGTCTCGGCGTGGTCGCGTGTCACGACCCCGGTGGCGTCGCTCCCGACCCGGATCTGCAGTACTCGTTCCCGGCCTATGTCCGGCTTTCTGACGCGGGACGCCTCCCTGTGCGTGTCCACGCCTGTATGCGGGACGACGCGGTCGCCGCGGCGACCGAGCGCGGGCACCGAAGCGGCGCGCGTCTCGGGTCGAACCCCGACGGCCGTGCGATCGTCGGCTGGCAGAAGTGCTTCGCCGACGGCTCGCTGGGCTCTCGGACCGCGGCGCTGCTCGAGGACATCGAGTCCGAAGCGGACCGACCGCTGCCGCCCGAGCAGCGGCGAGGTGTCTGGATGACCGACCCGGACGGGCTTCGCGAGCGCGCGGAGCGCGCTGCCGCGGGAGGCATCGCGACCACGATCCACGCCATCGGTGATGCCGCGATCCGAGCCGCGCTGACAGTCCTGGAGCCGCTCGCCGCGACATCCCCGCTCATGCCGCGCATCGAGCACGTCCAGATGTTGCATCCCGACGACCGGCGACGGTTCGCCGCAGCCGGCATCGCGGCAAGCGTCCAGCCCGTCCACCTCGGATCGGATGCGATGACGGCCTGGAAGCTATGGGGCGACCGGGCCGAGGCCGAGGGCTACACCTGGAAGGCGATCGCCGACACGGGCGCGGTGATGCCGTTCGGGACGGACGCGCCGGTGGAGCCATACGACCCGTGGCCCGGTCTCGCGCTCGCGGTCCGGCGCGAAGACCCACGCTGGCCGTCGGGGACGGCGGCGTACGCTCCAGAAGAGTCGCTCACGCTCGACCGTGCTCTGCGCGCGAATTGCATCGATCCGGCGACATCCGCCAAGGAGACCGATCGCGGCCGCTTGACGGTCGGCCAGCGTGCGGACGTCGTGGTCATCCCGTCAGCCGCCATCGACGAACCGGTGACGCCGGGCGGCCCACTCTCGACCACCCGCCCGCAGATGGTGCTGCTCGACGGAAGGATCGTCTTCGAGATCTAGCCCTAGCTAGCCCGCGGGGATCGCGCTCGTTCCGTCCAGCTCGGCGAGGGCATCGGCGAACAGCCCGTTGAAGATCCGCGACGTCGACGGGAACGCATGGATCGTGTTCGCCAGCACCTCCATCGGCACTCGCGCCTGGATGGCCAGCACGCATTCGTGGATCGCTGCCGACGCATCGACGCAGGCGACCGCCGCACCGACCAACTGTCGCGTCGCGCGGTCGACGACGATCGTGATGTGGCCGAGGTCGGCCTCGAGCGCGTAGCCGCGGCTGCTCTTCGGGAACTCGGCCACCTTCTCGAACGCGTCGATGCCGGCCTCCTTAGCGGTCTCCAGCGAGACGCCGACGAAGGCCGCCTCCGGATCCGTGTACGTCGCTCGTGGCAGCGCCCGATAGTCGGGCGTCACCGCCTCGCCGTTGATCATCCGCGCGGCGAGCTCGCCTTGGTAGTGGGCCTGGTGCGTGTGCAGCTCCGGACCTGCGGCGTCACCCACCGCATAGAGCCCGTCGGCGATCCGCAATCGGCCGTCGCGCGGGTAGGGCGGCGTTCGGAGACTCGTGTCGAGGCCGTAATGCTCGAGGCCGAGGTCATCGAGCGGGATCTCGCGACCGATCGCCGCCAGCAGGGCGTGGCCTGTGGCCGTGGTGCCGTCGTCGAGGTCGACGCAATGGGCGCCGTCCTCGCCTGCGCCGGCACGCGCCCCGACCGCCCGGACACCGGTCCGGACGTTGACGCCATCCTTCTCGAGCGTCGCACGGACGGCCTCGGAGTTGCGCGGGTGGTCGGTCGGGGCGAGGCGGGGTCCGGACTGGACGATCGTGACGGGCACGCCGAATCGCGCGTAGACCTGCGCGAGCTCGCAGCCGGTCGGCCCGCCGCCCAGGATCAGCAGGCTCCGTGGCAGTTCCCGGGTGAGCGTCGCCTGCTCGTTGGTCCAGACCGTGATGCCCTCGATACCCGGGATGCGGACGGGTCGTGAGACCGAACCCACCGCGATCACGACATTCGCAGCAAAAAGCTCGTGGCGAGCGCCGTCATGCGTGACGCTGACGCGTCCCTTTCCGATGATCTCCGCGTCGCCGCGATAGACGACCGCACCGGACTTCTCGAGCGCGCGGACGTGACTCGTGTCATCAGGTTCCGGTGCGTCGGCCGGCCGATTGATCATGAAGTCGCGATGCTTCGACGCGCGAGGCCACTCATAGCGAGCCGGGTTCGCGTGATGTTCGGCAGCCGCGTGGAGCAGCGCCTTCGACGGCAGACAGCCGATGTGTGGGCAGCTGCCGCCGAACCATCTTCGATCGATGACGGCGACGGCCGCGCCAAGCGAGCGGGCCTTGTGGCTGATGGCCTCGCCGCCCGGCCCGGCGCCGATGACGATGAGGTCGAAGGTCGAGTCCATCGCGTCAGTCTGCCGTTCGCGTGTGACGGTCGCGTTGCCGTCTCGCCTCGTACAGCACGACCGCGGCCGACACCGACACGTTCAGGCTGTCCGCGATGCCGAGCATCGGCAGTCGGATGCCGCTGACGCCGGGTGTCCGCCAGGGAGCGGTGAGTCCCGTCGCCTCGCTTCCGAACGCGATGGCGAGCGGCCCGCTCAGGTCGGCGTCGGTGTAGGGGGTCTCGGCGTCGACGAGCGTCGCGACGATCGGGATCGACCGTCGACCGAGCCAGTCAACGACTTCGTCGGTCGATGCGGACGCGAGCGGGACGCTGAAGATCGTTCCCGCGCTCGCTCGGATGGCGTTCGGGTTCATAAGATCCGTCCGGGGCGAGGCGGTGACGAGGGCATCGACTCCCGCACCGTCGGCGCTGCGCAGGACCGCACCGAGGTTGCCGGGTTTCTCGACGGCTTCGATGACGACGATCAGCGGGTCATCGGGCAGGGCGAGGTCGTCGAGACGCATCGACGGGATCCGCACCACCGCGACCAGACCGTCGGCCCGGTCGCCGAATGCGACCTTCGAGAACGCGGCCTCCGTCGTCGAGATCGTCGGGATGCCGTGCGCGGCGAGGGCGTCGAGCGCCGCCCGTGCGTCCTCGCCGGCAAGAAGCGGTTCACAGACGAAGGCTTCGACCACGCCGGCACCGGCATCGAGCGCTCGCCGGACCTCGCGCGTCCCATCGACAAGGGTGAGGCCGGTCGCGTCGCGCTGACGGCGGTCGCGGAGGCGCGCGGTCGCTTTGATGCGCGGATTCGACGGGCTGGCGATGGCTGCGGACGACATCGAGGTCATGATGCGGCCGCGATGCGTGCGAACGCGCCGAGGTGGAGCACGGCTCCAGACGTGGCAATGGACGTGAGCTCGCCGATCTCGACGTCCCGGCCAAGGAACCCACCCAGCGTGAACGGGTCCACGGCCTCGGTGTGCGCAGTCAGGACGAGGAAGCCGCCCGGAACGAGGAGCCGCTGGAGGTCGTCGAGCAGGGGAGGGAGGTCACGGTCCAGGCGCCAGGTCTTGCCCGACGCGCCGTGA
>Ga0207648_10001900_pt1 | contig 22833 bp, 16 predicted proteins | sample KBSMisM32_FD_184310 | JGI IMG/M metagenome (GOLD analysis project Ga0207648, IMG submission 184310) | Miscanthus rhizosphere microbial communities from Kellogg Biological Station, Michigan, USA - KBS Miscanthus M3-2 (SPAdes) (version 2) | ecosystem: Host-associated > Plants > Roots >...
GATCGGCTGGGCTCGCTCGGCGCGTCGACCCTGGCGACGGGCGTGCGCGTCAACCTGCCGTCGACAACGGTGTTGACGACGACCTGCGAGCACCAGTGGCGTTCGAATGCGACGAGGCTGGATCGAGTCACGCTGGCGATCGTGCAGTCCTTCCGCTAGCGATACCTCATCCGGCGCGTGTCCCACTGCTCGTTACACGCGCGACAACCAACCGGCCTGACGCGGCCGTCAAAGCACACATGCGCGATCTGCACTACGCGTTCCGGCTCATCAGGCGCCAACCGGCGTTCGCGGCCCTCGTGGTCGCCACCCTGACGCTCGGCATTGGCGCGTCCACCAGCATGTTCTCGGTCGTCAACGCCGTGCTGCTGAAGCCGCTCGCCTACGGCGAGCCGGACCGGCTGGTGTGGATGTACGGCGCCTTCCGCGGCGGCGATTCGGCCGCCGTGTCGCCGCCAGATTTCATGGACTACCGCCGTCGCAACCAGGTGTTCGAGCGGCTGGGCGCCATGGCGATCGGCACCGAAAGCGTCACCGTGTCCGGGGCGGGCGGACCGGTCCGGCTCCTCGCATCACGCGTCAGTGCCGACCTGATCTCCACGCTCGGCATGACGCCGGTGGCCGGCCGCGACTTCACGCGCGCCGACGAAACGGCCGGATCGCCGGCGGTGATCGTCAGCCATCGGCTGTGGCAGGAGAGGTTCGGCGGCTCGTCGACCGTTCTCGGGCAGTCGATCGTCGTCGAGGGCCGGCCGCGGACGATCGTCGCGGTCCTGCCGGCCGGGTTCACGCTTCCGTACGACAGCTTCATCCGGCTGACGGAACCGGTCGATCTCTATCTGCCGCTGGCGCTCGACGATCCGGACGCGCAGATTCGCCGTTTTCACTCGCTGCGTCTGATCGGCCGGCTCCCCGCCGGCGGAGCACTGTCGCAGGCGCAGTCGCAGATGGACGTCATCGCCCGGCAGCTCGAGGCGGCCTACCCCGAGAACGAAACCTGGCGCCTCCGCCTCGTGCCGCTGACGGAGCGGATCGTCGGCGACGTGAGGCCGGTGCTGCGAATCCTGATGGCGGCGGTGCTGCTGCTGTTGCTCGTCGCGTGCGCCAATGTGGCGAGCCTGCTGCTGGCGCGCGCCGGCTCGCGTGAAGCCGAGCTGGCGCTTCGCGGCGCACTCGGCGCGGCGCGCGGACGGATCGTCCGGCAGCTCTTGATCGAAGGGCTGGCGCTGTCGTGCGCGGGCGCGGCGGGCGGGCTGGTCGTGACGTGGTGGACCGTGCAGGCGCTCCAGCGGATCGGACCAGCGGAGTTTCCCCGGCTGCAGGGGATCGGCCTCGACGCTGCGGTCATCGCCTTCGCTGTCGCCGCCGCGGTCGCGACGACGCTGATGTTTGCGCTCGCGCCGGCGATTCATGCCGCGCGCGTCGATCTCGCGGCGGCGATACGGCCGTCCCGCGCCGTGACGCAGGACCGGCAGCGGCGCTTCGGCCAGCGCGCGCTGGTCATTGCCCAGATTGCGGTGTCGATGGTGCTGCTCTCGGGCGCCGCGCTCCTGGTGCAGGGCTTCCTGCGGCTCATTGCGATCGACCCGGGCTTCACGGCCGCGAGCGTGACCCTCACGCCGCTCGCGCTGCCGGAGGAACGCTACCGCGAGGACACGAAGATCGACGGCTTCTACACGGCGCTGCTCGACCGGCTGGCGGCGAGCCCCGGCGTCGAAGCGGTGTCGCTGGCCACGTCTCCGCCGCTGGCCGGCGCCAACGACACGGTGGTCTACCGCGAAGGGCGCCCGCCGGCGAGCGCCCGCGATCGCCAGTTCGCGCAGGTTCGCCGCGTTCAGGGGAACTACTTCGGCACCCTCGGCATCCCGATCGTCGCCGGCAGGGCATTCGACGATCGCGCCGACCGCGCCGGCGCGCGCGACGTCGTGATCGTCAGCCGGCGCATGGCGCGTGACTACTTCGGCGACCAGCCCGCCGTCGGCCAGCGCGTGGTGGTCGACATCGGATCGGCGATCACCGCGGAAGTGATCGGGGTCACTGGTGATGTCCGCATCTTCGGGCAGGCCAACGAGGCGCCGCGCCTCGTCTACCTGCACGCGCGGCAGCACCCCGCCGGGTTCATGCAGGCGGTGGTCAAGGCCGCCGTGCCGCCGGGCGACGTCGCGTCGACAATGCGGCGGCAGGTGCAGGCGATCGACCCGACGCTCGCCGCCGGACGGACCGAGCCGATGGCGGCGCTGCTCTCCGACTCGGTGGCGGAGCCGCGGTTCGCGATGCTGCTGATTGGATCGTTCGCGGCGCTCGGGCTGGCGCTGACGCTCGTCGGGCTCTACGGCACGCTGGCGTATCTCGTCTCGCAGCGACAGCGCGAGTTCGGCATCCGCGTGGCGATGGGCGCGTCGCGTGGCGCGATCCGCGGCATGGTTCTCCGGCAGGGGCTGGCGCTGATCGCGTGCGGCATTCCCACCGGGATCCTCCTGTCGTGGTTCACGTCGCGCTCCGCCGCGGCGCTGCTGCTGAACGTGCGCACCTCGGATCCGCTGGTGCTCGCCGGCGTCGCGGCGCTGCTGACCTTGACGTCGCTGGCGGCGATGCTCGGACCGGCACGGCGCGCGGCCGGGGTCGAGCCGCTCGTGGCCCTTCGCGCCGACTAGGGCCACAGATAGGGGGCCGACAGTTAAAGGCCACAGATAAACACAGATAAACACAGATTGGATCGGTGTTCTTCTGTGTTCTTCTGTGGCCCTCACTCCCGTGTTTTTCTGTGGCCCTCACTTCGGTGTTTTTCTGTGGCCTCACAGGACCAGCGCGCCGAAGGCCCAGCAGATGGCGGCGTTGGTGCTGGCCATGGTGACGTCGTCGGTCCCCCGCGGCGAGAACAGCTCGAGCAGCGTGTTCGAGATGGCGATGACGATCGCCAGGCCGATCCACGGCGCCGGCAGGCCGCGGCCCACCACGATCCCGAGGCAGAAGACGAGCGCCGCGACGAAGCCGGTGACGGTGCCGCCGATCGACTTGCGATTGATATCGCCGATGCCCCAGACGCGCAGCGTCTGCTTCCCGAACAGCGCGCCGCCGACCTCAGCGCTGGCGTCGGCGACCATGTAGGAGCCCCAGATGAGCGCGAACACCACGGCGAACTCTGACGGCTGGTAGATCGCCGCCAGCCGCGACCCGAGCGGCACCATCACGAACTTGAAGACCGTCCACAGGGTCGTGATCAGCAGGCAGTTGGCGCGCGCGAGGACGCCGTCCATCACCCGCGACTGCGGGCCGTAGAACGCGGCCGCGACGAAGCCGTCGGAGTAGTAGAAGGCCAGGAAGATCCAGCTGGTCACCACCGCGTCGAACAGGTTGTCCTGCAGGAACATCGTCGCGAAGGTCGGCGTGTGGTCGGCGGCGACGCGCGAATACAGATAGAAGAAGCCGGCCATGCCGAGCGTGATGAACCGGCCGCGGCGGCCGATCATGTCGGCGATGCGGATGCGCCGCTCGGAGTGTTGCGCGATGAGGACGTCCACTTCGAAGGGGGCGTGCATGCGCGACGAGAACGCCTGCCGGCGCTCCTCCTTCGAGAAGCCGACCCAGTACCTGAGCAGCAGCGTCTTCACGCCGTACCAGATGAAGCCCCAGATGACGTTGAAGAAGAGGATGCCGGTGAACACCTGGACCAGCCGCTCGCGGGTGACGGCGTAGGTCGCGAAGAAGTAGGCGTTGCCCCGGACCGCGAGCATGACCAGCCAGAAGAGCGTCAGCGCGGTGTTGAAGATCAGCGCGCCGCGGAAGATCCGGTCCGCCGTGCGGCGGCGATCAACAATTGGGTCATGGACGCCAGTCCGGCTGTCGAGTTCGATCATGTGTCCCTTGCCTTTGACGACCTGGTCGTGTTGAAGGACCTCAGTTTTACCATTCCTGAGGGCTCGATGCGCATCCTGCTTGGCGCCAGCGGCGCGGGGAAATCGCTGGTCCTGAAGCTGATCCTCGGCCTGCTGCGGCCCGACTCGGGGACGATCCTGGTCAACGGGCAGCGCGTCGACACCATGGCGGAGCGCGACCTGCTCCAGATGCGCGCCGACATCGGCATGGTCTTCCAGGAAAACGCGCTCTTCGACTCGCTCACCGTGGGCGAGAACGTCGGCTACCGCCTCTACGAGGAAAGCGACGTGCCGCCCGACCAGGTGCGGGCGCGGGTCGAGGAGGTGCTGGAGTTCCTCGGCCTGCGCGAATTCATCGATCGCATGCCGGCGAGCCTGTCCGGCGGGCAGCGGCGGCGCGTCGGCATCGGCCGCGCCATGGCCTCGAAGCCGCGGCTCATGCTCTTCGACGACTCGACCACCGGGCTCGATCCCGTGATCTCGGCGACCGTCGACGACGAGATCGTCAAGCTGCGCGACCTGCAGCAGGTCACCGCGATCGTCGTGACGCAGCAGATCCGCGACGGGTTCTACATCGCGACGCATCACGCCGTCCGCCAGAACGGCAGCCTGTTCATCGAGGACGTGGACGAAGAGCAGGGGGCGTTCGCCGAGTTCATGGTGCTGCACGAGGGGCGGATCTACTTCCACGGCAGCGCCGCGGAGCTGCTCGCCTCGCGCGACGACTACCTGCAGCGGTTCCTCTACCGGACCCTGCCGCCCTGGTAGAGACGGCTTTGTGGCATAACTGCGGGATGACGAGACTGGCGGCGATCTGCAGCCTTCCCGCCGCGCTGCTGCTCCTGGCCGGGCGGCCGCCGGCGGCGGACTTCCCGCGCGATCTCGACAGCTATTTCACGAAATACGTGAAGCTCGACGCGGCCATGCGGGCGCAGCTGCTCGCCGGGGCGCCGGTCACCAAGCTGCTCGACTCCGACGCGTCGAAAGAGGTCGTGGTCTTCGGCGCGGTGTGGATCGACGCGCCGGTCGAGCGCTACCTGGCCGCGGTGCGCGACATCGAGCGCTTCGAGTCCGGCGGCAACTTCCGCATCACGAAAAAGATCAGCTCACCGCCGGCGCCGGCCGACTTCGCCGCGCTGCGGCTGTCGGACGAGGACGCGAAGGACCTGCGCACCTGCAAGGTCGCGGACTGCCAGGTCAAGCTGGCGCAGTCGAACATCGAGCGCATCCAGCGCGAGGTGGACTGGTCCAGGCCGGACGCGCACCAGCAGCTCGATCGGATCGCGCGCGAGACGGCGCTCTCGTTCGTCAACGCCTACCTGCAGGGAGGCAACCAGCAGCTCGCCGTCTACCGCGACGCCAGCCGCCCGACCTTCGTGGCGCAGGAGTTCGCCGAGATGATCGATCGGCTGCCGTCGATCGGCGAGTTCCTGCCCGAGGTCCGCAAGTACCTCCTCGAGTTCCCGCGCGCGACGCTCGCCGGCGGCGAGTCGTTCCTCTACTGGCAGGAGGCGATCTTCGGGCTGAAGCCGACGATCCGGATCAACCACGTGGTCATGGCGGAGGAGCCCGGCGGCGCGATGGTCGCGTCGAAGATGATCTACGCCAGCCACTACTTCTGGACGGCGCTCGAGCTGCGGGTGCTGCTGCGCGACCCCTCGCGCGGCAACGGGTTCTGGTTCGTGACGGAGAGCCGCAGTCGATCCGACGGGCTGAGCGGCTTCACCGGCCGCGTCATTCGCGGGAAGGTGCGCGGCGAGGCGGAGAAAGGCACGCAGTCCGTGCTGCAGGTGACGCGCGACAGGCTGCAGGGTAAGTAGCGCTAGCCGACGCTGCGCGCACGCCGCATCAGCGTCGCCACCGACGCGGCCAGCTCGCCCGGATCGATCGGCTTGGCCAGGTGCATCTCGAAGCCGCTGCGCAGCGCCTTGGTGCGGTCTTCCGAGCGTGCGAAGGCGGTGAGCGCGGCCGCCGGCAGATCGCGGACGGCGGGGTTGGGCGAGGAGCGGATCTGGCGAATCAGCTCGAAGCCGTCCATCTCGGGCATGCCGAGATCGAGGATCAGGACGTTCGGCAACACCTCCTCGATCCGCGCCAGCGCCGTCCTCGACGAGGACACCGTCGTCACTTCCGCGCCCGCCGTCTCGAGCACCGCCCGCAGCAGCGTCAGCGCGTCTTCCTCGTCGTCCACCGCCAGCACGCGGACGCCGCGCAGGTCGCCGAGCGGCGTCATCGCCACGTTGCGCTCGCTGCGCGGGTGCTCGCGCCGCGTCTCGGACGGCTCCGGGTGCACGATCATCAGCGGCAGCCGCACGCGGAACGTCGCCCCCTGGTTCTCGCCGGCGCTCGCCGCCTGGACGGTGCCGCCGTGCATCTCCACGATGTGGCGGACGATCGCCAGCCCGAGGCCGAGGCCGCCGGTCTTTCTGGTGGTGCCCGCCTCCGCCTGGCGGAAGCGCTCGAAGACGTAGGGAAGGAAATCCTGGCGGATGCCGATGCCGGTGTCGCTGACGGCGATCTCGATGTGCGAGTTGACGCGCTCGAGCCGGACCTGGACGCGCCCGCCCTTCGGCGTGAACTTCACCGCGTTCGAGACCAGGTTCCACACCACCTGCTGCAGCCGATCGGGATCGCCCGAGACCGGGCCGACGCGCGGATCGATCACGGTCTGCATGCGCACGCCCTTGGCGTCGGCCGCCGGCGTGACGGTCGAGACGGCGTTGTCGACGATCAGCGGCAGCTCCACCGGCTGCACGTCGAGCCGGATCTTCCCGGAGACGATCCGCGACACGTCGAGCACGTCCTCGACGATCTGGGTCAGCCAGGTGGCGTTGCGTTCCAGCGTCTCGAGGCCGCGCTCGGCTTTCTCCGGCGCCAGCACGCCGCCGCGCAGCAGGCGGGCGTAGCCGAGGATCGCATTGAGCGGCGTGCGCAGCTCGTGCGAGAGCACCGCCAGGAACTCGTCCTTCATGCGGTTGGCTTCGCGCGCCTCGGTGTAGAGGCGGGCGTTCTCGAGCGCGACCGAACCCCACGCGGCGATGCCCAGCGCGAGCCGCTGGTGCTCTTCGGTGAACCGGCCCGGCTCCGGATGCGCGAAGAAGAGGCCGCCCAGCACCTGGTCGCCGTGCCCGCGCACGGGCACCGCCAGGTAGCTGCGCACCGGCAGGTGCCCCTCGGGCATGCCGTGGAACGGGGGGTTCTTGCCGTAGCGCGGGTCCTTCGTCACGTCGTCCAGACGCACCGGCCCTTCGCCGTAGAACGTCGGCGCAAAGATCGCCGTCGCGCGCGGATGGGGGAAGCCGGCGAAGTCTGCCTTCTTCGCGCCCGACAGCGTGTAGAGCGTGTAGGCGTTGCCCGACTGCGAATCGTAGACGTTGTAGAAGAAGGCGCCGAACTGGGCGTGGGTCAGCTCGGTCGCGGCGTCGGTGAGCTGCTGCGCGATGCGGTCCCGGTCGAGCGTCGAGGCGACGAGCTGTCCGACTTCGGCGAGCTTCTCGACGTTGTGCGCGTGCTCGTGCGCCGCCGCTACCAGGCGCGATCGCTCGGTGATGTCGCGCGCGATCTTCGAGGCGCCGACGATCTCGCCGCGATCGTTGAGAATCGGCGAGACCGTCAGCGAAATGAGCAGGCGGACGCCGTCCTTGCGCAGGCGGACCGTCTCGTAGTGATCCACCTTGTCGCCGGCGCGGATCTTCGACAGGACGAGGTCTTCCTCGTCCTGAAGCTCCGGCGGAATGATCATGCGGATCGACTTGCCGATCGCCTCCTGCTCGGTGAAGCCGAACATCCGCTCGGCGGCCGGGTTCCAGGAGGTGATGATGCTGTCGAGGCTCTTGGTGATGATCGCGTCGTCGGACGACTCGACGACCGCGGTCAGCCGGCGGACCGCGACGTGCCCCTGAAGGCGATCGCTGATGTCGCGCGCGATCTTGGACGCGCCGATCACCTTGCCGGCGTCGTCGTAAATCGGCGACACGGTCAGCGAGATGGGGACGAAGGTGCCGTCCTTCCGCTGACGCAGCGTCTCGAAGTTCGTCACCGCTTCGCCGGCGCGAATCCGGCCGAGCACCAGATCTTCCTCGGACTGCCGGTCCTCCGGGATGATCATCCGGATCGACTTGCCGATCGCTTCCTCGGGTGAGTAGCCGAACATCCGCTCGGCGGCCCGGTTCCACGACGTGATGATGCCGTTGAGGTCCTTGCTGACGATGGCGTCGTCGGAGGAATCAACGACGCGCGCGAGATGACGGAGCCTGAGGTCGTCCGGAAGCTGATACATGCAAACGGTCAGTCGGTGACGGCAGAGCTGGAGTGATCCAGACTGGATCACGTCTGCAAAACGCCTACCGTAAATCCAGCTCTACCATCGCCTCGCGCGCTGGGCCGCTTTGAGCAGATTCCACGAGGCCACGAGGTCGAAACGCTGCCGGTTCGGGATGGTGAACGGCGTGTCGACCGCGACGCCGTAGAAGGCGCTTACCGTGAGAGTTGGCAAGACGGCGTACCGCACTTCGGTGAACAGGTGCCGGCCGATCCCCATGCGATCGGCGTTCAGCGGACCATAGTACTCATCGATATCGGCATAGCCGCCGGCCACGGCGACGGCGCCCGTCAACGCGCGCTCGGCGGAAAGGGCGAACCCGCTGCCGCGCGTGCCCTCGAGGCGCTGGTAGAGCTCGACGCGCACGGCGTCGATCGGCGCCGGCGATTTCGTGGTGATGCGTACCGCCTCGCGGATCGTGCTGACGCCGTCGAACGACGTCCAGTCGGCCGACGCGTCAAGGCGCGGCGCGATCCGCTTCGCGGCGAGCACCTGGGTGTAGTTGTGATCGTCGAGGCGATCGAACCGGCGGAAGACGTTCGGCGTCGTCAAGTCGCCCAGGAATCCCGCCGTGACGGAGATCTCGTCGAGGAACAGCTCACGCGGGCGGCGCAGCGTCGCGCGCTCGCCGGTCACGAAGCCGTCGTTGTCCCACGTCGTCATCTCGGTCGCTTCGCCGCGCAGGAGCCCGATGCCGCCAACCTCGAAGGTGGCGCCGCGCACCGGCGTCGCCGAGAGATAGAGCTGGCGCACGTTGGGATCCCACGATCCCTCGCCCGTGCCGGGCCCGAGCGGGTCCCAGCTGCCGCTGAACGTCCTGCCGGTGCCGGCCAGCATCTGGACCGAATAGCGATGCTGGCGGTCGAAGAGAAACCCGAGCCGCGCCGTCTCGCGCCACTGCATCTGGTTCCGTGGTGACGTTGCGGCTGTTCTCGATGACGCGGTAGCGCGCGTCGATCATCCCCGCCTGCCAGTCGAGCCAGCGATGGGGGCGTGGGGCGGGGGGCGGCGCGCTTCCGCCCTGCGCGAATGCGGTGGTGGACGCGAACGAGACGAAGAGGACGAGGAAGGAAGCCGGGATCCGTCGCTCAGGCATATCCGCGTGTGATCAGCCGGCGCGCCGCGGCCTGGTAATAGCCACCTTCGCGCGAGGGGACGTCCCAGTCCATGCTGTCGGCCAGCCGGTCGTAGATGTTGAAGAGGAAGGCGACCTCGAGCGCGTCCTCGATGGCACGCTTCGAGACGCCGGCGTCGAGCGCGGGGCGGACGTCGGCGGGCGTGATGTGCTCGTGATCCAGCGTCATCTTCTGGAGGAGGGCGAGCGTGGCGCGCAGCTTCGCGTCGATCGGCGCCGTCGTATAGTCGTCGAGCACCTGCCGGGTGAGCGTTTCACTGCCGAGGGCGGACGCCGCGACCGCGGCGTGGCAGTTGGTTCAAAAGTGGCACTTGTTCATCCGCGAGACGAACGCCGCGAAGAGCTCGCGCTCGCCGATCGACCACTCGGACGAGCCGCGCATCACCGCCTGCGTGTGCGCGCGGTGCGGCGTGCCGAACAGGTGCTTGTGATAGGCGAGCGTGCGGATGACGTCGGAGGCGCGGAACCCCGAGAGCGCGCGGATCATCGCGAAGAACAGGCGTGACCGCAGGCCGTCGCCGCGCTCGACGTTGCCGAGCCTCACGCGTCCTCCAGGGCGCGGCGCGCCGCCGCGAGCCGCGCGCGTGCGGCCCCGAACGCGGCCGAGACGATGATCTCGAAGAGCTGGTCCTCGCTGTACCGGCCGCGCAGCGCGTCGACGTCTTCGTCGGTGACGGTGTAGGCGCGCGTGCGGACCTTGTCGACGAGCCTGCGCAGGTCGTCGGGAGGCGTGCCGGCCGCAATCGCCTGCTTCAGCGCCGGATCGGCCGACGCGGGGCCGCCGAGGAGCGTCGCGGCGGTCGCGTCCCTGAACGCCTTGTACCGATCTTCCACGAGCAATATTGTACGCGATCCCCCCGGCCGGGCTCAGGGCCGCTCAGGGCCCTCGTCATCGGCGGCGACGAGCCGCGCGATCGATCGACACGGGTAGACTGAAGGCATGCGAAACGCGGTTTCCTTTCTCGTCGCCGTCGGCGTGTTGGCCGCGCTCGCGCCGCCGCAGGCGAACGTCTGCGAGTCGTTCGCTGCGGCGGATATTGCCGCGGTGATTGGCGCCGGCGCCTCGACCGGGCGCGAGCTGGTCGCAGGGTCGTGCGTGTGGGCGGCGAAAGGCATCAGCCTGACGATCGCGCGCGTCGACACGGGCGACCCGGCGTCGGCGCTCGCGCTCGTCGATGCAGTGAAAGGGCGCGGGCAGAAGGGAGACGAGATCCACGACGAGCGTGGCCTCGGGCAGCGCGCCGTGTCTACCGTCGACAGCAACCGGCGCGGGCTGTCGCTGGTCGCGGCCGACGGCAGCACGTCGTGGAACCTGGCCGTCGACTCGGGGGATCAGAAGATCGACGCCGCGGCGATGCTGCCGAAGCTCCGCGAGCTGCTGCGAAAGGGAATGACTCGAAAGTAGCGCACTCGTCAGGTCAGGGCATAAAGCCCTGACCCACAGGACTGATGATCCCCTACAGATCTTGTGGGTCAGCCCTTTATGGGCTGACCGAGTCAGATGCGGCGGCGCGGCACGATGATCAGCTCGCGGCGCTGGCCGCGGCGCAGGATCACCATCGGGGTCGGCGTGCCGGTTCGTTCGTCGGTCAGCAGGCGATGGAGATCGTCCACGCCGGCGACGGGCGCGCCCGCGAACGCCAGGATGATGTCCCCTTCCTTCAGTCCCGCCGCTTCCGCGGGGCTCGACCTCTCGATCGTCGCCGCCAGGATGCCTGCGCCCGCGGCGACGGCATGCGCGCGCGCCAGCGCACGCGGCAGCGTCACCGTCTGACCCGCGACGCCGATGTAGCTTCGGTGCACCGCGCCGTCGCGAATGAGCTGCGCGGCGACGAAGCGCGCGGTGTTGCTGGCAATCGAGAACGACAGCCCCTGCGCCGACTGGATCATCGCCGTGTTGACGCCGATCACTTCGCCGCGCGTCGTGACCAGCGGCCCGCCGGAGTTGCCGGGGTTCAGCGCCGCGTCGCTCTGCAGGATGTCGTCCATCAGGCGTCCGGTCCGCGAGCGCAGCGATCGGCCCAGCGCGCTGACGATGCCGCTGGTGACCGAGTGCTGGAAGCCGAACGGATTGCCGATGGCGATGGCGACCTGGCCGACGCGGACCGCGCGCGAGTCGCCGAGCGTCGCCCACGGCAGCGGCGCCGCGCCGCCCGCGGGGACCCCGAGCCGCAGCACGGCGAGATCGGTTTCGGGATCGTCGCCGATCACGTCGGCGGCGAAGGTCCGCCCGTCGGCGAGCGACACCGTCAGCGGGCGCATGCCGGCGATCACGTGGCTGTTGGTGACGAGCAGGCCGTCGGGTGTGAAGATGAAGCCGGAGCCGCGCGATCGGCCGGCTTCGATGCTGGCCACGGCCGGCCCGACGGCCTCGACGGCGCGAATCACCGCCTGCGAGTAGGCGTCGAGCAGCCGGGCGTCGTCAAAGGCGTCGAGCGCGGGATCGGAAGCCGCCACAGTGGCAGGATAGCGGCGGCGCCGCCACTCCGGATCCCCCGTTCAGGGAGGTGAGGGCAAAACTCCCAACGCCGCAATCCCCAATTCCCAAACAACTCTTGCTAGAATCCGCGGCGGAGCCCGCATGCCACGACCGCGCGGAGCCGCGCTGCTCGCCACCCTCGCGTTCATCGCCCTCTGCTCGCCAGCCTTCGCGCAATCCGGATGGCGGACGCTGGGCGACATGCCGCCGCCGGCGCGGTCGGGCAACACCGTCACCTTCAAGAACGCGCAGGGCGTCGTCGCGGTCACGGCGATCGCGGCGGAGATCGTGCGCGTGCGGTTCGCGCCGGGCGCGACGCTGGGCCGCGATCATTCCTACGCGATCGTCTCGAAGGACTTCGGCGATCCGCGCGCCACGATCACCACCGCCGCCGCCTCGACGACGATCGTAACGCCGGCGCTGCGTGTCGAGATCCGCCATCGTCCGTTCCGGATCGAAGTGTTCTCGGCCGGCGGGGATTCCCTCGATGCCGACGACCCGGCGATGGGGATGGCGTCGGCCGGGACCGTCACGCGCGCCTACAAGCGGCTGCGCCCCGACGAGCAGATCTACGGGCTCGGCGAGAAGAACGGCAAGTTGAACCGGCGCGGACGGAAGCTGGGCGGCTACAGCTTCACCATGTGGAACTCGGACACTTTCGGCTACGACGCGAGCACCGACCCGATCTACGCGTCGTTCCCGTTCTACATGGTCATGCGCAACGGCCGCGCGCACGGCATCTTCTTCGACAACACCTGGCGCACCAACTTCGACATCGGCCATCAGCTGCACGGCGTGCTGTCGTTCGGCGCCGACGGCGGCGATCTCGACTACTACTTCATCGACGGCCCCGACCCGAAGCAGGTGATCGCGCGCTACACGCAGCTGACCGGGCGCATGCCGCTGCCGCCGCTGTGGGCGCTCGGCTATCACCAGTGCCGCTACAGCTACTACCCCGAGTCGCGCGTGCGCTTCATCGCCGACAACTTCCGCGAGCGCCGCATCCCGGCCGACACGCTGTGGCTCGACATCCACTATCTCGACGGCTACAACCCGTTCACATGGGACCGGACGCGCTTTCCCGATCCGCCGCGGATGATCGCGGATCTCGCGCGGCAGGGGTTTCACCTCGTGACGATCGTCGACCCGCACCCGAAAAAAGCGCCGGGCTGGCCTGTCTACGACAGCGGCCTCGCCGGCCGTCATTTCGTCACGAAGCCCGACGGCTCGGTGCTCGAGATGCCGGTGTGGCCGTCGCAGGCCGAGAAGAACCCCGGCCCGAGCGTGTTTCCCGATTTCACCAGGGGGGCGACGCGCGAATGGTGGGGCGGACTGTTCAAGGATCTCCTGGGCATGGGGGTCGCCGGCATCTGGAACGACATGAACGAGCCGGCGACGTTCGTCGATCCGTCGGGGACGTTTCCTCTGGACGCGCGCCACGACAACGAAGGGCAGCCGACGGATCATCGCGAGATCCACAACGTCTACGGGCTGCTGAACACGCGCGCGACCTTCGAAGGGCTGGCGCGGCTGCGGCCCGACGCGCGTCCCTTCGTGCTGACCCGCGCCACCTATGCCGGCGCGCAGCGATACGCCGCGCTGTGGCCGGGGGACAACGTCAGCACGTGGACCGCGCTGCAGGGGACGATCCCGCTGCTCCAGTCGCTCGGGCTCTCGGGGATGCCGTTTGTCGGCACCGACATCGGCGGCTTCGCCGACAACGCCACCGCGGAGCTCTACACGCGATGGCTGCAGCTCGGCGTGTTCTATCCCTTCATGCGCAGCCACACGACGTTTGGCACCGACGACCAGGAGCCCTGGTCGTACGGGACCGCGTCGGAGATCGTCAACCGGGAAGCGATCGAGCTGCGCTACCGGCTGCTGCCGCACATCTACAACGTGATGCACGAGACGAGCGAGACCGGGCTGCCGGCGTTCCGTCCGCTGCTGCTCGACTTTCCGTCAGACCCGCGCACCTGGGACCAGGACGACCAGTTCATGTTCGGCAGCGACCTGCTCGTCGCCCCCGTACTGCGTTCCGAAGCGCGCGCGCGCGGCGTCTACCTGCCGGCGGGCACGTGGTACGACTTCTGGACCGGCCGAGCCGAAGCCGGCAATCGCGACATCACGGTGCCGGTCACCATCCGCACGATTCCCATCTATGTGCGCGGCGGCGCCTTCATCTTCCAGCAGCCGGTCGTGCAGCACACCGGCGAGATGCCGGGGCAGCCGCTGCGCGTCTCGGTCTATCCCGCCGCCTCGTCGGCCGCCACGCTCTACGAAGACGACGGCGCGACGCTGGGCTACAAGAGCGGTGCGTTCGCGCGGCGCCGCTTCTCGCAGTCGCGCACCGCCGACGCCCGCGGCCGCGACCAGGGCGTCACGATCGACATCGCCGCGGCCGAGGGCAGCTATCGCCCGAAGGCGCGGCCGCTCGAGCTGTCGGTGAAGTGGAACGGCGATCCGGCGAGTGTGACCGTCCGTCGCGCGGGAGGGGCGCCGCAGCCGCTCGAGTGGACGATGAGCGAGACCGGGTTCGTGGTGGTGAAGATGGACGATCGCTTCGACGGGCTGACGATCGCGATCCGGTAGCGGCGCGCTCGCGGGTCAGCGCCGCAGGCCGAAGAGCGCCGCGGCCTCGCGCGAGAAACGCTCGATCACGTCGGCGAGATCGGTCTCGCGATCCGCCTGCAGCGTCACATCGCGCAGCTTCCGTCCGGACGCGGGATCCACGATCGACGCCTCGAGCACGAACCGCGCGCCGGTCTCACCGCGCGGCGACGACAGGGGCACCAGCAGCCGGTAGCCGCGCTTGGGCAGCGTCTGCACGAAACGCGGCGACTTGGCCGAGTCGCCGAGCGCGCGGCGGATTTCGACGACGCACTGGACGAGCCCGTCGTCGCTGATGAAGGTCCCGGGCCAGACGGCGCCGAGCAGCTCGTGCTTGCTCACCACGTGATCGGCGTGGCGAATCAGGTAGAGGAGCGTCTCGAACGGCTTGGGGGCGAGGGGAATGTCCCGGCCGTCGCGCATGAGACGGCCCTCGGCGGGCAGCAGGACGAACTCCCCGAGGGCGAGCGGCGCGCTGTCGGGAGAGGGGTTCGCCGGAATCTCGGCGAATGTTCGTCGCGCGGTCGTCAGATTCCCCGGCGTCGTTGCCATGGTGTATCACCTCCCGGCGCGAACCCCGGGATCTTGGGCCGGCCGCTCCGGCTTGTCAAGGCAGGTGGTATTTGCCGACGCTCGTCCTGCTCGCCCCGGTGTCGGGGCCGTTGGTGCCGCTGGAATCGGTGCCCGACCCGGTGTTTGCCGGCAAGCTGGCCGGGGACGGCATTGCCATCGACCCGGTGTCGTCGACGCTGCTGGCGCCGTGCGACGCCGAGGTGACGTCGGTGCATCCCTCCGGCCACGCGGTGACGTTGCGCGCGGCCGCCGGCGTCGAGCTGATTCTTCACATCGGGCTCGACACCGTGACGCTGAAAGGGCAGGGCTTCACACCGCGGACCCGCAACGGCGCCTCCGTCCGCGCCGGGGACCCGTTGATCGAGTTCGACGCGGACTACATCGCGACGCACGCGCCGAGCCTGCTGACCGAGATCGTCGTCGCCACCGCCGATCGCGTCACGCGTCTCGTGAAGCGCGACGGCTACGTCGAAGCGGGCCGCGACACGATCCTGGAGGTCGTCGTCGAGGCCGGCGCGGTGACGGCGCCGCAGACGGTGTCGGCCGGGGAGCGGATTGCCTCGCCGGAGATCCGCGTGCGCAACCCGACCGGGCTGCACGCGCGGCCCGCCGCCATCCTGGCCAGCACCGCCCGCCGCTTCGACGCGGACGTGCGGCTGCATCGCGGCGGACGGGAAGCCAACGCGCGCAGCGTGACGGCGATCATGGGGCTCGAGATCGCCGGCGGCGATCGCCTGGTGCTCTCGGCGGCGGGGCCCGAGGCGCGCTCGGCGATCGACGCGCTGGTCCCGCTGATGGAAGCGGGGCTCGACGCGCCGGACGCGCAGGCCGAGACGGCGCCGGCCGAGTCGCACGGCGCCTGGTGGTCTGACGGCGCGCGCGTGCTGCGCGGCGTCGGCGCGTCCCCGGGTGTCGCCACGGGGCGGATCGTCCCGGTCGCGCCGCAGGACATGCCGACGATTCACCCCACCGGCACGCCCGAGGAGGAACGGGGGAAGCTCGATCGCGCGCTGGCGCAGGCGCGGCAGCAGCTCACCGCGCTGGCGTCGGGCGGCGGCAGCGCCGTGCAGGCGGGGATCTTCCGCGCGCACCTCGAGCTGCTCGAGGATCCCGATCTCGTCGAGTTCACGTGGGAGCTGATCGCCGGCGGCACGGCGGCCGCCGCGGCATGGCACCGCGCGTTCACGCGCCTTGCCGATCGCCTCTCGGGCGCGAAGAACGAGATGTTCGCGGAGCGCGCCGCCGATCTGCGCGACGTCGGCCGCCGCGTGCTGCGATTGATCACCGGGGCGAACGGCGGCGGCGCGGCCTACCCGGAGGACGCCGTCGTCGTGGCGCAGGATCTGTCGCCGTCGGAGACCGCGGCGTTCGATCGGAATCGGGTCCGCGGCTTCTGCACCGTCACCGGCGGCCGCACCTCGCACGTCGCGATCCTGGCGCGCTCGCTCGGCATCCCGGCGGTCGCGGGCATCGACGCCGCGGTGCTGGCACTCGCGCCGGGCACCCGCGTCGTCCTCGACGGCACGGCCGGCGTCCTGCTGGTCGATCCGTCGACCGCGGATCTGGGCCTGGCGTCGGCGGCGACCGAGCGTGACCACGCGCGGCGCATGCTGGTCGCCTCGATGGCGCGGCAGCCCGCCGTGACGCTCGACGGCCTGCACGTGGACGTCGCCGCGAACACCGGCGCCGTATCCGACGCGGTGGACGCCGCCGCCGCGGGCGCCGACGGGATTGGCCTGCTGCGATCCGAGTTCCTGTTCATGGATCGCGCGAGCGCCCCCGACGAGGACGAACAGTACGAGGCGTACGCCGCCGCCGCGCGCGCGTTCGGCGGCGCGTCGCCGGTCACCATCCGCACCCTCGACGTCGGCGGCGACAAGCCGCTCGCTTACCTGCCGCTGCCGAAGGAAGACAACCCCTTCCTGGGCATCCGGGGCATCCGCCTCGCGCCGCTCCGCGCCGACCTGCTGCGCACGCAGCTGCGCGCCATCCTGCGCGCCTCGCGGCACGGCCGCGTGCAGGTGATGTTTCCGATGGTGACGACCTACGACGAGTGGGTCGGGGCCAGGCGCGTGCTGGAAGAGGCGGCCCGGGCCCTCGGCGTGGCGCCGATCCCCGCCGGGATCATGGTCGAGGTCCCCGCGGTCGCGCTGACCGCGGACGTCTTCGCCGCCGACGTCGAGTTCTTCTCGATCGGCACCAACGACCTGGCGCAGTACACGCTGGCGATGGATCGATCGCATCCGATCCTCGCGCCGCAGCTCGACGCGCTGCACCCGGCGGTGCTGCACCTCATCGACCTCACCGTGCGCGCGGCGCGGCGCCACGGCCGCCGGGTCGCCGTCTGCGGCGCGCTCGCCGGCGAGGAAGAGGCCGTTCCCATCCTGCTCGGGCTCGGCATCGAGGAGCTGAGCGTGAGCGTTCCCGTTGTCGCCTCGATCAAGGAGCGCGTCCGCACGCTGCGGGCGGCGCAGTGCCGCGCCCTCTCGGCGGCGGCGCTGTCGGCCGCGACCGCGGCCGACGTACGCGCGCTGGTGCGCCAGTCATGAAAAACGCTTTCGTCATTCTCCAGAAGATGGGCCGGTCGCTGATGCTTCCGGTCTCGGTGCTGCCGGCGGCCGGTATCCTGCTGGGCGTCGGCTCCGCGAAGTTCTCGTGGATGCCGGCCGGCATCTCCAACCTGATGGCGCAGGCGGGCGGCGCGGTCTTCAGCAGCCTGCCGATGCTGTTTGCGATCGCGGTGGCGCTCGGGTTGACCAACAACGACGGCGTCGCGTCGCTCGCCGCGGTGGTCGGCCTGTTCGTGATGCTGGCGACGATGGGGGTGGTCGCGCCGTTCTTCGGCGTCCCGGCGACGAGCATCTTCGGCGTCAACTCGATCGACACGGGCGTCTTCGGCGGGATGCTGATCGGCGGCATCGCGGCGTGGCTGTTCACGCGCTACTACAAGATCCAGCTGCCGCCGTATCTCGGCTTCTTTGCCGGCAAGCGCTTCGTGCCGATCGCGACGGCGTTTGCCGCGATCGGCTGCGGCCTCGCGCTGGCGCTGATCTGGCCGCCGGTCGGCCGCGGCATCAGGGCGTTCTCGTACTGGGCGGCGTACACGAACCCGAAGCTGGCGGTCTTCATCTATGGCATGGTCGAGCGGCTGCTGCTGCCGTTCGGCCTCCACCATATCTGGAACGTGCCGTTCTTCTTCGAGATCGGCAGCTACACCAAGGCCACCGGCGAAGTGGTCCACGGCGACATCACGCGGTTCTTCGCCGGGGACCCGACGGCCGGCATTCTCGGTGGCGCGTATCTCTTCAAGATGTGGGGGCTGCCGGCGGCGGCGCTGGCGATGTGGCGGGCCTCGCGGCCGGAGCAGCGCGCCAAGATCGGCGGCATCATGCTGTCGGCGGCGCTGACCTCGTTCCTGACCGGCATCACCGAGCCGATCGAGTTCTCGTTTCTCTTCCTCGCGCCGATGCTCTACGGCCTGCACGCGCTGCTCGCCGGCTGCGCGCAGCTGCTGTTCCAGGTGCTCGGCGCCAAGCTGGGCTTCACCTTCTCGCACGGTTTCATCGACTTCGTCCTCTATTACACGATCGACACGAAGCCCTGGCTCGTCCTCGTCGTCGGGCCGCTCTGGGGGCTGATGTACTTCGGGCTCTTCAGCTGGGCGATCAAGCGCTTCGATCTGAAGACGCCCGGTCGAGACGTCGAGGACGCGGCGACGGCGGCGGTTCCTTCGCTCCCCTCAGACATGGCGGCGGATCTCGTCCTCGCCTTCGGCGGCGGCGCGAACATCACCAGCCTCGACGCCTGCATCACGCGGCTGCGGGTGACCGTCGCGGATCGCGCGCTCGTCAACGCCGACCGCCTGAAGGCGCTCGGCGCGGCCGGCGTCGTGCTGGTCGGATCGAACGCGCAGGCGGTGTTCGGCACGCGATCCGAGAACCTGAAGACGCAGATGGACGAGTACCTGCGCGGCGGCGGCGCGGCCCTGGCCGCGCCTGCCGCGCCCGCGCCCGCGCCGCCGATACTGCCGAGCGTCGCGGCCCCCGCGCCGGTCGCGACTTCGAAAGTACACCTCGGCCGCCTGGCCAAGGCGCTCGGCGGGTCGGAGAATATCCGCGCGGTGGACGCGGTGGCCAGGACCCGTCTGCGCGTCACGGTCGTCGACGATTCACGCGTCGATACGGCTGCGCTCGAGGCCGCGGGCGCAGGCGGGGTGATGCGCGCGCGCGACGGCGTCGTGCACGTGCTGGTCGGTCTCGGTGCAGAAACACTGCTCGATTCGTTCAAACGCGCCGCCGGACAGCGCGCGTGATCACGGCCGCGTTCTGAAACGCGACTGAACGGTATCCGCTTACATCTGACGAATTGCCGGGCTTTTGCGGTCGAGCCTGCAAAAAGTTCCCGTACGACCGTCGCGCGAGGCGACGTTCTCCGCGACTGCGCATCAGCCCGGCGGATTTTCCTCAGCATTTCGTTCCCGGCTCAGATGGTCCGCCGCTTGCCTCGGCAGATCGCACTCCGAAACTCATAGCTGGGGTAACGAACTGATGAAGTCATTTGCGGTCGCATTGTGTGCGTGTGTGTTGTTGAGCCTGGCGGGGCGCGCGAGTGCCGCGACGATCACCGTCAACGCCGGAGGAGATCTGCAGGCGGCGATCAACGCCGCGCAACCCGGTGACACGATCCTGCTGCAGGCGGGGGCGGTCTTCACCGGCAATTACACGCTGCCGGTCAAGAACGGTACGTCGTACATCACCATCCGATCGTCGGCGCCCGATTCGTCGCTGCCGCCCTCCGGCACGCGCATCACGCCGGCGTATGCCGGGTCGCTGGCGCAGGTGCGCTCGAACCAGGCGGGACCGGCCTTCGCGACTTCCGGCGCCGCCACCTACTGGCGCCTGATGTTCCTGGAGATTCTCCCGAGCGTTTCGACGAGCGCGGCGAACCTGATCGAGCTTGGCGGGGTCGGGCAGAAGCAGGACTCGCCGACCGAGGTGCCGCACCACCTGGTGATCGATCGCTGCTACATCCACGGCGTCCCGGCGTACGTCCAGCGGCGCGGCATCGCGCTGAACAGCGGCGACACGCAGATCCTGAATTCGTACATCTCGGAGATCAAGGGAGCGGGCTGGGAGACGCAGGCGATCGCGGGCTGGAACGGTCCCGGACCATATTTGATCGAGAACAACTACATCGAAGGCGCGTCGGAGAACATCATGTTCGGCGGCGACGATCCCAGCATCGTCAACCTGGTGCCGTCGAACATCACGATCCGCCGCAACCTGATCAGCAAACCGATGTCGTGGATCACTCTCGGCTATGCGGTCAAGAACCTGATCGAGCTGAAGAACGCGGAAGGCGTCGTCATCGAGGGAAACACCCTCGAGAACAACTGGGCCAACGCCCAGCAGGGCTACTCGATCGTGCTCACGCCCCGCAACCAGTCGGGCACCGCGCCGTGGTCGGTGGTGCGCAACATCACGATCCAGAACAACGTGATCCGCCACGTCGCCGCCGTCTTCAACATCCTCGGCTTCGACTACAACGCCCCCAGCCAGCAGACGTCCGACATCGTCGTGAAGAACAACGTGATCTACGACGTCAGCAGGGCCTACGCGACGGCCAACAACCCGGCGAACGGCTGGATCGCGGTGATCGGCGGCGGGCCGAAGAACATCACCTTCGACCACAACACCATCGACAACGACGGCAACGACGGGTTCATGTTCTACACGATGACCGAGATCGCGACGAAGCAGATCGCCGGCTTCGTGCTGACCAACAACCTGTTCCGCGACAACGCGTATGGCATCTTCGGCGACAACTCCCAGGAAGGAAACCTGACGCTGAGCACGTACACGCCCGGCGCCTACGTTCAGGGGAACGCCATCGGCGGCGGCAACCCGGCGGTCTACCCGGTCGGCAACGACTATCCGTCGCTGGCGCAGTGGAAGGCGGATTTCGTCGCGCCGCAGTACGGCGATTACAACCTCCTGGCATCCAGTCTGTCGAAGGGATCGGCGACCGACGGCACCGACATCGGCGTGAACTACACGACGCTGACGGCCGCGCTGCTCGGGCTGAATCCCGCGCCCCCGCCGCCCCCGCCGCCTCCTCCGGCTCCTGCGCCGTCGGGACGCGCGCCGTTCAGCGGCACGCCGATCGCACTGCCGGGCGGCATCGAGGCGGAGAACTACGACAAGGGTGGCGAGGGGATCGCGTATCACGACACGACGGCGGGCAACAGCAGCGGCGCCTATCGCGGTGACGACGTCGACATTCGACAGACGACGGACTCGGGCGGATCGTACAACGTCAAGTCGGTGCGCGCCGGCGAGTGGCTGACCTACTCGGTGAACATCGCCAGCGCCGGCACCTACGCCGTGGACTTCCGCGTCGCGTCGAGCGGCACCGGCGGCACGGTGCATCTCGAGATCGACGGCAGCCGGGTGACCAGCGGCATCGTGCTGCCCGACACCGGCGGCTGGAACACGTGGGTCACGCTGACGGCGACCGGCGTCAGCCTGCCGGCCGGCGCGCACGTGCTGAAGCTGGCCTTCGACGCCGCCGGCTCGGCGGGCACCGTCGCCGACATCAACTGGATGATCGTCCGCACCGTGTCGGCGCCGCCGCCTCCCCCCGTCACGTCCACGCCTTACACCGGCACGCCGATCGCGCTGCCCGGCCGCATCGAGGCGGAGAACTTCGACAAGGGGGGCGAGGGGATCGCGTATCACGACGCGACGCCGACCAATCCCGACGGGATCTATCGCAACGAAGGGGTCGACCTGCAGCTCGCCAACGACGTCGACGGCGGCTACAAGGTGAAGACCGCCGTCGCCGGCGAGTGGCTGAAGTACACCGTGAACGTCGGCAGCACGCGGACCTACGCGATCGACATCCGCGTCAGTTCGAGCGGCGCGGGCGGCACGTGCCACATCGAGGTGGACGGAATCGACGTCACCGGTGCGCTGACCGTGCCCAACACGGGAAGCTGGAGCGCCTGGACCACGCTGACGAAGGCCGGTGTCTCGCTGACCGCCGGGCAGCACGTCGTTCGCCTCGTGCTCGACAGCAACGGCGCCAGTCTGACCGGCAACTTCAACTGGATCGCTTTCCGCTGACGGTTCAACGGCCCGCCAGGCGCGAGACGTACTCGCGCTCGGCGGCGCCGAACCACGGTGGATCGCCCGCCGCGGCGTTCTCGGTCATGCGGTGCGGCTTCGACGTCGCCGGAATCGCGACGTGGCACCGCGGATCGCTGAGGATCCATTTCAGCAGCGCCTGCGGCCACGTGCGGACGCCGAACGGCGCGAGCGGCGCGAGCTCGGCCTCGGCGGGCATGCGGCGCAGCAGCCCCCGCTCGGCGAACGGCCGCATCACGACCACGCCGAGGCCCAGGTCCGCCGCCAGCGGCAGCACCGCCTCTTCAACCTCGCGCTGAATGGGGTTGTAGGGAATCTGTATGGCGGTGATGCGTCCGGTTCGCATCACCGCCTGCAGTTCCTCGAAGGCCGGCGCCTGGTAGTGCGTCGCGCCGATCGCGGCCACTTTGCCCTCGTCGCGCAGGCGTTCCAGCGTGTCGAGGTGCCCGCGCCAGCTCACCAGGTTGTGGACCTGGTAGAGATCGACGCGGCCGTCGTAGTACTCGAGCGCGCGCCGCACCTGTTCGCGCCCGGTCTCGACCGACGGCGTCCACACCTTCGTCGCCACCAGCGCGGCGTCTCGCCTTCCGGCGAGCGCCAGCCCGAGCACACGCTCCGACTCGCCGTACATCGGCGAGGAGTCGAAAAAGGTCGCACCAGCCTCGAGCGCGCGATCGACGACCGCCGCGGCATTG
>Ga0207648_10001904_pt1 | contig 22812 bp, 15 predicted proteins | sample KBSMisM32_FD_184310 | JGI IMG/M metagenome (GOLD analysis project Ga0207648, IMG submission 184310) | Miscanthus rhizosphere microbial communities from Kellogg Biological Station, Michigan, USA - KBS Miscanthus M3-2 (SPAdes) (version 2) | ecosystem: Host-associated > Plants > Roots >...
CTGAGCGGCACGACGGAGCTGATCGCCTGGACCCCCGCGGCGGTCGAGACGCTCACGGTCAAGACGTAGTCGATCAACAGCGCGACCCCGGCGAGCTGGGCGGGCAGCAATCCGAGGTTGTCCTTCGTCACGATGTACGCGCCGCCGGCGGTCGGGTAGGCCTTCATCGTCTGCCGGTAGCTGAAGATCAAGATCGCCTCGATCAGCACGATCACGAACGAGATCGGTAGCACGTAGGAGAACGCGAGCACGCCGACTGCCGGGATCAGGACGCGAAGGATCTCCTCCGTCGCATAGGCGACGGAGGACATGTTGTCGGAGCTGAAGACGGCCAGTGCGGTCGGCTTCCCGAGCCGTTCGTGTTCCAGCCGCGACGTCGCGAGCGGGCGACCCAGCAGCAGTCGTTTGACCGCGTAACCGGGGCCGAGGTCGGGTTGTTCGGTCACGGGACGCCTACACGTGGGCGCGGTGTGGGGTTTCGCGTCTCGTGCGGACGTAGAACGGCACATCGGCCACGTCGACGTGGGGGTATCGGCCCAGCGCGCGTTGGATCCGACGGCTCGTTCGGTCGTGCAGCAGGCGCTGCCGGAACTTCGGGTAATAGCGACGCGGCATGACCGCCGTCACCTCGGTGGTCTCCTTGGCGATCGCGACCACGTACCGCTCGAGCGCACGCGGGATGTCGCGGTCGAAACACTCGACCACGTCGAGCGGCACTGGAGCGCTCAGCTCCGACCACCGCTCGATCAGCCGTGCGGCACGATCGGGGTCGGCGGCGGCGTGCACCGCGCGGATCGATGTGGGACCGAGGTCCATGCCGTACTCGATCGCCTGCAGGGTGGCGCGGTCGAGCTTGTCGACGAGGATCACGACGTCGTGCAGGCCCCGAGTCTCGAGCCGCACGACGGGCCGCCCCTCCTCGTCTCGCTGCAGCGGGTGGACACCGTCGGGGTGGTCGCGCACCAGGGTGACCCGGACGTTCGGATAGGGGAGGAGCGCCCGGTCCAGGCGGGCGCCGGTGCGGCGGTCGGCCAGACGCGCGCCCGCGGTGCGGGTGTGCGCCACCGGCACGATCACGATCACGTCGCGGTCCTCCCGCTGGTAGGCAGCGAGGAACCCGGCCACGCTCGCCGCCTGGTCCTCGCTCCCGCGGATCACGCGCAGCGGGATCTCTCCCAGGCCGGCGATCTGCCAGGAACGTTGGAGCTCCCTCGTGCGATCGGGGCTCTCCTCCACGTGCACCGCGATCACGCGCTCGACCCGGATCGTCCGCGCGTACTGCAGGGCATGGACCGTCTTGGGGTCCAGGTCGTCGACGAGCAGGATGGCGATCGGCGCGCGACCGGTCGGTGGCTCGAAGGCCGCGAGATCGCGCTCGAGCTCGACGGTCTCACGCTCGTACTGGGTGTGCAGGCGAAGCAGCGCCACGACGAGGATCGGCATCGAGGCGATCACGACCCACGCGCCCTCCGCGAACTTCGTCCGGGCGATGATGGCGAGGACGATCGCGGTGGCGATCGCACCCAGACCGTTGATCAGCAGACCGACCCGCCAGCCCCGCTCTCGGAGCCGGAGGTGGCGCTTGGCCATCCCCGCCTGCGACAAGGTGAACGATGTGAAGACGCCGATCGCGTAGAACGGGATCAACCGGCCGACGTCGGCCTGGAAGATGATCACCAGGGCGATCGCGGCGGCGGACAGCGCCAGGATCCCGTTCGAGAACACGAGCCGATGCCCGCGCGTCGTGAACTGCCTCGGCAGGAACTCGTCGCCCGCGGCGAAGCTCGCCAACCGTGGGAAGTCCGCGTATGCGGTGTTCGCGGCCAGCACGAGGATCAGGGTCGTGGAGATCTGCAGGATCACGAAGGCGACGTGGCCGGCCCCGCTCGAGCCGAAGACGGCGCGACCGATGTCGGCAACGACCGTGGACCTTCCGCTGAAGTCCGGTGCCACGTGGAGCTTGGCAGCCAGGGAGGAGATCCCGAGGAACATCGTCGACAGCAAGATCCCCAGCACGACGAGGGTGTGGCGCGCGTTGCGCCATTCCACGGGCCGGAACGCCGGGACGCCGTTGGAGATCGCTTCGACCCCGGTCATCGCGGTGCTCCCGGATGCGAACGCGTGCAGGGCGACGAACAGTGGCACCCCGGCCAGCAGGCCCGCACCGCCCGTGGAGCCGACGATCGCAGGCGCGCTCTGGAGGGATCCGGTCGCCAGCCGGACGACCCCGATCACGATCATGGTGAGGATCGTCGCGATGAAGACGTACGTCGGGACCGAGAAGAAGCGGCCGGACTCGCGAACGCCGCGGAGGTTGCCGAACGCGATGAGGATGATGAACACGACCGCCATCTCGACGCGCCACGGAGCGGTGGAGGGCATGAGCGCCACGACCGCGGCGACCCCGGCCGAGACCGAGACGGCGACCGTCAGGACGTAGTCCGTCAACAGGGCGACGCCGGCGACCTGCGCGGGGATCAGCCCGAAGTTGTCTTTGGTGACGATGTACGCGCCGCCGGCCGACGGATAGGCCTTGATCGTCTGGCGGTAGCTGAAGACCAGGATCGCGAGGACCGCGACGATCGCACCCGACAGCGGCACGATCAGGCTGAACGCGATCGCCCCGACCCCGGCGAGGACGAGCGTCTTGAGCATCTCCTCGGTCGCATACGCGACCGAGGACAGTGCGTCGGAGCTGAAGATCGCGAGCGCGCCGATCTTGCCGAGTCGTTCGTGCGCGAGGTTGGCGGTCGGCAGTGCTCGTCCGAGGACGGTCCGCTTCAGCGCGTACCCCGCTCCTCGGGGCCGTGGTGCGCGGGAGCCGTTCTGTGTCTTGCCCGTGGCGTCTCGGAGGTCTGTGTCCACGGTTGGCAAGCTAGGAGATGCGCATAAGGGAACCGTAAGGGGCACTAAGGTGAGCCGCGTGGAGCGCGCCACCGCGATGCCGAGCTCGTTCCTGCGCCCCCACGCATCGACGTGGGAGCTCCGGATCGCTTACGTCGTCGCGATCCTCGGCTCGCTCGCGATCGCGGCGGCGCTGCTGCCGTTCCGGGAGGGCTTGTCCCACACGCTCGTCGCGTTCCTGTTCCTCGTGCCGGTGGTCGCCGCCTCCTGGCTCGGCGGCGCGGTCCCGGGTATCGCCGCAGCCGTGGTCTCCTCGGCGGCCTTCAACGTCGGGTTCCTGCCGCCCTACGGCACGTTCAGCTTCGAGCGGACCGAGTACCTCGTCGCGTTCCTCGCGTTCCTCACGATGTCGGTCGTCATCTCCTGGCTGGTCGGTGTCGCGCGCGACCGGGCGATCGCCGCCGAGGACCGAGAGGCGGAGGTCAGGCTCCTCTTCGACCTCAGCCACGTGCTGGTCACCGAGCGTGCCGAAGGGGTGACGGCGGTCCTCGCCCGGGTGGCCGAGCGACTCGGGTTCGTGATGGCGTCGGTGCGGGACTCGGCGGAGGAGGGCTCGGAGATGGCGTTCCCGCTCCGCGTCGGTGACGTCCTCGTCGGCACCTTGGTCTTCGTCGGTGACCACCCGCCGCTGTCGGCGGCGGAGACGCGCGTCCTTCGGACCTTCGCCGACGAGGTCGCGCTCGTGCTGCAGCAGGAGCGGCTGGAGCACGACCTGCGTGATGCCGAGCTCTACCGCCGGACCGATTCGATGCGACAGACGTTGCTCGCCACCGCCTCCCATGAGCTGAAGAGCCCGGTCGCGGCGATCACCGCGTCGGTCACCGACCTGCTCGCGCGTGACGAGCTCGATCCGACGGTGGTGCGCGACGTGCTCGAAGACGTGCGGACGTCGACCGGTCGGCTGGAGCAGCTCATCGTGAACCTGCTCGACCTGTCCCGGATCGAGTCCGGTGCGCTCGTCGCTCGCGACGAGGTCGTGGACCTCGATGACCTCCTCGGCCCTGCGATCGACGGCGTCCGTGAACGGTGGCCCGACGTCGAGATCTCCGTGGAGCTCGCCGACGACGCCGCACGTGTGCGCGGTGACGCGGTCCTGATCGAGCGGGTCCTGACGAACCTGCTCGAGAACGCCGCGCGCGCCGTCCGCGCGTCGGCCAACCGTGGGATCCGCGTCCACGGAACCCGCGCCGAGGGCGATGTCACGATCTCGGTCGTCGATCACGGCCCGGGCCTGCAGTTCGGCGACCAGCGCGTCGTGTTCACGCCCTTCTACCGGTTGGAGGAACGCTCCACACCGCTGGGGGCGGGGCTCGGGCTCGCGATCTCCAAAGGGTTCGTCACCGCGATGGGCGGAGAGATCTGGGCAACCGACACGCCCGGTGGTGGGGCGACCTTCGGCTTCCGCCTCCAGGGCGCGTCGTGAGCGACCCGGTCGTCCTGGTCGTCGACGACGACCCACAGATCCTGCGCGCCGTCGAGCGCGCGCTGACGGCGCGCGACATGGTCGTGCGCACCGCGACCGACGGGCGCGCGGCGGTGGGCGAAGTGGCCGACGATGAGCCCGACCTCGTCGTGCTCGATCTCAACCTGCCGCACATGGACGGCTTGACGGCCTGCCGAGAGATCCGTCGCTCGAGCCGGGTGCCGATCCTGGTGCTGTCGGTGCGTGACGCCGAACAGGACAAGGTCGCCGCCCTGGATCTCGGCGCCGACGACTACCTCTCGAAGCCGTTCGGCGCGGCGGAGCTGCTCGCGCGGGTACGTGCCTTGTTGCGACGAGCGGCGCCCCCGACCGGCGGCGGTCGGTTCTCGCTCGAGGGCCTCCGGATCGACATCGACGCACGATCCGTCCGTCGTGGGTCACAGACCGTGCACCTGACGCCGACCGAGTGGCGTTTACTCGAGGCGCTGGCCGCGACGCCCGGCGTCCTGCGCACCCACGCGTCGCTGCTCGAGTCGGTCTGGGGCGTCGACGCGCCCGACGTCGAGGCGTTGCGGGTGTTCGTCAGCCAGGTGCGGCGCAAGATCGAGCCGGACCCGCGACAGCCGCGCGTGATCGGCACGGATCCGGGGGTCGGCTACCGCTGGCTGATCGAGCCGGCCTAGCCGACGATCGTGGCGCGGAGCGCCTGCTCGGTGCCGGTGGCGGCGATCGCGACGAGCTCGTCGCCGGCGCCGAACACCGTCTCGGGCTGGGGGATCACCACGTGCCCGTCACGCAGGATCGCGACGATCGCCGCGTCGTTGGGCAGGCGCATCTCATAGATCGGCCGGCCGGCCGCGGGTGAGTCCGGGGCGAGCTTCATCTCGACGATCGAGATCCGCCCACCCTCGAGGCGCAGCAGCTGGACGAGGTCGCCGGTCGTGACCGCCTCCTCCACCATCGACGTGAGCATGTGCGGGGGCGAGACCGCCGTGTCGACGCCCCATTGATCGGTGAACAGCCACTCGTTCTTCGGGTGGTTCACACGCGCGAGCACGCGCGGCACCGCGAACTCCTGCTTGGCGAGCAGGGACGTCACGAGGTTGTCCTCGTCATCACCGGTCGCCGCGACGACGACGTCAGCGCTCGTGAGTTCGGCGTCGTCGAGGACCCAGGGTTCGCACGCGTCGCCGAGCATCACGCCGACCTCGGGGATCTCCTGACGGAGCTCCTCGACGACGGTCTTGTCCTGCTCGATCAGGGTGACGTCGTGCCCGCGCTCGGCGAGGTCTGCAGAGACATGGCGCCCGATCGCACCGCCGCCCGTGACGACCACACGCATCAGTGGTGATCCCCCGGGGCATCGAGGAGCGCGTCGAGCTCGTCCATGTAGTTCTTGCCCATCATCACGATGAGGTAGTCGCCCTCCTGCATCGTGCTGTCCGCCGTCGGGATGAACCCCTTGCCGCCGCGCGAGACGCCGGCGATCAGGATGTGGCCGTCGACGTTGAGTGTCGAGACGGGCTTGCCGACGAGGTGGCTCGGCACCGGCACGCGCACCCGGAGCAACTCGGAGCCACCGAGGCTCTCGCGCACCTCCTTGCCGGTGTGCAGCAGCATCAGCTGGATCTGCTTGACACCCCACGTCGTCGTCGCGACGGTCGGGATGTTGAGCCGCTCGTAGATCTCCGCTCGGCGCGGGTCGAAGATGCGCGCGATCACCTTGGGCACGTGGTAGTGCTCGAGGGCGACGCGCGCCGACACGATGTTGGAGTTGTCGCCGCTCGAGACCGCGATGAACGCGTCGGCCTCGCGGATGCCGGCTTCCTCGAGCACGTCGCGATCGAAGCCGAGCCCGACGATCTGGCGGGCGTGTTCCCCCGGGGGGTACCGGTCGAACGCATCGGCCCGCTTGTCGATCACGGTGACCTCGTGGCCGGCGTCGCCGAGCGCGTGGGAGAGCTCGGAGCCGACGCGCCCGCACCCCATGATCAGGACCCGCATGGGCGGGAAGCGTACCCGTCCGCCCTCTGCGTGACATCGGCGAACGGACCCCAGATATGCCTGCGGGCCGACAGCTGGAGGGAGCTGCCGGCCCCGCAGACGGGCTCGGAGGAAAGTGGTTGTCGGTGCTCCGTCTCGCTTCGAACGGCGCCGGGGGTGACGGTCCGGCGTCGGGGTCCGCGAGACCCTCTTTCCAGGTACCAGGGTCGGTGTCCACGCGTGAGCGCGGCGTGAAGGAAGCCTCGGACCGCGTGAAGAATGCGTGAAGACGCGCGGGCGTTGGACGGCCCCTGGTGCGGGGGTAGCGTGTGCGCGTGAGCGACCCCGTCCAAGATCAGATCTCCTTCCCCGCGGTGCTCGTCGGAGTGATCGCCGCCGCATGCGGTGCGGTGCTTGCCATCCTGATCACCCGCGAGTTCGAGCCCGACGGCGCGGCAGGGGTCGCGGTGGCGATCTTCATGCTCGCGGTGACGGTCGCGGCGGTCAGCGGCGGGATCTGGGCGGGGATCATCGCGGCGCTGCTGTCCTCGGTGGCGCTGCCGCTGATCGAGCATCCGGGTGCAGGGTTCCAGTTCGAGCAGTTCCGCGACGTGATCGCCGCGGTGGTCTTCCTCGCCATCGCCGCCGTCGTCGGGCTGGTCGTCGGCAACGCCGCGGCCGAGCGCCGGCGTGCCGGCGAGCGAGAGCGCGAGGCACGGTTGCTGGCGTTCCTGTCGAGCAAGCTCCTGTCCGGGGACCTGCCCGATCGGGTGCTCGATGAGCTGGTGAGCGTGTTGCTGGAGCCCTTCGCGCTCGCGACGTGCACGGTGCAGGTGACGCTCGACGGCCAAGAGATGAGCGCGACCGCCAAACGCGAGGGAGTGGAGCCGGGCGGGCCGACCGAGATCGTGCCCGTCGTCGTTGCGTCGATCCCGCTCGGCACCCTGACGACCGAGCGGCCGATCAAGGCCAAGCCGTTCTCGCGGCGAGAGCACGAGCTCCTGGAGGCGGCGACCCGGCAGGCCGCCGTGGCGCTGGACCGGGCGCGACTGGACGCGCGGGCCCGGCTCGCACAGCTGGACGCCGAGACGAACCAGCTGCGCGCCGCGATGTTCTCCTCCGTCACCCACGATCTGCGCACGCCGCTCGCGTCGATCAAGGCGGGCGTGACGAGCCTGTTGGACACGACGACGGTGCACGACGCCGAGCAACAGCGCGATCTGTTGCTCACGATCTTGGAGGAGACCGACCGGCTCAACCGGCTGGTGGGCAACATCCTCGACCTCGCGCGCATCCGCGCGGGCGCGTTGATCCCGCGACGGGCCTCCACCGATGTCGAAGAGGTCGCCGAGGCGGTGGTCGCCCGGATGCGCCCGCAGCTCGGCACGGTGCTGCTCGACCTGCAGATCGCCGACGACCTTCCGGAGATCCCGGCCGACCCGGTGCAGCTGGACCAGGTGTTCACCAACCTGCTGGAGAACGCGTCGCGACATTCGCCGCCCGGGGGCACCGTCCGCATCCATGTCGGGCGCGACGACGGTGCGGTCCGGGTTCGGATCGCCGACGAGGGCCCCGGGATCCCGGCGGCGCAACGCGAGAAGGTCTTCGAGCCCTTCTATCGTGGTCGAGAGGATCCGGAGCGCCCCGGCAGCGGGCTCGGTCTCGCGATCGTCCGTGCCATCGTGACCGCGCACGGTGGCAACATCTGGATCGAGGAGACGGCCGCCGGCGGCACCGCGGTCGTGCTCGACCTGCCGATCGAGGAGGGACCCGCGTGAAGGTGCTCGTCGTCGACGACGAACCGCAGATCCGGCGCGCGCTGCGAACGAGCCTGGAGGCTCACGGCTACGTGGTCGAGACGGTCGGCACCGGCGACGAGGGCGTGGTGGCGGCCGCCGGCCAGCACCCCGAGCTGATCCTGCTCGACCTCGGGCTGCCAGACATGGACGGCACCGAGGTGATCAAGCGCGTGCGCGCCTTCTCGGAGGTGCCGATCATCGTGCTGTCGGTCCGGGAAGGCCAAGGCGACAAGGTGGCGGCGCTCGACGCCGGCGCGGACGATTACGTCACGAAGCCCTTCGGGATGGAGGAGGTCCTCGCGCGCTCGCGGGCGGCGCTTCGGCGTCGCGGGGTCGGCGAGCCCGAGGCACCGAGCCTGTCGTTCGGGACCCTCGAGGTCGATCTCGCGAAGCAGCTCGTGACCTTGGACGGCGAGCAGCTCCACCTCACCCCCACCGAGTACTCCTTGCTCGAAGCGCTGGTGACGAACCCCGGGAAGCTCCTCACCCACCAGTGGCTGCTGCGGCGGGTGTGGGGCCAGGGCTACGGCACGGAGACGACGTACCTGCGCACCTACATCCGGGCCCTCCGCAAGAAGCTCGGCGACGATGCCTCTGCGCCCGGGATGATCGTCACCGAGCCGGGGGTCGGCTACCGCTGGATCGCCGAGACCGGCTGAGTCCCGCGACGGCCCAAGCCGTAGCATCTTGCGTCGATGGGCTCCACCCCAACCAAGACCTCCACCGGCTCGGTCGCCAAGCGTGTGCTCCTGGGCCGCGCGTACTCGAGCAACCGGCTGGAGCACACCCTGCTGCCGAAGGTGCTCGCGCTGCCGGTGTTCGCCTCCGACGCGCTGTCGTCTGTCGCGTACGCCACCGGCGAGATCTTGATCGCGCTGACCCTCGTCACCAGCAAACCGAAGGGCTACCTGATGCCGATCGCGTTCGCGATCGCGTTCCTGATGGCGATCGTCGTGTCGTCGTATCGGCAGACGGTGCGTGCCTACCCGCGGGGTGGGGGCGCGTACCTGGTGACCAAGGAGAACCTCGGGACGCCTGCGGGCCTCGTGGCCGCCGGCGCGCTGCTATTCGACTACATGATGACCGTGGTCGTTTCGATCGTGGCGGGGGTGTTCGCGATCGGCTCGGCCTTCCCGTGGGCGCTGGACCACGCGGTGTTGCTCTCGTTGCTCTTCGTGGGGTTCGTGACGGTGACGAACCTGCGCGGTGCGAAGGAGTCGGGGACCGTCTTCGCGATCCCCACGTACGGCTTCGTCATCTCGATCCTCGTGCTCGTCGGGCTCGGGCTCGTGCGCTGCCTCGGTGGCTGCCCCTCGGTCGGGATCGACGTGGCACCGATCGAGGGCGCGGCGAAGGTTGCGGGAACCGTCGGGGTCTTCGCGATCCTGAAGGCGTTCTCCCAGGGGGCGACCGCCCTGACCGGCGTCGAAGCCATCACCGACGGGGTGCCGGCATTCAAGCGTCCGCAGGCCAAGAACGCGGCGACGACGCTGGCGATCATGGGAACGATCGGCATCACGATGTTCCTCGGGATCTCGTTCCTCGCGACGCACGTCGACGGCGTCATCGCGAGTGATGAGCGCTCCGTCGTCGCTCTGATCGCCACCGCCGTCTTCGGGAACGCCTCGATCGGGTTCTTCGTGGTGCAGACCTTCACGGCGGCGATCCTGATCCTCGCGGCGAACACCGCGTACCAGGACTTCCCGCGGCTGTCGTCGATCCTCGCGCGGGACCGGTTCATGCCGAGCCAGTTCGTGAACCGCGGTGATCGGCTCGTGTTCTCCAACGGGGTCCTGGTGCTCAGCGTCCTGGCCGGGCTCATGATCTACCTGTTCGACGCACAGCTCGATGCGTTGATCCACTTCTACGTCGTCGGTGTGTTCACGTCGTTCACCTTGTCCCAGACCGGCATGGTGCGGCACTGGCTCGCGGAAGGTCGGAAGGGCGCCGACGCCGCGAAGGAGTGGCGCCGATCGATCGTGATCAACCTGATCGGCGCCACCACGACCTTCGTCGTGCTCATCGTCGTGATCCTGTCCAAGTTCAAGGACGGAGCGTGGCTCTCGATGCTGGTCATCGCGTTGCTGGTTCCGCTCTTCTACGCGATCCACCGGCACTACGAGTGGGTGCGGTCGGTCGTGAACCGCGGTCTCGAGCGCACGGGCGTGATGGGCGAGAACCATGTCGTCCTGCTCGTCCGCGACGTCGACGCGGCCACCGCGGAGGCGCTCGGCTACATCCGGTCGTTCCACCCGCGGTCGCTGCGCGTCATCACGCCGGGCGACGCCGTTCCCGAACAGCTGGCCGAGCGATGGAGCGCGTTCGCGGGCCCGGGCATGCCGCCGCTCGAGGCCGCGGGGAACGGGAGCCTCACCGGGAGCGTGCGGCGGTTCATCTCGTCGATGGAGCTGGGGCCGCACGACATCGTGAACCTCATCGTGCCCGAGCTGGTCGGCTCGGCGCTCGCGGCCTACGTGCTCAGCACGTCGGACCTGGTGCGGCTGAAGGCGGCGCTCCTGCGTCTGCCACACGTCGTCATCACCGATGTGCCGGTCGTGAAAACGCACGAAGGCGTTCGAGGGGTCGACGCGAAGCCGCTGATCCCGCACCGGACCGTCGCGCTCGTGTTCATCTCGTCGGTCAACGACCTCACGATCCGAGCAGTGAACTACGCGCGGTCGCTGGACGCGCCGATCACACGGGCGATCTACTTCGACCTCGACCCCGAGGTAGCGCACCGGCTCGAAGCCACGTGGTTCGATGCCGGGTTCGAGATCCCGCTCGATATCGTCGAAGCGCCCTTCCGCGACCTGACCGGCCCGATGCTCGAGGAGGTGCGTCGCTACTCGGAGGATCCCGGCACCGTCGTGAACGTGATCGTTCCCGAGGTCGTGGTGTCGCACTGGTGGCAGCTACCTCTTCACAACCAGAACGCACTGTTCATCAAGCGGCTGTTCCTCTACGAGGACCGGGTCGTGCTTACGAGCGTGCCGATGCTCGTGAGCGGCACGCCCAAGCGCGCGACCGAGACCGTCTGACCGGTGGGCTGCGCTAGCATCCGGCTATGAACATCCGCCCCGCGACGGCCGAGGACCTCGCGTTCCTGCGGAAGATGCTCTACGAGGCCGCCCGCTGGAACCCCGACTGGCCACGCGAGCCGATGGAAGAGGTGCTCGCCGAGCCGATGCTGTTGCGCTATTACCAGGGCTGGGGCCGATCGGGCGACGGCGGCGTGGTGGCCGAGATCGATGCGCAACCGGTCGGCGCCGCGTGGTACCGACTCTTCACCGAGGAACAGCCCGGATTCGGCTTCGTCGACGAGAAGACCCCGGAGCTGTCGATCGCCGTGGCTCCGTTGCACCGTCGGAAGGGGATCGGGGAGGCCGTGCTTCGCTCGTGCATGGTGCAAGCGCGCGAGGAGGGCTTCCAAGCGTTGTCGCTGTCCGTAGCGGTGCACAACCGGTCTCGGATGATGTATCAGCGCGCCGGGTTCGAGAAGGTGGCGGAGTCCGGGGATACCGGCGACCACTGGACGATGCTCGCGAACCTGTAGAGGAAGGGTCAGGCGGGGTTCGCTCCCGATTCCCTCGCTCGCTTCGCTCGCTCAGTCCATAGGGTCGCTCACTCCGCCCGACCCTTCCGTGAGGGCTGCGACCATCCTTCTTCTGTGCCAGATCCACCACCCGATGAGGGCAAGTAGGGCCAGGGCTGCGGCCACAGCGAGGGGGGCGAAGTACTTCTCTATGGAGTGCCAGCGGGCGCCGAGTGCTTGGCCGGCGAGGGCGAGGCCGAGGCACCAGGGGATGATCCCGAGGAGGGTGAAGACGGTGAACTTCTGGAGGTCCATGCGGGCGACGCCGGCGGGGAGGCTGACGAAGGCGCGGATCAGGGGGACGAGGCGGCCCAGGAATACGACGGCCTCGCCCCGGCGTTCGAACCAATCGTGCGCCCGGTCGACCTCGTGGGGGCGCAGCAAGAGGTACCGGCCCCATCGGTCGATGGCGGGACGGCCGCCCCAGGCGCCGAGCGCGTAGGCGAGCCAGGAGCCGACGAGGCTCCCGGCGACCCCCCACAGGGCGACCCAGCCCAGCGACAGGGCGGCGTCGGGAGTGCCCAGAACGCTTGCGGCGAAAGCCGGAGCGCAGAGCGCACCCGCGAAGGCCATCACGACCTCCGAAGGGATCGGGATGCACATCGAGCCAAGCAGCATCAAGAGGAACACGGCCAGGTACCCGTTGTCGGCCACCAGCCGTTGGACGGTGTCGGTGAGGACGGCGAGCAGGGGGAATCCTCCTGTTGACCAGCGGGAACGCAGGGAGCCTACCAACGGTTCATGACGGAACCGTCACGGTGTTCGTGGGGGCCGGTGGTACCGTCCGGCCCCGAGAAGCCGATATAGAGGTGTGGTAGTTGTCACGAAGAGGAACGCGGATCATATGACGAAGACATTGGTCGTGGTCGAGTCGCCCGCGAAGGCGAAGACCATCGAGAAGTACCTGGGGGCGGACTACCTGGTCCGGGCCTCCTACGGCCACGTCCGTGACCTGCCCAAGTCCCGCCTCGGGGTCGACCCCGAGCACGACTTCTCGGTCGAGTACGAGGTGCCTGAGAAGTCCAAGGAGCACGTCGCGAGCCTGAAGAAGACCATGAAGAGCGCGGAAGGCCTCGTGCTCGCCACCGACTTCGATCGGGAGGGCGAGGCGATCGCGATGCACGTCGCCACGCTGCTCGGTCAAGACGCCAACGGGGCCCGCCGGGTGACCTTCACCGAGATCACCCGCGACGCGATCCTCGAGGCGTTCGCCCACCCGCGCCAGATCGACCGCAACCTCTACGACGCCCAAGAGGCCCGCCGGATCCTCGATCGTCTCGTCGGCTACCGGATCTCGCCGTTGCTGTGGCGGCGGGTGCAGCCTGGGCTGTCCGCGGGCCGCGTGCAGTCGGTGGCCGTGCGGCTGATCGTGGAGCGGGAGCGCGAGATCGACGCGTTCAACCCGGTCGAGTACTGGAGCATCGACGTCCGGCTGACGCCCGAGGACCCCGAGCAGCCGTTCCTCGCGCGCCTGATGCAGGTGCCCGACGGCAAGCTGGCCGCCAACCCCGACAAGAAAGGGCTCGTCCTCGGCACGGAGGGCGAGGCAGCGACCCATGCCGATCGGCTCCGGGGCGCGTCCTACCGCGTCACCGGTGTCGAGAAGAAGCAGCGCAAGCGCTCCCCGGCCCCGCCGTTCACGACCTCGACCCTGCAGCAGGAGGCCGCGCGGAAGCTCGGCTTCGGGGCCCGTCGCACGATGCAGGTCGCGCAGCGGCTCTATGAAGGTATCGACCTGCCCGGCGAGGGCTCGGTCGGCCTGATCACCTACATGCGAACCGACTCGGTCACGATCGCCGATTCGGCGCTGCGCGAGATCGCCGAGCTCGTCAAGGGCGAGTACGGCGACGCCTACACCCTGCCCGAGGCGCGCCGCTACAAGACGCGCAGCCGCAACGCGCAGGAGGCACACGAGGCCGTGCGCCCGACGAGCGCGATGCGCACCCCCCAACGGGTCGCGACCTCGCTGGACCGCGATCAGCTCCGCCTCTACACCTTGATCTGGCAGCGCACCGTCGCCACCCAGATGGCGGACGCGCGCTTCGACCAGGTCGGCGTCGACATCGAGGCGATACAGGGTGACGCCACCTACGGGCTCCGGGCGACCGGTCAGACGCTCGTGTTCGACGGGTTCCTCAAGCTCTACCGCGAGGGCCGTGACGACGAGAAGGTCGACGAGGACGCCGAGGCGAACCTGCCCGAGCTGACCGCCGAGCAGGTGCTTCGGATGCTCGAGGTGCTCCCCGAGCAGCACTTCACGCAGCCGCCGCCTCGCTACTCCGAGGCTTCGCTGGTGAAGAAGCTCGAGGAAGAGGGGATCGGCCGCCCCTCGACCTATGCGTCGATCATCTCCACGATCCAGGACCGCGGGTACGTTCGACTGGAGGACAAGCGCTTCCGCCCCGAGGACGTGGGCTACGTCGTCACCGACAAGCTGGTCGAGCACTTCCCCGACGTGGTCGACGTGAACTTCACGCGATACATGGAGAAGGAACTCGACGACATCGCCGAGGGTCAGCTCGGCAAGGTCCAGATGCTGCACGAGTTCAATGGGCCCTTCGAGCGGGCGCTCGAGAAGGCCGAGGACTCCTTCGAGCGCTACCAGGAGGACCTCGACGAGCTCTGCCCCCTGTGCCCGACCGAAGGGCGCGAGCCCGGCAAGCTCCAGGTGAAGCTCGGCCGGTACGGGAAGTTCATCGGCTGCCCGAACTATCCGGAGTGCCGCTACATCCGCAACATGGACGGCACCGAGCGCGCCGAGCCGGAGCTGCTCGACGAGAAGTGCCCGGACTGCGGGCGTCAGCTGCAGCGGCGTGTCGGTCGCTTCGGGCCGTTCGTCGGTTGCAGCGGCTACCCGGACTGCCGCTACATCAAGAAGGACCCGCCGCGGTCGCTCGAGATCACGTGTCCGCAGTGCAACCAGGGCGACATCGTCGAGAAGCGCACGCGTTTCGGCGTCTTCTACGGCTGCGACCGCTATCCCGAGTGCGACTTCGCGGTGAACAACGAGCCGCTGAAGGAGCCTCGCTGTCCGGTCGACGGGTCGCTGCTCGTCCAGCGCCCGAAGTCGATCCGTTGCTGGGGGTGCGGCGCCGAGTTCGATCTCGACATGAACCAGACGAAAGACGGCGACCCCGAGGCCGAGGCCGAATCGCGTGCGATCAAGTCCGCAGCGCGCGCGAAGCGCGCCGCCGCGAAGGCCGCGAAGAAGAAGCCGGCGAGCAAGAAGAAGACCGCGGCGAAGAAGAAGCCTGCTGCGAAGAAGAAGGCGTCGGCGGCGAAGAAGGCCGCCACCGCGAAGGAACCGGCCGCGGTCGCGGCTCCGGTCGGCGCAGAGGAACCGTAAGGACCTCCCAGGGTGTCGTCGATCACGGACGAGGTCGCGGCGCTCCGCGGCACCCGTCCCGCAACGTTCGGCGATCTTCTCACCCACGGCCCGTTCGCCCGGCTGCTCGCGGCGATGTCGGTGTCGTCGTTCGGCGACTGGGTCGGCTTCGTCGCCGTCACGGCGATCGTCCAGGGTCTCGGCGGCGGATCGGCGTCACTGGCGATCTCGGGCGTGATGATCGCGAGGACCCTTCCCGCGTTCCTGTTCGGGCCGATCGCCGGCTCGCTCATCGACCGGTTGGACCGCAAGCGCATCATGATCGCGGCAGACCTCGGTCGCGCCGTGCTCTACCTGTCGATGGCGTTCATCGCGCAGCTCTGGGCGATCTACCTGCTGTCCTTCGTGATCGAATGCCTGTCGTTGCTCTGGGGCCCGGCGCGCGACGCCTCATTGCCCAACATGGTGCCGCGCCGGCAGCTCGCGAACGCGAACTCCCTCGTGCTCGTGAGCGCGTACGCGACGCTGCCGGTCGGCGGCGCGGCGTTCGCGGTCCTGTACGGCGTCGCGCAGGGGATGAGCGCGCGCGTGCCGCTGTTCGCACGGCACCCGGAATCCTTGGCGTTGGTCTTCGACGCCGGCACGTTCCTGTTCTCCGCGGCGATGCTCACCGGGATCGCGATCCGCACGGTCCGGACCCACGAGCACGAGCGCATGGATCTGTCGCGCGTGTGGCGCGACACCCGCGACGGGGTCCGATTCCTCGCCGAGGACACGATCGCCGCGGCGATGACCGGGGGCATCGTGATCGCGTTCGGCGCGGTCGGCGCGGTCCTCGCCACCGGGCCCGTCTTCGTGGCGACGACCGTCCACGGTGGGAAACCGGGCTGGGGGCTGGTGGTGACCTCGTTCGGCGTGGGGATGGGCCTCGGCATGGTTGCGGCCAACCCGGCGGCCCGTGTGATCGATCGGGACCGTGCCTTCGTCTGGTCGTTGCTGGCGGCGGCGGGCACCCTCGCGGTCATGGCGGCGATGCCCAACCTGTCGTGGACGGTCGTGTTCGCGGTCTGGCTCGGTGCCTTCTGCGGCCTGGCCTGGGTCAGCGGCTACACCTTGTTGCAGGAGAACGTGGTCGATGAGTTCCGGGGTCGTACGTTCGCCGCCCTGACAACCCTGTCGCGCATGGTGCTGTTCCTATCGCTCGCGCTGTTCCCGCTGTTGGCGCAGGTGTTCGGATGGATCTCCAGCGCCGTCGGCGATGGCGACTTCTACGTCGGGGGGCAGCGGATCGATCTGTCGGGCTCGCGCCTCGCGTTGTGGACCGCCTCGATCTTGATCGTGCTCGCCGCGCTCAACACGCGCCGGTTGTTGACGCGGTACCGTCTGTCGCGTCCGGTTCCCCTCTCACTCGTGCCCAAACTCAAGCGTCCGCCGGCCACCGGTGCCCTGATCGCGTTCGAAGGCGTCGAGGGTGCTGGCAAGGGCACCCAGATCGCGTTGCTGGAGCGGCACCTGCAGGACTCGGGCGTGCAAGTGCTCGTCACACGGGAGCCGGGGGGAACGAAGACCGGCGAACGCATCCGTGAGCTCCTCCTCGATCCCGAGACAGGCTCGCTTGACGCTCGAGCCGAGGCGATGTTGTTCGCCGCCGCCCGGGCGCAGACCGTGGCCTCGGTGATCCGGCCCGCGCTCGCGGAGGGCAAGGTCGTGATCTGCGATCGCTACGTCGACTCTTCGCTCGCGTATCAGGGGTCGGGTCGTGGCCTCGGGGAGGGCGACGTGCTCTCGCTCAACGTCTGGGGCACGCAGGGTCTGTTCCCCGATCTCGTCGTGCTGTTGCACATCGAGCCGGAGCTCGGGCTCGCGCGCTCTGGTGAGGTGCCCGACCGGATGGAACGCGAGGGGCAAGGGTTCCTCGCGAAGGTCGCCGACGCGTACCTGCGGATCGCCGAGGAGCATCCGGAGCGATTCGTCGTGATCGACGCGGCCCGCGAGCCCGCCGCCGTGTTCGACGACGTGCGCGCGGCGATCGAGAAAGCGCTCCGGGACCGGCACGACCACGAGCCCGCGTGACGTCGCCGTCGGCGGGTACCCTGCCCGCGATGGCCGCCGTGCTCGATCGCGTCACCGGACAAGCGAGTGCCGTCGCGTTCCTGCGGCGGGCGGCCGAGCGCCCGCACCACGCGTACATCCTCGCGGGACCGGAGGGCTCGGGGAAGTCGTTGGTCGCGCGCGCGTTCGTGGCGGCGCTGCTCTGTCATGACGGTGGATGCGGCGTGTGCCGAGACTGCACCCTCGCGATGCGCGATCATCATCCCAACGAGTTCCTCGTCGAGCCCGAGGGGCGCGACATCCACATCGACACGATCCGTGACGAGGTCTGGCAGCACGCCTACCGCACGTCGCCGGAGCCCGGTCGGAAGGTCTTCGTGATCCGTGAGGCCGACCGGCTGTCGCCTCCCGCCGCCGACACCCTGCTGAAGGTGCTGGAGGAGCCCCCCGCCGACACCGTGTTCCTGCTGCTGTCGGCGCGGGCCCACGAGCTCCCCGACACGATCGCGAGCAGGTGTCACATCGTCGCCTTCGCCGCGTTGCCGGAATCCTTCGTCGTCACGGAGCTCGTCGACGAGGGCGTCGACCGCGACCGGGCGCAGCTCGTAGCGAGGCTGTCCGGCGGCAACCTGGGGCGGGCGCGTCGGATGGCGACAGACGCCGACGGCTTGGCGTTCCGCGACGTTGCGGCCGGCGCGCTGGAACGGGCCGCCGAAGGCGTAGCCGGGGCGCTGGCCGCCGCGGGCGAGGTGATCGACGCGGCCGCCGCCTACAAGAAGGGGCTGAAGGGTGAGCTCGATGTGGAGCTCGCTCCCTTCTTGGACGAGAAGGGCCGACCCGAGGACATCTACCGGGGCGCGATCCGCAGGATCGAGGTCCGGTTCGCGCGCCGGGAGCGTCGCGCGGAACGCGATCACATCGATCGCGTGCTGCTCGCGGCATCCGCGCTGCTTCGCGATCGCATCGTCGCGGGCGTACACGCCGAGCCGTCGCTGCGGCTCAACATCGACCGTGAGCCGCTCGGGTCGACCCCGGTGAGCGCACTGGCGAAGGCCTTCGCCGCGCTCGAAGAGGCTCGAGCGGAGTTGGCCGATGACGTGAACCGCAACCCGCGGTTGGTCCTCGAGCATGCGTTCCTGCTGGTCGCCCAGGCGTTCTCGACGGCGGGTTAGGCCTTTCGGACCGGCCCCTTCGGCCGTTCGCGACAGCCGGATGCGGCGGTATCGTGGGGCGTCCGCGTGCCCGTGGGGAGGGGCAGTCTCGTGAAGTTGATCGACAGGTTCACGCTCGACGACGCCAGCGCGAAGGTCTGGTGGCCCGCGGCGCTGGTCGCCCTCATCGCCCTGGTACTGACGGTGCCGGGCGGGAACCGCGCGGCCGAGGACGTCCGCGCCGCCGCAGCCGCGCGGGCGGCCACCGCAAGCACCTCGGTGATCCAGCCGATGCTGAAGAACGGAGCCACCTTCTCCGACGTCTCCGTGACCTTGAAGCGGCTCGTTGCCTCGGACCCGGCGTGGTCGGCCGCTCGGGTCTGGGACCAACACTTCTCGCTGTTCGCCTCCTCGAACGACACCGATCCGGTCAACTCAGCCGGGTGGGTGAACGACCCGCAGCTGCGAGCGGCGGTGCGCGACGGCACGTATCGATACGTCACGGATCGGCTCCCCACGAACGATCCCGGGCCGACGACGTTCCATGCGTACACCCGGGTCTCCTCGGTCGTCCCCGGGGATGAGTGGGTGACCGAGTTCGAGGCGCGCGATTCCGTGCTGCTGGCTGAGGTCCACGAGGAGTGGCTCGGGTACCGGATCGTGCTCTTCCTCGCGACGCTGCTCCTTCTCAGCCTGGCGTTCCTGTCGATGCGGGAACCCCGCGCGCCGATCGGGACGAACGTTCCCTTCTACCCGGAGTCCCTCCCGGCCGAGGTCGCGATCGTCGACGTCGACCGGGCGGTGGAGCTCGACCAGGCCGACAGTCGGATCCAGGATCGGATCTCCGCGCTGCAAGAGCGCCTCGACGAGAGCGAACGGCTCCGTCGGAAGGCAGACGCGCAGTTGCAACAAGCCCTCACGGCGCTCGGTTCCGGCGGACGAAGCATGACGGTCCCCCGGCCCGCCGCCGCGCCTGCTCCGGACTCCGAACCGCAGACGCAGACCCCTCGCCGCGCGCCAGCAGCTCCGGCGGCCGGTCAGCCCGCCCCGGTCCAGCGCCCCGCGCCGACTCCGAAGCCCGCCGCAGCGCCGGCACCGAAGCCCGCCGCAGCGCCGGCACCGAAGCCCGCCGCGGCGCCGGCACCGAAGCCCGCCGCGGCACCGGCGCCGAAGCCGGCGGCCGCACCGGCACCGCAGCCAACGCGTCGGCAGGCTCCCGCACCGCAACCGGCCGCCGCACCACAGCCGGTGGCGCGCCGGAAGAAGCCGACGACCCCCGCCCAACCCGTCGCGAAGCCCGCGGTCCAGACCCCGGCCGCGAAGGCGCCACCCCCACCCGTCACCACTCCCGCGCCGGTCGCCAAGGCGCCACCGCCGCCTCCGCGGCGCGCCGGCAAGCACGTAGCGCCGGAGCCGGTCACCGTGGCCTCGGACGACGTTTCGATCACCGCGACCCCGACCGACGAGGCAGTTGCGAAGAAGGGGGCCGAGGTGGTCGTAGTCCCCGAACCCGAGAAGGCTCGGGCGGGCGCGAAGCGGCGTGGCCGCGACATCGATGACGAGGTCCTCGACGTTTTGAACCGGCTCGTTCCCTCCCCCGACGATCCGCATCCCCTCGAGGAGCCGGGCGATCTCCGCGCCCGCCTCGCGCGCACCGCGGCGTTGAAGAAGCCGGGCTCACGGGAGCGGCAGGAGGAACGCGCCAAGCGGGAGGGACCAGCCCAACAGTAGTGCTGGCACCACTGTCATCCGGCTGAGGGGTCTGCCAGCCTGGGTGTTGAGAGGCAACCCATGTCGGTTCGTGTCCTGATCGTCGATGACCAAGAGCCGTTCCGGCTGGCCGCGCGCATGGTGGTCGAGCTGACGGACGGCTTCGACGTCGTGGGCGAGGCCGAGACGGGCGAGGCCTCCGTTGCGATGGCGGAGGAGCTCAAGCCTGATCTCGTGCTGATGGACGTGAACCTGCCCGGTATCAACGGGCTCGACGCCACGCGCCAGATCCTTGCCGGCTCCGATGCCGTCGTGGTGCTGTTGCTGTCGACCTACGAGGAGGCGGAGTACGCGCCGAGGGCGGCGGAATGCGGCGCGGCCGCCTACATCCCCAAGTCCTCGTTCGGACCCGACCGGCTCGAGTCGGCCTGGGAGGCAGCGAGCGCCTGACCGGTCAGCGGACGGGCACGCTGCCGGTGATGGTCGTGCCTTCCCCAGGTGTGCTCGTGACGCTCAGCGACCCACCGATCGCATCGAGGCGGTCGGCCATGCCCTGCAACCCGGTGCCGTAGGACGTCACACTAGGATCGAACCCGGCTCCGTCGTCGCTGACGGTGAACCGCAACGCCCCGTCGGCGCGAGCGAGCGAGATCGCCGCCGCGGATGCGTTGGCGTACTTCGCGACGTTGTTCATCGCTTCGAGCGCGCAGAAGTAGACGGCCGCCTCGATCTCCTGCGGGAAGCGGTCGATCGTCGAAGGCGTCACCGTGGTGGGCACGACCGCTTTCCGAGCCTGCGCGGTCAGGGCGGCCGCGAGACCTTGGTCGGCCAGGAGCGGGGGATAGATCCCGCGGGCGAGATCCCGCAGGTCCTCCAAGGCTTCGGCAGCGCGATCCTGCAGCGTCGCCGCCATCTCGCTCGTTCGTTCGGGGTCTGTGCCCGCGACCGTTCCCAGGAGACGCAGCTGGACCTGCAGGGCGACGAGTTGCTGTTGCACGCCGTCGTGGAGGTTCCGCTCGATGCGGCGTCGTTCGTCGTCCTGCGCGGCGACGAGTCGTTGCCGCGAGGCGCGAAGATCCTCGATCAGCCGGACGTTCCGCAGCACGAGGCCCGCCTGGGCGGCCAGGTCTCGGATCAGCTTGTCCTTCGACGGATCGATGGGATCGGCGGCCGTCATCGCGACCGAGAGCTCCCCGAGCTTCTCTCCCTGGTGCAACACGTCGACCGTGTGTGCACGCTGCGGCGTCTCGTCCCTGGGATAGGTCGCCACGGGGTGAAGCTCCCCGCCGACCTGCAGCCATACCGTCGCCGACGCCGCGCCCGTGCCACTCGCGAGCACCTGGGCCATCCGTGGCAGCACGTCATCGGCCGCATAGGCGTCGCCGACCCGGCTCGAGAACTCGGCGAGCACCTCGTAGGGCGTTGCTCGTTCTCCATAGACGATCCGGTCGGCCACGCGTCGCGCTCGGTCGCGGGCCGGCTGGAACGCGATCGCCAGCACCGCGGCGGCGACGAACGACAGGGCTGTGTTGTGCGAACCGATCAGCACGCCGATGCCGCCCACCACGACGACGTACACGCCGGTCACGAACGCGGCGAGGAGTCCGAACACGACCGCCTTCCGCACGACGACGTCGAGCTCGTAGAGGTGGTAGCGCAGGATCGCCACACCACAGGCGACCGGGATCCCGATCGCGAGGGTCAGTGACCAGACGATGAACGCGATCGTGCCGACCGCATTCCCGGCTGGAGTTTCGTCGCCGAGCACGGAGACCACCACGATCCCGACGAACAGCTCGACGAGGAACAGCACGCCGACGAAGGCCAACCACTTGATCTGCTGGCGAACCTCGCCGGTCGCGCCGCGATAGCGAACGACGATCGCGACCCCAGCGAGCACACCGGTGACGAAGGTCAGCAGCCCGGCGACAACCGTGACGGTGTTCAGGAGATCCGCGAGCGCCTCGATCCCGAGTGGATTCGTCACGTACACGGTGGTGAGGTCGGCGAAGGCACCGGTCAGCTGACCCGGCGTGAGCGCGAACGCGACGATCGTGACGATCGGGGCGGCGATCGTGAGCCACAGCACTGGGCGCCACCGACGCGACGGGAGCCGCCCGTCGGGGAACAGGAGGAACAACGGCACGAAGCTGTCGAGCATGAGGACGATCAGCCATCGGTCGAACCACGCGGCGGCTCGCCCGAAGGGAAGCGACCCGGGGTGCGTCGCGAGCGCCTCGGTCGCGTAGTCACCGCAGAACAGTGCGATGACGGTCAGCAGCGGGATGACCAAGAGGAGCCAGCCGATCGTGTTCCGCGGCTGCCTCGACACGATCGACCAGCCGACGAACAGGAACAGGGTGATGAACAGCAGCGAGCCACCGACGAAGATCGCGTTGGCCACGGCCCCGCCCTGGTCGACGAGGCTGCGCACGAACTGGAGATCCTGGCGGGTGTCGACGGTGAGCCGCAGCGACGGCCGGCGCAGCTCGAACGGCGCCGGCGTGCCGCACACCGCGAAGCGATCGACCGACTGGCGGATGAACGGCGTGACGTGCTCGCGCTCGTAGGGCGTCGAGGCCAGCTCGCCGGCCTCGCGCAGCACCTCGACCCGCATCGCCTCGACCGCCGCGCCGATCGGCAAGCCTTCCTCGACCGCGTAGTCGGCCCCCGCGTCGAGCAGCCGCAGCAGCCGCGCCGGGCCGTCGAAGTCGACGAACGGGTTGTCGGCGGTGGCGCGGATCACATAGGGCCCGGTCCAGCCGTCGAGCGCGCCGACGAAACGGCCGAGCACGTCGTCGACCGGACCGCGGACCACCGCGACGCCCGCGGCGTCGGCTTCGGCGACGACGGCCTCGTCCTCGGGCCGCGTG
>Ga0207648_10001905_pt1 | contig 22805 bp, 21 predicted proteins | sample KBSMisM32_FD_184310 | JGI IMG/M metagenome (GOLD analysis project Ga0207648, IMG submission 184310) | Miscanthus rhizosphere microbial communities from Kellogg Biological Station, Michigan, USA - KBS Miscanthus M3-2 (SPAdes) (version 2) | ecosystem: Host-associated > Plants > Roots >...
AATTGATACCACGCAGCAATCCAATGTTTCAGAGGCTCCAATTGATACCACGCAGCAATCCAATGTTTCAGAGGCTCCAATTGATACCACGCAGCAATCAAAGTTGCTTGTCGCGATTTTGCCACTAAAAAATCCAGTGGCAAGAGGTGATAGCCAAAACGCAACAATAATTGTTACCAATTCGCATAATAGGCCAATAGCCAATGCGCAAATTGATGGAAAATTAATTTATCCCGGAGATAATTTTGAGAAGGAATTTAAAGGAATCACGGATTTAGACGGGAAATTTGTATATTCCTGGACCGTCGGCAAGAAGGGCGACATAGGACCACTCGTCATGGAGGTAAAAGCGTCAAGTCAAGGATACCCACCGGCATCGGCCAATACTTCAATTGAATTGGTAAAATCAGGCGAATCCTCCCAAATTGAAAATCCATTCCAAAGCCTCCAGAGACCTTGATGTGATGTGAAAACAAAAACCACAAATCTGACCAAGACATCAGCATCTGTTAAAACTTGGTCTCTTCACATTCTATCTCTTTATGATTAGATTATTTTTATTAGAAGAATTCGAAATTGGTGTAGATGAAAGCAAAATTTACAATATCACAGTATGTGAAAATGACAGGAAAGAATACATACTTTCTGCACGTTTGGATGACGACACAATTCCTGCAAATCCAGAACCATAAGTATCCTTATTTTAGTGACGACGTACCATGTGATACTAAGTGTCCATGTGATACTAAGTGCATTTCGATAATCAGAAACTTGGCGTAAGCCTTCCCTATTTATGAGTTAAGGGCATATTATTTTATTTACTCGTAATTGTCCGGGGGACACTTACAAAAAAGTCATAAAATAGAGTTTCACTGGATGAATTTCCATAGCATTCCATAGCCAACATATGATATTAAATAAAAACTGGTGGGCCAATGCGAAAACGGCCCAACCAGAATAAAAGTCTTCGGTGCCAAATCTGCTATAAGGTAAACATACATTTGCCAACATATTATAAATAGATATTTCGCAAAACCGAAAGTTAACATGCTCTTAAACTTTGCTTGCTAGAGGTTTGTACGGCAATTAGTAAAAAACCAAACTCACTTCATCGGAGCATATCAGCATACGTTACTGTCCTACAGTATCAATTGGTTAACCCAACCACGACGAAAGGTTTGCGGATTCTGTTTATTTTTATTCTGATATTTTCAGTCTATCCAATTACACACTTACCCGTTAGCACAGGACAGGTCCCGACATGGACTAGGTATTATGACCCAGGTAAAAGATTTAGTTTTTCACACCCTCCTAATTGGAATGTTAGCACAAGTCACCTCGATAATTCCGGTTTTACCGAGGTGACTCTATCGAATCCAAATTCAACCAGAATGAAAGTTTCTGTCATTTATACTCCAAAAGATTCGTACCTAGACTCTCCCGCAGATAAGACAGTTGTTCCTTCTAGAGCATTAGCAAATCTCGAGAATGAAATGGGCGAGGGATATGTCTTCTTTAACAGCACGGGTAAATTTCCTCACAAATACACAATTCAGGAGTTACCTTCTGCAAGTGATATAATCGATTTTGAAAAAATTGAAGGTCAGCCCGGCAAAATGCTGGTTGTACTTGCCAAAGTAACTGACCAAGATTCTTTAGTGATTGTCTACTCAGAGAGCAAGAGGATGTTTTACAAATCACTCTTGAATGTCACACAGATTATTAGATCTGTTTCTATTACTTAGAAATAGACTGCTAATTTTCCTGTGTTATATAGTCAGTCTGAATGATGAACAATTGTTTTACTGCCGTGAATACTTATCTCGCCACTATGTTATGTACATGGTAGGTATGTGACGTAATTCTATGCTCACATTCCGTTCCTTCGGGCGGATTTAATTCATTAGCCGATACACACGCAAAGAACATATCTCCCTCTTGAATTGGGCCAATCGCGGGAGCCTTGTCGTATACCATTGGTAAGATAATAGTGCTGTCTTTGGAATTTTTTAATAATTCTTGAGCATTTACTATCCTTGATTGAAATTCGCCTTTAATCATTGTAACAACTTTAAGTTGTTTTGTATCTTTTCTATCGGAAAGCGGAATCTTGACGTTAATAGTAGGAATGTTTATTTCACCGCCGCTAACAGTTTGGAATGTTCCTGTTGACAAAGTTTTTTTAGCACCTGTACCAATGTTTATCTTGTTTTTTCCGTCGGGTTGTTCAATATTGCCCTCGACGCAGGAATAAGATTGCATTTGATTTGTCATGGAATGCAGTGCATATACGCAAACAAAGTACTCATCTCTACCCCCGACGGTAACGATCTCGTTCTTTTCGTTGAACTTAAACGAAACAGAAGCCCTGTCAGAATTTAAAGAATCGCCTATTAAATATTTCGTATCAGTTTCACCGTTGGCTGAGGCTACAATTTTCAATTTATCGGCATGATTAAGACTATTTAGGTCTATAATTGCATCAACTGAAAAACTTTTTGCAGCAAATATGTGATTGGGTTGAATGAAAAACGGTGACAACATAATCGACATTAAAAACAAAGAAATCGGAATTGATATTTCCTTTTTTATACCGAAGACCATTCCCTGATTTAGGGACGAAATTCGAGTATATAATACGAGTGTAAGTTTTCTTTAGAACTGTGTTCTTGAATGCTATAAATCGGCCTAATTCAGAAACGGGTAGTCTAGACTGGAACCGACCAGAAAAAAGGTGTCCCTGGGAAGATTTTTGTTACATTAATCCACCAAAATTAGAGTTAAACTCGATGGGAGTATGTTTGGAAGCCTTGGCAAATAGGCATTTACTCCCATCAAGTATGAATAGTTTCATAATATACAAAGCTAAATGGGAAATAAATAATTTTCTTTGTACTTAATAGAGTATCGATGGAATTAAAACCGGTGGACCATATGAGGGTCTCTTCATATGGGCTTGTATTTACAAAATGCGAAGCGTTTAGGCGACTGTAATCGGATTGAACTTGGCAAACATAACGGCTTTTGGTAACAGGCATGGCCACAACTTGAAGATGAGCCGATTCACCGGTCTCTGAATTTCACCTAATCATGAAAAATGTTGGCAAATGAAGCCGAGCATATTGTTAGATTAGTTTGAAGGTAGACTACAGAAACTAGTAAGAAAACTTAAAAGGTCAAATATCAGTAGTAATTGCAGATGAAATTATCACCAATTCACAATGAGCCTGTGATATTTGTGGTCATATCGATATTCGCCGTCACATTCATCTATAGTTCACTTACTCCATTTGTATTTGCAGTGCCACCTGACACCCACTTCGACCCGGCAGTAAACAACTGCACAAAAAAAGTTTACACTAACTTAATTCAACAAACATGTTGCTGGGAAGAAAAATCTCCAGGTAGCAATAGTAAAGTGACATACTGCCAGACATGCTATACACCAACCGGACCAGGGATAGTTACCTGTGACCCAAAACAAAAGCAAGCATCTCTGCCCGGCAACTTGCAAGACCTGCCTACTCTAGAGATACCTACTCAAAATCCTCATTTTGGTAATATACCAGGCGGTGCAGAACAGCCTCTCACTCAAGCTCCAACGCAACCAAATCCCAACGGCAGTGAAACGACTGAGGGAGGTTCTACTACACACCCACGGACACCGCAATCCGTTACTCCCGAGGTTACCAACGATGACGGTGAAGGAGGAGGATTACCAACTATCGAAGGAAACGAAGTACCTTGAATATAATGATATAACGGGGGAGATGATGCACAAGGCCATCTTTGGTCACGAGCAACAGACAACAAACAATAAAATTATTTTTACTGTACGCTCTTTTTCAATTTCGCATGGAGGACCGAGTCTTGTATAGTATCGCGAATCTCTTGAATTTTCTTAATAGTGTTCAGTTCCTTCCTGGTTTTCTTCGGACTCTTATCGAGCCGGAGCATAAGTTTTGCTAACTCATCAATGGCCTTATCAATTGTATCGGAATCAACTGCTAGAGTTTTTCTTGACATGTCTATCTGGTGACCCGTTAAGCACGAGAGGTAAATCCGCCTTGAGTAACAATCTTGTGCGCATATCCACGGAACCTAGTATCGTCAGTGCTGTCTGGTTAATAACACGTTTGCATAATATTTTTGAAAGAAAGTTCAGTCTAAATTTTATAGTCTTAATACGCTGATGAGTCACATTGTGTTTCTTCTTACAATCCCACTTTGTTTTAGGTTTACAATTGAAGCTTTATAGCTGTCATTACAATTTTCGCACTTGTATAAATGCTCATCTAAGACTATATTCTCCTACAAAAAATAGCCCAAGACTATCGGTTTAACATTAGACATCTTATTGTACAAGCCCTCGTGAAACTGATTGCATACTAATTACGGCCGATGACGTTCGAGTCGTGATTAGTTCACATTCAATCAATATCATTGATTCTAAAGTGACTATACTTCAGAAAATTTCATCAGATTTAATGAAATAGACAAGTTAATTGATGGTCTCGATGCATTAAATGACAAAGATAGAGAAAAAGCACTAGAACTCAAAGAAAAGTTAAAGAGCATATTATCTGGAAAAAATTCTGTAAAATCTAAAATTCCAGAAAAATGGCAAGTTCTCTTCCCAACGATGGCTTTTCAACTCATATTAAAAATAATTGATTGGCTCCTACCGAGTTGAAACATTTTCAAAAAATATTGGATGTTGCCATAAACTTATTGGTAATCCAAAAAATATTTTTGGAGAATCTCGCGACCGTGTTGGATGCATTCCCGCTTTTTTGTCAAGAAGAATGTAATGGAACAATTTTCTGTTACAAGCGCAAGCCAAAATTTATTTGGATAATAGTTGCTGAATTCCAGTACATGGTAAGTTCAAATCCCGGTGACCGCAGTTGACATATTTGCATTCATCCAAAATTCAAGAATCACGAGGATAATAATAGATCTGGAAACTACATGTAAACCAATATTGCAGATCGTTTTCAAATATTGAAACGTATATCAATTTCAGGTGAAGGTAACAAAATAACTAGGCTGACCAACCAACGTAACTAAATGAACATGACTGAAATGAATAAACTAAGTAAATTGGCACGGATTGCAGAACAAATTAAGAAATTTCTAACCAAGGGCAGAAAATGTCAATATCCCTCAATATATGTTAGAAATATAATAGATAATGCCAAGATTTTTATATTATTAGCTTGATACAAATCTATCTTTTGTCTCAAATTGTTAATCTTCCAAGAAGTACGTATAAAAATAAGCACGAATTATTTGAGCAGGTATTTCAAGCAATTCTGAAAAGTGGTGAGGACGGTGTTTTTCAAACGGAAATTTGCAAGGAATTCTCTCTTGACAGTAGAGACGGATCGAGACTTGCAGGTAATCTTGAAAAGCAGTCATTGATATCACGTGAAAAAATATTGCACAAAGGCAGGTGGACATATAAATTAATAGTCAAGAAATCAGCAATTGCTGAATACAATCGAAAGCCGATACAGATTGAATGTGTTGAAGGAGCCCCATGCTTCAGTTGTGCTTATCAACATTCATGTTCTTCTGAGGATGAGACCAGCCCTTACAGTCCTGCCAAGTGTGTTTGGCTAGAAGAATGGATTATCGCTGGTTTCGAAAAGAGCTACATAAAGAACAAAGAATAAAATCCTAATTTTGCGCTGGTAGATTGCCGCCGAAATCAATTGGATATATAGTAAATGCAGAATCTATCTGAGCTGTTCCGTTTACCCTCCACTCTGTAGAATTTGTCATAAATTTGACATCGTGTATTTTATCGAAAAGTGCTGAATTAGATCCTGTGCGATCAAGTACGAAAGTCGATTCAAGTGTGGTGGGCGAATGCGGATACAATTGTGGCCTTCCGTTTGGTGGTATATCTTCATACGATAGTAACCCATTACCCAAACTGGTATTATTTGCGTAAATTGTGTAATCAATTTTGGAAGTTGATAATACTTTATTGTCTTGATTATTTATCTTAAAAGTTACTTTTAAAGGGATAGTATTGTTAACAGTATTGGTATTTTCTATCGCGATATTTTGAATGCCGATGGTCACGTCCCTCAATTCACTACCTCCCCTCAATAAGTCAGGTATAGCAGGAAACAGAACAATAAATGCAACGATTGCACCAATAACACCTATGAGAATTGCCCTTCTGGCCCCAATGAACATAATCAGGATTATTCAGTCATAAATATAATCTTAGTCCAAAAATTATCCTGACATAGTTCAAAATCCGTCTGGGATATCAAACTGGCACTTTCGTAATAAATAGACTAAAATAATCTATTGACTATAGCACACTTCATGGGGAATAAAATTGCTGGCGCTATTGCAACGATTGCATTAGTATTGACTGTGATTTATTCTACCAATATCGATGGAAACTTTCAGTTAAATGCTGTTTCAAAATTAGGTATTATGAATATGAATTTTGCAGAGGCAAGTATTTTCAATTTCAATGATGATGCAGTTAAGGATGCTGTACCGCCTAAATTGTCAATCAAAAACATCACTACGAACATCGTTGATGACAAAACGGGAAACCTTTCAATCATTTTTGATGTGTACAATCCAAATAAGATTACAATAATGGTTGAGTCTATATCATACAACGTTTATTCCAATTCTACGAGAATTGTTTCAGGTGATATAGGGCAGAGACCAGAAGGATTTATTGATTCCCAAGATAGTATTTTTCCAGTAATTGGAAACGGAACCCTTATTCTAAAAGATAAGAAAATGATTGATACAAACCGTGGTCTGAACCTGTCCCAGATTGCCACAAATAATGGCACCTCACAATTCTTGGTAAATGGAACTTATTTCTTTAAGCAAACAAGTAGTTTTCAATCTACCGGAGGCGAAGCGGAATTCAGTATTGCCTATCCCAAGCCTTGAATGTGGAAATTCAGAAAAAATTAAATGTTCATCAGTATGTCAGATGTATTTTTAATGTATGGTATTGCAACAGGAGCCTTTGTAATATTTACTGGTATCCTGTTTGGAGTTCGAACCAAAAGAATTAATCAGTTGATAAAGGGATCAAGAGAACAAAAACAATCCTCTTGACAGTTATTTTTTCTTTCCAATCCCAAAGACATCCAGCAAATGTTCCGATTCTTTTTGCTGTCCAAAACATCTTTGAAAGTACTTGCATGAAATACAAAGTTCGCTTGGTTCTACAACTGGCGTTTTTTTGTCCTTAAGTAAGAGGTGTAAGATTCTTGCTCTTCGTACAACTTGCTCAAACATTCGTTTACTTGGGGAAACGCTGAATTCAACAAACTTTCCTTGGGGAGTAAAGTAAACTATGAATCCGCCTTGGGTTTCGAAAACAAAAATGGATGCATTGGTATAGAGTAGGTCATATGGATGTGGAAATTCCGGTAATTCTGAAACTGGTATGAAGTTAATAACGATGTCATTATCTATGATCAAATCTACAGTTGCGTAAATAGTAAGTTCGTCAACTTTATACTCTCGGGTGATACCATTTAGAAACTTTCTAAACGAACCCTGGAGTAATTTGGACAATGCGTTTGAAAACTCATCTTCAAAAGCATCCATTCTCTCAAAATAAGACAATCTACTACAACGTGTTATTTCAAATACGTGTATCCCATTTTGGTCATAATCTACTGCAAGTTTTTTGGAAAACTTGATTAGTTCATCCTCTATCAGTTTATGGAAATTCCTGCCCCCAAGCATCGTTCCACATTGCATAAAAGTCATATTTATATTACATAGATAGGGTAGGCCCGTATTCACTATTGGCCCAAAGCATCATTATGTTTAGATACACTTTGCAATTTTTCTGAAAATGAATTTTTTTGGCTAGAACCCAGATTTTATGGGATCGACGGGTTTCATTAATTCTCGCAACAAAATGGTTGCGTATGAACCAATGGGTATTTTGAAACTTATCAATAAATTATCCGAGTAAGAAAAATCATTTACTAACAATGGTAATTGTCTAAATCCACCTTCTACGCTTAATTCCTGCATCTCTTTAAGATAGAAATCTTTGGGAGAAATATTCTCTTCTTTCATAATGAGTGACAAATTCCTTTCGAACCGTCCTTCCGGGACTTTGAAGGAGTAACCAGGCAAATGCATCGCCGGGACCAAGTTAGAGCTATCCTCGTCAGCATATTTCAACAATTTTCCCAAAGTCAATGGGTTCTCTAACTTGAAACAAAAATCATTCTTAGAGCAATTAGTGATTGATTCACCATCTCCAATAATGCAGCTCAAAGTTTGATTAAACATATATGCCTGATAAGCATGAACAAACAGTCTTCGTATGTTTATAGGAACGGATCTTAGAGCGCCAATGTAATCTTTACCATTAATGAGGGCTCGTAAGATGTTACGTTCTAGATCCATGCCTCTTGGAACAATTTTCACAACTCGCCCATAATTGTTTGGATCCCTGCATTTTTCTCGTATTTCTTTACTAAATTGGGTATCGTACTCTGTCGTATGACATAAAAATAGCTCAACTGCCCTCTTAAAATTCCTTTTGATTATCTCTCTGCCCACTAAATGAGTAACAAGCCTTTCACTACCAAAGCGTTGAAGCCCGTAAAAATTTGGAATGTTTCGTATTTCAGTAATAAATTCAGAAATATTACTTTTTGTTAAGTTTGAAATTTTTATTTGAAATTGGTTTCCCATTATGTGTGATTTCTTTAATGATTCCCTTGAATATCCAAGCAAAGTTAAATTAGTGTGGGTTGTCTTGCCTTCTCTAAATTTTTTGCCGTCAGACGTAGCATATTGCGTAGTATCTGCTTTAGAATCCTTGATTCCAAGTACTTTGATTCTTGTTCCCAGCTGATTTGATATCTCAATAATGGCGTGATTCGAATCCAACCCACTTTTATGTAGTAAAAATACTGGAAATCGGTATGATTTATCAGGAAAGCTGGATATGTCGTTTGAAATAGAGTCAACAAGCAGTTCTAGAACTTTAAAATCTTCATTTTTTAGCTTTATTGAGCCACCAATGCCTTCAAATCTGGTTGAGTATAATTTGATGCCTGCCATTTTGTCAATATTGGGAACATCTTTACGCATAGTCCATTAATTCTCAAGAACATTATTTTTATTTCTTGTTTGATACATCAAGTCTATAACAGTGCGAAAATATTTTTAACTTGGATTTCAGTTGTTTTGATGATAATTTAGCTCTATTGTATGCCTATAAAGCTTAATATACGATTTGGGACAATTGAAATTGTGGATAGATTAGAGTCGAATCCATGTAGAAAATTTGTAATTTGTGAAAACTGCCTGCACTCTGATAGTATTTGTACGTTTTATGATGCCCATAGATATTGTCTGGAGTGTTTATGTGACCATGCATGTTGTCCTGAATGTAGCTCTGGATATCATGCAATTATGATAACAGACTAGTAATAGTTTGAGCTCCTTTGCTCTAAAGTTTTTCAGCCTTTTTTTCCAGCCATAGCGGGATTTAAAATAAAGAATTTATACAAAGATGACCACAGATATTATATGGGTGTAAGTCGATACGTCGCTAGAGAGATTATGAAGGAAATTGGCAACCGTTCGAAAGAATTTTATGAATTCGTTTTACCGCCAGTGGATATCTACGAGGACGGTACAGAACTTGTTATCATTGTAGACCTTCCCGGTTTTCAGAAAAAGGATATTCATGTAAATGTCTCTAAGGATATCCTTACACTAAGGGCAAAGCGTGATATCGACGTTGAATCACACACTATTCATTTTAGCCAACGACCGAGTAGAATTGAAAAAAAGATACCTCTCCCTTATTCGATACCAGAAGATGACAATGCAAAGACTAAAGCAGACTATGCAAATGGTGTCTTGAAAATCAAGATACCAATATCAAACATGACAAATGTACCTATAACTTGAAATGTCTATCGAATGTTGGTAGAATCTATCGAATGTTGGTAGAACAAATGCAACAAGATTACTAACTTTTACAATGGATTAACCGTCCGACTTTTTTTTAGTACGACAGTATAATATCGTATTATGATTTATATTCTGTAGACTTAGTAGTCAGAACTTGTTTGGAATCAAATAATATTCTACTCATGCTGATGTGGCTGGGAGAATTGACCTTGGCAAGCTGGTTACTTTCATATGGTGCCGAACATCTGGCAGTTAGATTTGGTGCTAAGTTCGTAGGAAGAACATTGCTTAGCGTGGCAACTACTCTACCTGAAATTGCCATAGTTGTATATGCAGCTTCGGCTGGTTCGTATGGTATCGCTTTGGGAGCAGGTTTGGGAAGCAACATCCTGATGATGACACTTGGGCTAGCAATAATGCTTTTAATCGCAACTACACGTCTTTCTAAAAAACCTATCAAGAAAATAGATGTCAGCTCATTTAAACTGGACAAGATTTTCCTATTACTAACTGCAGTAATAAGTGCAATACTGTTCATCGATGGTTACAATTTCACGGACGGAATAGTGTTTACCGGTTTATTCTTGGTGTATGTATTCATAGCATTTTATGAAATGAGAATTGAAAAGAAGAAAGACAAGGAAAAAGTTATCGAGGAACATAGGAATTCTTCGGAGAACATCAATTTTCCCAGTAATCAAAAACAGTTATTAAAATCTGGGATAATCTTTATGATAGGAACGATTGGTATCTTTTTAGGTGCAGAACCCTTCATCGAATCGTTAAAACACGTCTCCGTTGATATAGGTGTTTCACCAATAATCCTTTCAGTAGTAATAAGCCCGATTGCCGGTGAAATGCCAGAGAAAATATCGTTGATGTTACTTGCGAGAAAAGGGGCACATGGAACATCTATTGCGATTGCCAATGTACTTGGTTCAAAGATATTAAACAACACGTTATTACTTGCGTTTGCCGTATTCGGAGCTATCTATCACAGCGGTCTTGGTGCGAGTATAGACAGAAGTGAAATATTAACACAACAAATGATATTGGCTACGGCAGTTACGTTGATTGCCGTGGGTTTACTGTTCAGAAAGGAGATTGGAATAAGGACAGGATTCATACTTTTAGTAATGTATATTGCAAGCATCGGATTACAATTCTTTATGAATTCCTGAGTTTATAGATGACAATGATATTTGATATGTATATTGGAAATGGCATATTTTGTTCAGCTGCAAAGTTTAATTATATGGATCATTTGTGTCATTAGTCTTAGTACTGTTACTACGATCGCCTAATAGAACACCAACATCCAAATAAGATTGATTTCTAAGAACTGTTAGATTTAATTTCTCTCCTGGTTTTTTATTTTCATCTAAGTATGATACTAGATCTTCCATATAAGTAACATTATGATTGTCAACTGCAGTAATTATATCCGTTCCATGTTTATCACCATATTGATCAGTAGTGCTTCCGCGAAGCCCTGCCTTATCAGCTGGTCCATCCTTTGTTATTGAATCGACATAAACTCCCTTAAAGTCTCTACTCAAATTCTCAAAATTCTCTGTTAATTTAGAAGTTAATGTGCTGGCAGAGACACCAAGCCACGGATGGGTATAATTCCCCTTACTGATGAGAACAGGAACTATTTTAGAAATTGTGTTGGAAGGAACGGCCAAACCAATTCCAGAAAATCCTCCGGAATCCGACAATACTCCTGCAGTGTTCATTCCAATTACTTCTTCTTGAATATTAAGCAAGGGTCCTCCCGAATTGCCTGGGTTTATCAATGCATCTGTTTGAATTACACTAGGAATACTAAATGCCGATCCTTCAGTTGAAATCAATCTTCCTTTTTGACTGACAATACCAAGGGACATTGATCCAGCAAGTCCATAAGGGTTACCAATTGCAATAACCTGGTCGCCTACTTCCACGCCTGATGAATTTCCGAGTATTAGTGGACGAAGTTTTTCAGATATATTTTGTGTAATTTTTATAACAGCAACATCATTGAACGGATCACTTCCAATTACAGATGCTACATACCGATTACCATCAATGAAAGTAACGTCTACGCTTTTGGAGTCTTGTACCACGTGATGATTAGTTATTATTCTACCCTCTTTATCGAAAACAAATCCAGATCCCAGACTAGTAACGTTTTCGTCTCCTGGAGAATCAGGAGCTTGCTTATTTTCACGAGTAATCTGAACAACTGATCCCTGTACATCCTTAAAGATCTTGCTAATTGAAATCGAGGTGGAATTTCTGGTGTCGTCTGACTGCCCAAAAATTTCAAGATGCCCAGCATAGAGTATTATACCCGAAAACACGAAAACGATCATAGCCACTACAATAAATGGAGCGATTTTCATACAAAAAATCCGTCAAAGTAATCATATAGACGTTTCTATTGGTAATTTCCCGTATCAAATGGTTTTGGATGAATAAAATCGAGAACTTTCTCACCAAAAAATGACCCACTTTCACGTAAAATTTGGTCCAGAAGCAAAATGGGTATAAACAATCAAATTGTAAAATTTATCAGGCCCATCTTACCTCATATCAATTTTCTGATATTTTTCAGTCAGTTTTATTTTAAGTTCATCCAACTGATCAGACACCCATTTAACAAAACCGTCAGTCATCTCCTGCGGTATATTCCTCTTTTCAGCAATAGATAGATAACCTTCGAAGATCTTTGCATATACAGAATTACATACCATCATATTTGCCAAAGCGTCCGATACAAAGTCATCACTATTGCTTTGGAGAAAATTCCGCTTAAATAGATCCAAAAGATTTTTGGTACGCCGATCAATTTCATTTTGATCCATTCCATTTGTCAGTGCGAACTTGCTCATTGTTAACAACTTTAACTTCATTTCAGTTTATTAAAGTATTCACAATTGATGAACCTCGGCAAGTCGTCATTTGTTTGGACGCCAGATAAGACAGACGCAAGCAAGCTCTTTAATAGAATCAAGAAAATTACAATTTTCAATGTTTACAAGAATTGTTTCATTCCTTCCAAGTGCAACAGAAATACTGTACTTGCTAGGATCTCAGGATCAGCTATTTGGAGTAACTCACCAATGCAATTTTCCACCAGAGGCAAAAAACAAGCCTCAGGTAATAAAACCAGTTTTTGATTCGGAATCAATGACAAGTATGCAAATCGAGGAAAAGATCCAGGAACTTTCAAGATTACAAAAAGATTACTTCATAATAGATTTTGAACTACTAAAGGAAATACGGCCAGACATTATCATATCCCAAGGATTGTGTGAAGTATGTTCACCACACACTAAAGAAACAGATAAGGCGATACGTTACTTAGATGAAAAGCCACAAACTCTAGTTCTTGATCCTCACAATGTTGACGATATACTACAAAATATTATCGATGTGGCTATAACTGTAGGAAAGGAGACGGACGGAAGACAAATCCGTGCCTCCTTTACAAAAAGAATCGAAAACATCTCAACTACTTTTAAAAGTAATAAACCAAAGGTAATTTGTCTGGAATGGTTTGATCCATTTTACATCTGCGGCCACTGGGTCCCACAAATGGTCGAAATTGCAGGAGGAATAAATGGAATTAGCATAACTGGGGAGCGATCTCGCAAGATGGACTTTTCGGAAATAGTTGAATTCGATCCAGACATTTTGATTCTTCTACCTTGTGGGTTTGATCTTGAAAGGATAATAATAGAATACGAGTCCCTAAGTCATAATCAGCAGTGGAATTCTCTGAGAGCAGTTCAAACCGATATGGTCTTTGCACTAGACGCGCTTTCGTATTTTAGTAGGCCTAGTCCCAGGATAATAACAGGTATCGAAATACTTGCCAAAATTTTTAATCCACAGCCCTTTTCCAATTTGACTACTCCATCGAATGCATATGTTAGAATAAAAAAGAATTAGGCTAGAGGATTAGAATATTACTATAATTATTACGTCAGAGAAACTTCAATGTATACGTCATCAGGAATTTTTAATCTCATTAGTTGCCTGATTGATCTATCGTCAGCTCCCAGATCAATAACACGCCTATGAATTCTTAACTCATATTTATCCCATGTATTAGTGCCTTGACCGCAAGGAGATTTCCTCGTAACGACTTTCATTTTCTTTGTCGGAAGAGGATGCGGGCCTCTAAATTTAATTCCGTTTTTCTCTCCAATACCCTTTATCTCATGGCATACGTTTTCTAGCATGACAAGATTGGTACTAGTTAATTTAATGCGGGCTTCCTGAGTCATTAATAAGACTCACTTTTTGGCGCTTGGGTCGTATTTTTCTATAATAGATTTAACGACACCAGCAGCTATTGTTGTTCCCATATCTCTTAGAGCAAATCTACCAATTTCCGGGAATTCTTTAAACGTCTCTATTGCAAGTGGTCTAACAGGTTTTATTCTAACAATTGCAGCATCGCCAGTTTTTAGAAACTTTGGTTTCTCTTCAACAGCTCCTCCAGTTTTTGGATCAATTTTTGCCACAAATTCAGATAAGGTAGCAGCAACCTGCGCCGTATGAGCATGAAGCACTGGAGTATATCCTGGTGCCATTGCTGTAGGGTGATGAATTATAATTATTTGCGCTTCGAATTCTTTCGCAGCATTTGGTGGATTATCGACAGGGCCAATTACATCTCCACGTTTAATTGATTTCTTATCGACACCTCTAAGGTTAAAGCCAATGTTATCACCTGCTTCTGCAGACTCCATTTGCGTATGATGAGTTTCTATGGATTTGACTTCACCAGTAACGCCAGAAGGCATTACCATTACCTTTTGATTGGCCTTTAGAACTCCTGTTTCCACTCTACCAACAGGTACAGTGCCTACACCGGTAATTGAGTAAACATCCTGGATAGGTATCCTGAGTGGCTTTCCCAACGGTTTTTCTGGAGGCTCAAAGAGATCAAGTGATTCACCTAATGTTGGTCCCTTATACCACGCCATATTTTCCGATTTCTTGATTAGGTTATCTCCTTTCCAGCCAGAAACTGGTATGAAGCTTATCTTGGAAACATTATAGCCTACGAGTTTCAACATTTTTTCTACAATTTCCTTGACTTCGTTATAACGCGCTTCCGAATATCCAGAATCATCCATTTTGTTTAATGCAACAACAATTTGGCTTACACCAAGAGTTCTGGACAAAAATGCGTGCTCTCTGGCTTGACCTCCTGGATCAGTAGCAGCTTCAGTTTCTCCGGGTTTTACTGACACCACAAGAATTGCGGCATCTGCTTCTGAGGCTCCAGTAATCATGTTTTTGATAAAGTCTCTATGCCCAGGAGCGTCAATCAAGGTGTAAAAATATTTAGAAGTTTCAAATTTTTGGAAAGCCAGATCAATTGTGATTCCTCTTTCTCTTTCGTCCTTTATGCTATCTAGCACCCAAGCGTACTTGAAAGTGTCACCCTTTCCGGTTTCTTCGGACTCTTTGGCAAAAGAATCAATAGTTCTTTGATCGATCACACCCATATCTACTAATAAATGACCAACAATAGTAGATTTACCATTATCAACGTGTCCCACAACCACAAGATTCATGTGGGGTTTTTTACTTGCGCTCATTAGATTAGAAGCGATATTAGGGCTTTATTTGTATTTCGTTAAATACAACACAAATTATTTTGAATCGATTTGTTTCCATTGGTTACCTGTCGGGATACTGAGTAATAGTTACGAATGTAACTTGGAGAATTTATGCTCTTTCATAGTCGTCTTCAATTCTTACAATATCGTTTTCATCAAAGCTACCGTAAGAAATTTCCAAGACGGTACAGCCAGAATTAGTCGCTTGAATTCGATGTTTTGCGCCAGATGGAATAATGATATCGTCGCCTTCTTTAAGAGACGATTGTTTGTTCTGAACTTGTACGGTCGCAGATCCCTTAACTATTTTCCAAAACTCCTTTCGCTTATGGTGGTATTGAAGGCTCAATCTGGAACCAGGCGTTATGTGGAGCAATTTTACCGTACACTGTTCATTCTCATTGAATTTTTCAAAGGATCCCCATGGTCTTTTTTCTGAGTAAACTTCCACAAAAAAACAATGGAAAAGTATAATTTAATTATTGCCATGTTTTTTGTAGTAAAAATATACAATAGTTTCACTAAATTACAATTATTTGCCTAAATCCCCAACCTGTATTTGCAATAATCATGGGGATCGTAAAGGATTATTAAGTGAGAATGAAATATTGAGAAATTTCTGTTCCTGTAATTGTCATGATAGAAGCTATCAATTAATCCGAAATTCAATCGCAGCTAATAATGTCGAAAACCTTGGCAATTTTGCCATGAATCAAAATTTAGATTAATGACAAAGGGTTCTAATCCAACTACTATTTGACTTTTAACAAAGACATGATTATGGCCGTTACAAATTTTCTCGCATAATTAAATAACGTCTGGAAGATTCAGATCTTATTTCATAGAATCCAATTATTGGTAACAATATAACTATTGCACAGAAATTAGTATTTTCTTACCCTCTATTTCGATTTCTTTGTATTCAATATCTTGCAATATGTCTTGAGTGATAACGACGCTTTTTACTCTCACGAAATAAGCCAGTTCTTCTTTATGATTTTCAAGTGATGCTATATCATCTGCGTCTAGTTTTGAAATGTGGGCATACGACAATATTTCTGTAGGAACAAAACCCCTTTCCTTTCTCAGCTGTTGTATATTTCTTGCGATATCTTTCATAAGGCCAACTGCTATCAATTCGTTACTTCTAGTAGTATCGATAAACACAGCAATATTTTCTTGATCTGATTCGACCATGACATAGGGTGTTTCTCCGGTATAAGTAAATTCTACATCATCTTTTGACAGGTCAATCTCTCCAGAATCATACTTTAGATTGAATTTGTCTTTTGACATCAATTGGTTAAATAAATCATTATAATTTATTTTCTCAAATGCCTGCAGGGCTTTATTTAGATCGTTTTTTAATCGAGGAGCAATTTTATTTATCTTGAGCTTTGCGTTTAAGGAAACCAGTTTCTCTCGATATAGTGTATTGATTTTTGCAAGAAAATTACTAAAATCTAAGGTTTTAATGTTAAGTGAGACGGTATTGAGCTGTTTCTTCAATATTTCTGATAATTCATTTGGTTCTAGAAGATTCGTATCCTGAGCTAATATGATAACATTGTTAACGGGCCATCTCCTCTTAAATTTCGCTTTCATCCTCGCGGCATTAACTATAGAAATAATATTTTTTGCCTTGTCTATTGCCTGTTCAGCGTTAACGTCTACTAATTTACCGTTAAAGATCGGCCAATTTTCCAGCAAAACCATATCTTTATTCTTGAAACAGATCAAATACAGAAAATTTGTAATGAATGGACAATATACATGAAGAATTATGTCAATTTGAGATAATGTAAATCCAAGTACTGCATAAATTACGTTTCTCCGATCTATGGTCTCTACGCTGTCGTCCCATAGATCATCCCTAGTCATCGGAACATAAGTTTGACTGAGATCATTGATTATGAATTCTTCTATATTTTTTGCGGCTTCATTAAATCTGCAAGAATCTAGTTGTGTTGTTACTGTTTTGATCATCGTTTGCAATTTTGATAAAATCCAAGATTCAGTCATTGTAAAATTATTGCTCTTCATGACTGAATCTATGTCGATTATTCTAGTGTCAAATTTATCATATGTTCCATTTTGCATTAGGTAGATATGTAGATAATAGAGGGTACTAAGCACCTGATACGGCCTAGAACCCATTTCACTTAGGCTAAAACTTAACGATTCAATGGGAGAAGATTTCCACATAAAATAAAATCTAATGGCATCCACGGAATTTTTAATCAAGAGATCGTTTGCATCCAACACATTACCCAGACTCTTACTCATTTTATTTCCCTTTTCATCCAAGATATGACCTTGAAATAGAAACGATTGAAAAGGCGGTTTAGCCTCATTTGTCATTATTACGTTCTCTATCAGTAATGTGTATGCCCATCCTCTTGTTTGGTCTATTCCTTCCGTCAAAAACGCGGCTGGTATAAGATCCTTGTATTCTTCATCGGAAAATGATGCATATGGCGACGCGCCACTGTTGTGCCAAGTATCAAGAACAAATGGTTCTCGATTCATTAGGTTACTACATTTGGAACAATTAATTTCGATATTATCTATCCAGGGCCTATGCAATTCGAATCGTTCTCCATCCGGTAACTTTGATGCCCTTTTGATAATTTCATCTCTAGAAAATAAAGGTTCTTTCTTCCCGCACGTATTGCAGCTCCATATTGGAAGAGGAGTACCCCATACTCTTTCCCGGGATATGCACCATGGTACTTGTTCCTTTATTATTTCTGAGAACCTATTTTTTGGTGAGTCAAAAAAGAAATTAACATTAGAAATAGCAGTTATTGGTTTATTTCCAAGTTTATCTATTATGTAAAAATATTCTCTCCTTGCAAGCCAAACAACCTTGTGATTCGACCTCCAGCACGTTGGATACTGATGTTTGATCTTGCTCAACTTCAAGTATCCTCCAGCTTCTTTCATTTTGTCAACTACCAGAAGGTCAGAATCCCGAACAAACTGGCCCCTAAAAATACCAGCGGCCTCGGTGAATTCAACATTGTCGTTTATAGGTACAAAAATTGGAACATTGCGTTTGACGGCTATATCAAAATCTTCTTGACCATTGGCTGGAGACAGATGCACTATTCCGCTTCCAGTAGTAGCATCTACGAAATTTTCCGCGACTACAAAATGTATCTTGTTGTCATCACTTAGCTCCTTGAGCCCCGGAATTGATTCTAATAATGGGTGAACATATCTTTTGCCATCAAGTTCGATGCCTTTCACCACCCTTTCGACTCTGAATTTCTGAATCCCAAATGCATTCATCAAATCATTTAACCTATCATATCCAACAATCCATGTTTCCTTTTCGACAGATATGTAGGCATATTCAGATTCTGGATTGACACCAATTAACTCATCGGTTACTAAAGTGAAGGGCATTGTAGTCCATACGACTAAAAAAGTGTTCTCTTCCTTTAATCTCATCTTGTAATAAAAAGAGGGATCCTCGACAATTTTGTATCCCTGATTAACTTCAGCGTTGCTTAAAGAAGTTTGGCATGAAGGGCAATATGCAACTACTCTAAACCATTCCTTAAGAATGCCCAGTTCCCATGCCTTTTTGAGGATCTGCCATTCCCTTTCGATATACGTGTCTTTATAGGTCCAGTATGCTTTTTCATAATCAAACGACATGGCAAGGAGAGAATCAACTTTAATCCATTTTTCGGCGTTCTTTTTAATTAGATCCTTACATTCTTCAACAATTCTTGAAATGCCAACTTTTTTGATATTCTCTGCTTTACTTCCAGTTAGTCCTAGGTTCTTTTCTGCCTGTAATTCAACTGGTAAGCCTTGAGTATCCCATCCTGCTCGAAATTCCACTCTATTTTTTTGCAGGGTCTTGTATCTGTACCAAAGATCCTTTATGATCCTTCCTCGCAAATGTCCAATGTGCGGTTCACCATTAAGCGTAGGGGGTCCCTCAACATATCCAATTTTCTCCAGGGATAACAATTCATTTTCAATTAATGATCGCTGATCAATTCTTTCAAGATACGAATTGATTTCAGATTCTATTTCTTTTGGATCATATTTTGGGCCCAGTTTCATTAATGCGAACGTCAGTTCTTTTCACTCTTTTATAACTTTACAACTCAGATGAAATTATACCAAAATAAACCTCTAGAATGTTGGTGCTAGTAGTATTAACTAAAAACAGATGCAAATATGGAAATGGAACGAGCTGCTATTGACGACCACTTAACTGAAGACAACCTAAAGACTCCCTCTTTTAGTCATATCGTCCTTGCCCATCGATTTTATTTAGTTGAATTATTTGAATTAAGGGTTCCCTAGTGAATTAAACGGACTAGATATTGTTGGCGATGAAGATGAAGATGCAAAAGTCGATGAAGTTACAACTTGTTCTGCGGGATTTATTATTACGTATCGAAGCGGTGTACCTTCTGGTGGAAGCCTTGCTGATAGACTGCACTCGAGATTAAATTGACCGGAGAATACATTAGTAATCTGACAGTCTGAAGAATCTCCACCTTTAATTAAATGAACAAACTTAGTTGGTGAGACATCATTATCACGAATACCAAAAAGATCATCATCACTATCTGGATTCCAACCATGTGAATGTCCTGCAATATCGTCATTCAGAGTTTTTCTTATTATAAAGGCTGGTGAAACGTCATCATCAGTTATTGTGCCATCCGCAATGTCTGAAGTTTTAACCTCGCCATCTTCTATCTTTGGACTTGTTACCGCATCATCGGCAATGTCAGCGGTAGTTGTCAGTTTTTTAGCCATCGCTGGTTTTATAAATTGCAAGGATGAAGTACCTGTCATTGTAGCTGTGACTAATAAAACAAGTGCCAAAGTTAAAGTCAACATAATCCTCTTATTGTTTTTATTAGCAAATTTAAGTCTCTTCATTCTGTGACTCAGACAAATTCTATTAATTATAACTATTGTGAAGAAAATAAAAGGTAGAAAAGCCAGGATGTTTTTATTGCCACTAGTTACAAAAAATCATCATTATAATTTTTTATAGTAACAATACTTACTATTTTGGAATTACAAATTCTGTCACGTGGTTTCAAAATTGATATAGTCTCGATGAGTTATTGTTTTTTAAGTAGCCATAAAATAGTAGGTTCAGTTCAATATTATTAAACTAGGATTTATTAGCCCAATTTTTCTCTTTTATAATTTTATCAAAATTCAAAATAAATAATCTGAAAAAATTCAATTTTGGGTCAATGATCATTACAAATGGTAAATTCATTATTTAACGTGAACCTTTTCGAATATAAATAGCACCAAATAACAAAATAGCATGACAACAAATCAAGGAATTGGGTCTATCAAGCAATCGCCTGATGAGTGTTCAGCAATTATAGAAATCCCCAAGGGCAGTAATATAAAATATGAATATGACACGAAAAGCGGTTTTATCAAAGTAGACAGGAGATTGTTTACAGCAATGTATTATCCGTGCAATTATGGATTTTTACCAAACACACTGGAAAAAGATGGAGATCCTGTTGATGTACTCGTACTGGGAGAATCACCCTTGGCGCCATTATCTCTAATTAGAGTGATACCAGTAGGCGTACTGCAGACTGAAGATGAAGAAGGTCATGATTCAAAAATAGTGGCTGTACCGACGTCGAAAATTGACCCGAGTTTCTCTGCTATTCGTGATATCGAAAACATACCCCAGTATTTGAAAGACCAAATAAAACACTTCTTTGAACATTACAAAGAATTAGAGAAAGGGAAATTTGTAAAGATTTCAGGTTGGGAAGGTAAGGAATCGGCACTAGAAAAAATTACTCAGGCTATTGAGAGTTACGAAAAGGGAAAATCAAACTAGAGAGCTTTAAACTGTTCGCTCCATCTCATGTATGCCCGAATCATATCCACACTAACACTAGGCTTTCTCATCTTTAGAATTTCTTTAAAATCTGATTCAGTAATTGATCGTGTGCTTGCATCACTATCCAGCCCCTTGCCGCTTTGAAATAGCTCGTCTACGACTCGCAGTTGAGCAGATTGGCATATGTCCTTGACGTCACTGCCACTGTAACCTTCTGATAACTTTGCAAGATCTTCAATTTTCAATGAAGATTCCATTTGCAATCTTGTAGTATACTGACCAAAAAGGTTGATTCTAGAAGCCCTATCGGGAAGCGAAACATAAATCCTCTTTTGAAATCTTCTAAGAAAACCTGCCTCCAAGCTCCAAGGTTTGTTAGTTGCACCAATAACATATAGTTTTGATTCTCTTGATTTCCCGTTTATGCCATCCATCTCGGTAAGGAATTGATTTTTTACCCTGACTTCGCCTCCGACTTCGCTGTTTCTATTTCCCAAAAGAGAATCTATTTCATCAACAAAAATCAAGACAGGAACACCCTCACTATCATGTAACTTGCGCGCCATGGAAAATAATTTTGAAACATTTTTTTCTGCCTCGCCCAGCCATTTGCTCATCATCGAAGCGGCGTCAACATTAATGAAATATCCATCAATTTCGGCCGCTGCTGCTGCTGCAAGTAAAGTCTTTCCACAACCAGGAGGTCCAAACAACAAAATTCCCCTTGCCCAGCCCAGTGGCAACAGATCTGGTCTTATAGTCGGATAGACTATGGATTCCCTCATAGCTCTCTTGGCATCATCTAAACCAATTACTTCGTTCCATGTTACCTTCGGTTTGTCAGTCATAAGTAATTCTTCAAAGTCCAAACTGAATCCCGCGTTGGGTCCGTTCGTCTTCTTTGAAGTACGTATATTGTTAAGAATTGAATTCGTTGAATTTACTGATTTCTGATCAAATTGTCCTCTCTTGTTGATTTCAGAGTCATATAATGAATTAGACATCTGCAGGGCCTTGATTCTATTTTTATAGGAATTTGCCCTCTCCATGTAAATTTTATTCAACTTGTAATCAGGATAGATTTGCACCAACTTTACCAACGCTTCAACTGCTCGCTGATAAGCACTGATTGCATGTCCATTGGAACCCTCCGAGTCCAATCTAATTGCTTCAGCTGCGTATTTACTGGCACTATTCTCTAGTTCCTGTGGAGCTAAACTCATATAATCACTAAAACTCTGAGTATTTCTTTGAAGTAATACATTGTGAATCTATATTGGTCAAGGAACAAAATAAATTGAACAAAGACTAAGAAAAATTATCAAAATTCTGTGACAAAGCCAAGAAAAATTTCAATAATATTATCT
>Ga0207648_10001906_pt1 | contig 22796 bp, 23 predicted proteins | sample KBSMisM32_FD_184310 | JGI IMG/M metagenome (GOLD analysis project Ga0207648, IMG submission 184310) | Miscanthus rhizosphere microbial communities from Kellogg Biological Station, Michigan, USA - KBS Miscanthus M3-2 (SPAdes) (version 2) | ecosystem: Host-associated > Plants > Roots >...
CAATGTGCGGGCTGAGAGGTCGAGTCGCTTCAGCACCCTTCCCCAGTACAGGCGAATCTCTCGCGTGAGCCAGTGCGGCTCGGCGAGCACGCGTTCGGCATCGGCCACGGCGTCGAGATCCCCTTTCGTCGTCAGCACCAAGGTTCCCAGCGAGGGTTCGTTGAAGCGGAGATGGAGTAGCGCGTGGTCGAGCTCCAGCGCGGCGGCGACGAGCCAGGCATCGGCTCCCACGTGGATCAGATCGGCGGCGGTCGAGGGCTGTGTTGCGTCGGGTGCCGCGACGACGAGCGTCGCCGTGCCGACCTCGCGGTCGTAGCTCACCGAGACCCATCGACCCTCGAGACCTTCTTCGGAAGCGACCGTCGATGAGCCGAGTGCGGGCAGCGACAGTCCGGCGCCACCGGGACGGTCGGAGGTCGATGCCGCCGCCTGCGCGTGGCGGGCGACCAGTGCTGCGAACTCCGACGGCGGCGCGATCGCGTCGACCAAACGCCACTCCAGCGCTTGGCGGCCCTTCACACCCTCGGTCTTCGTGGCGAAGACGTCGGCGAGGTCGCGGCGTACGTTGCGCTTGTCCACAACTCTCGTGAGGCCCCCGGTACCGGGCAGCACCGCCAGCAGCGGAACCTCCGGCAGCGAGACCGCCGAGGCGCGGTCGTCGACCAGCACGATCTCCTCACACGCCAGCGCCAGTTCGTAGCCGCCGCCGGCAGCGGTTCCGTTGACCGCGGCGATCCACACCTGTCCCGATTCGGCCGAGGCCTGTTCGATCGAGTTGCGCGTCTCGTTGGTGAACTTGCAGAAGTTGACCTTGTGCGAGTGCGTCGATCCGGCGAGCATGCGGATGTTGGCACCGGCACAGAAGACCTTGTCGAGACCGCCCGTCAACACGACAGCCCGCACCTCGGGGTGCTCGAAGCGCAGCCGCTGCACCACGTCGTACAACTCGATGTCGACGGCGAGATCGTAGGAGTTGAGCTTCAGCTCGTAGTCGGGCCGCAATCCACCGTCGGGGTCGACGACCATCTCGACGGTCGCGACGTCGCCGTCGACGGAGACGCGCCAGTGGCGCCGCGCTGCGGGGTCGACGGCGAACGAGACGGTGACCGCTCCCCCTGGTACAGCATCCACGTGCGCATCCTATGACCGCGCTTGTCGACCGTCCGATGCGAGTCCGTACAATCGCTGGCTGGTGGCGACTGAATCGGCAACCGGGTTCGGGCCACTCGACGGCGTGCGTGTGCTCGAGCTCGGCAGCTTCATCGCCGGACCCTTCGCCGGACAGCTGCTCGGCGACTACGGAGCCGAGGTGATCAAGATCGAACCACCGGGCAGCGGCGACCCGATGCGGCAGTGGGGCATCACCCGAAATGGCGAGAGCCTGTGGTGGCCGGCCATCGCCCGCAACAAGAAGTCGGTGGCGATCGACGTGCGCGAGGCCGCCGGCCGCGATGTGGTGCGACAACTGATCGACCAGTGCGACGTGGTGTTGGAGAACTTCCGGCCGGGACGACTCGACGAGTGGGACTTGGGCTTCGCGGAGATGAGCCGGCGCAACGAGCGCCTCATCATGGTGCACGTCTCGGGTTTCGGCCAGACCGGACCGCGGGCGGCCGAGGCCGGGTTCGGCAGCATCGGCGAAGCCGTCGGTGGGATCCGTCACACCACCGGCAACCCCGGCCTTCCCCCGACCCGCGCCGGCATCAGCCTCGGCGATTCGCTGGCCGCGATGTTCGCAGTGATCGGCACCATGGCGGCGTTGAACGAGCGCCATCGCAGTGGGCGCGGGCAGGAGGTCGATGTCGCGATCTACGAGGCCGTCGCCGCCCTGATGGAGTCGTCGATGGTCGACTTCGAGGTCGCCGGTCACCTGCGCACCCGAACCGGCAGCGTGCTGCCCGGCGTCGCGCCGTCGAACGTGTACCCGACCGCGGACGGGTCGAGCATCATCATCGCCGCCAACGCCGACGCCGTGTTCCGACGCCTGTGCGTGGCGATGGGCGCACCGGAGTTGGCCGACGACGAGCGCTTCGCCACACATCGAGCCCGCGGCGTGAACATGGAACAGCTCGATGAGATGATTGGCCAATGGACCACGACGCTTCCGGGACGGACCGCACTGGAACGCCTCGCCGACGCGGGTGTGCCCGCAGGTGAGATCTTCACGGCCGAGAACATGCTCTCCGACGAGCACTACGCCGCTCGCGACATGGTGCTGCGGCGAACGAACCGCGACGGGCTCGACGTGCCGATGACCGGAATCGTGCCGAAGTTCAGCCGCACTCCGGGCGACGTCGCCGCGGCGGGTCCCGCGCTCGGAGAACACACCGACGAGGTCGTGCGTGGCATCGCCGGCATCGATTCAGCGACATTCGACGGATTGCTCGCGGCGGGCATCCTGGCCACATCACAGCCGCCAACGCAATAGGAGCCTCATGCCCCGTCTTCGCCAAGTGCCACGATCCGAGGTCACCGACGACCTGACCCTGCAGATGTACGACCGGTTGTTCGGCGACAGGGACCCGGTCGCCGAGCCCGGCACGGCCACCGGAACGCCGGGCGACTGGTGGACGGTGTTCGCCCTGGTTCCCGATGTGTTGCAACACGCGGTTCGCGGATTCGCGCTGTACCAGAGCCCGAAGCGGACGCTCGATCCGATGCTGCGCGAACTCGGCCAGACCCGCGCCGGGTGGACCCGCGGCAGCCAGTTCGTGTTCTCACAACACTGCAAGTCGTGCCGGGCACTGGGCATCGACGAGGACAAGATCGAGGCCATCCCTCACTGGAGCATTTCCGACCGCTTCTCCCCCGTCGAACGCGCCGTGCTGGCCTACACCGACGCGCTGGTGCTCGCCGGTGGCCGGGTGGACGACGGCGTCTTCGGCGCGCTGCGCGAACACCTCACCGACGAGCAGATCCTCGAGCTCACCTACGTCACCGCGATGTACGAGATGCACGCCACGATGTCGCGAGCGTTGCGGTTGGAGTACGACGATCGCGACGACCCGATCGTCGAGGTGCCGGCGCCCGAAGGGGAGATGGCCCGCGACATCGGCGCGGACATCTCCAGTGGTGAGTCGTGAGCACGGCGACGTCGGTCGAGATCGTCGAGGTCGGGCCGCGCGACGGCCTGCAGGACGAGTCGAGGATCGTCTCGACCGAGGACAAGCTCGCCTACATCGAACACGCGGTTCGGGCCGGTATCGAGCGAGTCGAGGTCGCCAGCTTCGCCAATCCGGCACGGGTTCCGCAGATGGCCGATGCCGAGGCGGTCATCGCCGGGCTCGCCGGCACGTCGCTGCGTCCGATCGGGCTGGTCCTGAACGAACGCGGTCTCGATCGTGCACTGGCGACCGGCATTGGTGAGATCAACACGGTGGTCGTCGTCACCGACACGTTCAGTCGCGAGAACCAGGGGATGTCGACGGCCGAAGCGGCGGCGATGTCGGACCGTGTCGCTCGGCGGGCACGGGATGCCGGCTTGCGGACAGGCGTCACGCTGTCTGCGTCGTTCGGATGCCCGTTCGAAGGCGTCGTGCCGGCCGAACGTGTGGTCGCACTCGCCCGGCAGGTTGCCGACGCCGGAGTGGACGAGATCTCGCTGGCCGACACGATCGGCGCTGCGGTGCCGACGCAGACGGAGGATCTCGTCGCTGCGGTTGCCGCGGCGACCGGCGTGGCGATTCGGGTTCACCTGCACAACAGCCGCAACACCGGTCTGGCGAACGCGGTGGCCGCGATACGCGGCGGCGCGAAGGCACTCGACGCCAGCACCGGCGGGATCGGCGGCTGCCCGTTCGCGCCCGGCGCCACCGGCAACATCGCCACCGAGGACCTCGTCCACATGCTCGAAGGAATGGGCATCTCGACAGGAGCGAACGTCGAGCTACTGCTGCAGACGGTGGCGCTCGTCGAACGAATTGTCGGCCACGCCGCGCCGGGGATGCTCAGCAAGGCGGGAGTCTTCCCGCGCCGCGACGCGTCCCATATGACGTCAGGGTGACCGCCAGGTGAACACTCGCTGAACAACCGCTCGCCGGCGACGCCCGCCTCGACACGGTGACGTTGCGGATGGGCCACAATGCGTCGGTGACGATCAAGGCCGTGTTCTACAACGCAACCGAAAAGCGAGTGCTGTCCCCCGGCGAGGTCGTGTTCGCCGAAGGAGACATCGGCCACGAGATGTACGGAGTCGTGTCGGGCACGATCGAACTGCGCCACGGTGACAAGGTCGTCGGGCGGGTCGGGCCGGAACAGACCTTCGGCGAGTTGGCGATCATCGACGCCGCGCCTCGGGCGCTCACCGCGGTGGCTGCGGAGACGTCGGAGATCGTCGCCATCAACGAGCACATGTTCCTGTTCCTCGTCCACGAGACACCGACGTTCGCGTTGCAGGTGATGCGGTCGCTGTCGCACATGATCCGTGATCTCGACGAGGCCACGTCGACCGACTGACAGTCAGCCTGATCGGAGCCGTTCGTTGCGAGGGTCGTACAGCGGTTCCGTTCTCACGGTTGCTCCGACTTGTTCGCCGAAGATCTCAACGCGCAACGGCGTGCCCGCGCCGGCGTGCGAGCGTTCGACGTAGGCGAGGGCGATGCTGGCATCGAGCGTGAAGCTCCATCCTCCGGACGTGACGATTCCGACTCGTTCACCTCCTGAGAACACCGACGAGTTCGCGGGCGCATCGGAGCGGCCGGGCTCGTCGAGCACCAGGGGCACGAAGCGATATCGGGAACCGCGTTCGCGTTCGGCGAGCAATGCGTCGCGGCCGACGAAGGCCGGCTTGGCGAAGTCGACGAAGCGGTCGAGTGACGCGTCGAGGGGCGAGAAAGCGATCTCCAGGTCGGCCTTCCAACTGCGATAGCACTTGTCGAGGCGCATGCTGTCGACGGCATAGATCCCGACGTCGCGCAAGCCGTGTTGTTCGCCCGCGGCACCGAGGAGTTTGTAGAGATCGACCAGTTGTTCGTTGACGGCATGGAGCTCCCACCCGAGCTCGCCGACGTATGACACGCGCATGGCACGGACCGGACCGGCGTCTGTGTCGATCTGGCGGCACGAGAGCCACGGGAACGATTCGTTGTCGAGCGGCGTCGAGGTGATGCCGGCGAGAACGTCGCGCGATCGCGGGCCGGCCAGCACGAGGGTGCCGAGCGCGTGCGTGTGGTTGGTGATCGACACCGAGTCATTCGCCGGCAACATCGACTCGAGGAGGTCGAGATCGTGCCACTCGGCGCTGGCCGCACCGACGACGTAGAAGCGGTCGTCGCCGAGACGAGTGACGGTGAACTCGCTGAGCACGGTGCCACGCGAGGTCAGCGCGTACGCCAGCGAGATCCGTCCGGAGCGCGGCAGCCGCGAGCACACCAACTCGTCGAGGTAGGCCGCCGCACCTGGGCCTTCGATCTCGAACTTGGTGAACCCGGGCAGGTCGAGCAGCGCCACCCGGTGTCGAGCGGCACGCACCTCGTCGGCAACGACTGCGCGCCAACCGTTCGTGCGATGCATCGTCAGGGTGTGGTCGGTGACCGCGCCTTCGATGTCGACGTACACGGCGCGTTCCCAGCCGCCCCGGGCGCCGAACGCCGCACCCTTCGCCGCGAGAACGTCGTGCAACGGTGAGGTGTATGCCGGCCTGCCGGCGGGGCGTTCCTCGAACGGGAACCCGATCGCGTACTCGTTCTGGTACACCTCGACTGCTTTGTCGACGGTGTACTTGAACGTGGCGTAGTCCTTGAAGCGGCGCCTGTCGACCGTCCACAGGTCGAACTCCGGCAGCCCGTCGATCACCCATTCCGCAAGCGCCTTGCCGGCGCCACCTCCTTGGGCGATGCCGAAGCTGAACGTGTTGCAGTGGAAGAAGTTGCGCAGTCCGCGCTCGGGCCCGATGTACGGATTGCCGTCCGGCGAGTACGGGATCGGGCCGTTGATCACGCGAGCGATCCCGGCGTCGGCGAGCACCGGCACACGCTGTCCGGCGTCGAGGATCTGCGGTTCGAGGCGGTCGAGATCGTCGGGCCACAACATGTTGGCGAAGCGGTCCGGAATGCCGTCGAGCCACATCGCGGTGGCCTGCCACTCGTAGGGCCCGAGGATGAAGCCGTTGCGTTCCTGGCGGAGGTAGTACGACGCGTCGGGATCACGCAGCAGCGGCAGCGGTGACGACCGCTCGGCCAGTTCGGGAATCTCGTCGGTCACGAGGTACTGGTGCGACAGCGAGACGATCGGCAGGTGTCGTCCAAGCAGAGCCATCACCTCCGCTGCCCTGTATCCGGCGGCGTTGACGACCACTGCGCACTCGATGTCGCCGTTCGGTGTCGTGACGATCCATTCGCCATCGGGCCGCTGCGTCAACGCCGTGACGGGTTCGCCTCGTCGGATCCGGCAACCCATCCGCCGCGCCGCGGCCGCCATCGCCTGCGTCACCTGTGACGGATCGATGTCGCCGTCGAGCGGGTCCCACAACGCGCCCGCCAGGTCGTGCGTGCGCACGAGCGGATACCGCTCGACCAACTCATCTGGCGACAGCACGTCGTACTCCATCCCGTTCGCCCGGGCCATCGAGGCGATGTGGTGGAACTCGGCCATGCGCTCGGCGGTGTGGGCCAGGCGAACCGACCCGGTCACGTGATAGCTCAGCGGCGTTTCCGCGTCGGCCGCAAGTTGGCGATACAGCGCCGCGCTGTACTGCTGCATGCGCATCAGTGCCCAGCTGCCGGAGAAGGTCGGCACGTTGCCGGCGGCGTGCCACGTCGAGCCCGACGTCAGCTCGTCGCGTTCGAGCAGCAGCACGTCGGTGAGACCGCGACGGGCGAGGTGGTAGGCCGAGCTGACGCCGGCGATACCGCCTCCGATGATCACCACCTGGGCGCCGTCGCTCATCTGTGAAACAATAGCCCAGAATTTCACAGCCGTCCGGAGGCCGCGAATGGTCGATCTTCCCCACCACACCCGAGTCGTCATCGTCGGCGGCGGCATTGTCGGCTGCAGCGTCGCGTACCACCTCGCGCTCCGCGGCTGCACCGATGTCGTGCTGCTCGAGCGTCGCCAGCTGACGTGCGGCACGACGTGGCACGCCGCCGGACTGGTCGGTCAGTTGCGAGCGACGCGCAACCTCACCCGGCTGGCGCAGTACACCACCGACCTGTTCGCCACGCTCGAAGCCGAGACCGAGCAGGCGACCGGCTTCATGCAGCGCGGATCCATCGCGATCGCTCCGAACGGGGAGCGCTTCGAGGAACTGAAGCGCGGCGCGTCGATGGCGCGACTGTTCGGACTCGACGTGGAGGTGATCACCCCCGGCGACATCCACGAGCTCGTGCCCATCGCCCGCGTCGACGACCTCGTTGGTGGCGTGCTGTTGCCGAACGACGGACAGACGAACCCGATCGACACCACGCAGGCGTTGGCGAAGGGGGCGCGCAGCAGAGGCGTCAGGATCATCGAGGGCGTCAAGGTGAACCGCATACTCGTCGAGGACGGTCGAGCAACAGGGGTCAGCACTGATGCCGGCGACATCCGCGCCGACGCCGTCGTCAACTGCGCAGGGATGTGGGCACGCGATCTCGCTGACGGAGCGGGCGCGGTTGTGCCGCTGCACGCGGCGGAGCACTTCTACGTCGTCACCGAACAGATCCCGGAACTGTCGCCGACGATGCCGGTCCTGCGCGACCCCGACGGATGCGGCTACTTCAAAGAGGATGCCGGCAAGCTGCTGATCGGCTGGTTCGAACCCGTCGCCAAGCCGTGGGGGATGACGTCGATACCCGAGTCGTTCTGCTTCGACTCGTTGCCCGCGGACTACGAACACATCGAACCATTGATGGCAGCGGCTGCGCACCGCGTCCCGCTGCTCGCCGAAGCGGGCATCCGCTTGTTCTTCAACGGGCCGGAGTCGTTCACCCCAGACGATCGCTATTTGCTCGGCGAGTCGCCCGACGTCCGGGACTTGTTCGTGGCCGCCGGGTTCAACTCGATCGGCATCCAGTCCTCGGGCGGCGCGGGCAAGGTCTTGGCCGACTGGATCATCGACGGCCGACCGCCGATGGACTTGTGGGACGTCGACGTACGGCGGATGATGCCGTTCCAACGCAACCGCACGTATCTGCGCGACCGAACCGTCGAGGCGCTCGGTCTGCTGTACGCGATGCACTGGCCGTATCGCCAACCGGAGACGGCGCGGGGCGTTCGCCGTTCACCGGTCCACGACCGGCTGGCCGATCGCGGAGCATGCTTCGGCGAGACAGCGGGTTGGGAGCGTGCCAACTGGTTCGCCCCGGAGGGCGTCACTCCCTCCTACGACTACACCTACGGGCGGCAGAACTGGTTCGAGTACTCCGCCGAGGAACACATCGCCACCCGTACGGCTGTCGCGTTGTTCGACCAGACTTCGTTCGCCAAGTACCAGGTCGTCGGACGCGATGCCGAGTCGGTGCTCAATCGGATCTGCGCCAACGACGTGGCCGTGCCCCTCGGCAAGATCGTCTACACCCAATGGCTCAACGAGAACGGAGGCATCGAGGCCGATCTCACCGTCACCCGTGAAGCCGAGGATCGATACCTGGTCGTCAGCGCCGCGGCCACCCAGGTCCGCGACCTCCACTGGCTCCGGCAGCACATCGAGCCCGACGAACGGGCGGTCGTCGTCGACGTCACGTCGGGTTCAGCGGTGTTCGGAGTGATGGGCCCCAACTCCAGGCAGTTGCTGCAATCGCTGACACCGGCAGATCTCTCGAACGAGGCGTTCCCGTTCGGCACATCGCAGGAGATCGACCTCGGCTATGCCCGTGTGCGCGCCGGCCGAGTCACCTACGTCGGTGAATTGGGATGGGAGCTGTACATCGCTACGGAGTTCGCTGCAGCAGTCTTCGACGTGATCATGGCGGCCGGCGATCCGCACGGGTTGAAGTTGGCCGGATATCACGCCCTCAACTCGCTGCGCATGGAGAAGGGCTATCGCCACTGGGGCCACGACATCACGCCGGACGACACACCACTCGAGGCCGGCCTGGGCTTCTGCATCGCGTGGGACAAACCCGGCGGCTTCATCGGAAGGGACGCCCTCGCGCGGCAACGTGAGGCCGGGGTCGGCAAGCGCCTGGTGCAGTTCGCGTTGGCCGGATCCGACAAGTTGCTGTACCACAACGAACCGGTGTGGCGCGATGGTGTGATCGTCGGCGAGACGTCGTCGGGCATGTACGGCCACACCCTCGAACAGTCGCTGGCGATGGGGTACGTCGCCAACCCCGACGGCGCGACGGACGCGGCATTCGTCGGTACCGGCAAGTACGAGATCGAGGTCGCCGGCGAACGCATCCCGGCCCTCGCTTCGCTGCAACCCTGGTACGACCCGAAGAGCCTTCGTGTGAGGGCGTGAGGGCATGGCATTCCGACCACTCCACGAGGCGCGCGAGTTGCATCAACCCGGAGCCGGAACCGGGTTCGATCCCGCCGCCGAGATCGGTGAGGAGATCCGTGGCCTGCGCCGCGCACAGGGACTGACGCTGAAGCAACTGGCAGGCGCCGCCGGTATCTCCGTCGGCTACCTCAGCGAGATCGAACGCAATCTCACCCGGGTGCCGATCGGCGTGCTGAGGAGCATCTGCGACGGGCTCGGCATCCACATGAACTGGTTCTTCCGCGCCGGCAAGCTCGGCCCGGCACACGAACGCGATGTCGTCGTGCGCGCCGCCAATCGACCGCGGCTGTCGTTTCCCGGGTTGGGCATCACCGAGGAGTTGCTGTCGCCGAACCTCACCGGTGCACTCGAGATGTTGATCAGCACGATCGCGCCGGGCGCCGACAGCGAGAACTATTCGCACGAGGGCGCCGAGGCCGGGTTGGTGCTCGAAGGAACCCTCGACCTGTGGATCGACGACCACCACATGCTCCTCGAACCGGGCGACAGCTTCGCCTTCGACAGCACGAAGCAGCACCGCTGCGCCAACCCCGATCGCACCCCGACGCGCGTGCTGTGGGTGATCACTCCCCCGCACTACTGACCCTTTCATGTGTTTGGCGACGCAGGCCCCGCATAGGGTCCGCAAACGCCAAACGCTGTTGGTGATCAGAAGCGTTTGGTGACGCAGGACCCCATACGGGTCCGCAATCGCCAAACGTCGAGGAGGGCGCTAGACGAGTTGGCCGTCGCGTGCGACGACGCGGCCGTCGTGGATCACGAGTCGTTGTTGCGGATGATCCATGACGGCGGCGGTAACCGTGTCGGCGGGCACGACGACGAGGTCGGCGGGTGCGCCGACCGCAAGGCCTGAAATGCTGTCGTCGACGACGTTCGCAGTCGACCACGTGCCGCCTTCGACCACCGAGCGGCCGCCGCGCGAGGCGACGTCGGCGCACTGCTCGATCAACTCGTCCTTGCGGACGCCGGCACGAAACGCGAGTTGCCACGCCCGCTCCAACATGTCGCCGTTGCCGTACGGCGACCAGTAGTCGCGAATCCCGTCCTGGCCGAGACCGACACGCACACCGGCAGCACGCAACGCCTGGAGCGGCAGCGGCTCGGTGTTGCCGGGCGCGACCGTCGTCAGCGCGATGTCGTTGATGGCCAACAACTCGATCAGCTGCTGTTGCCGCGCAGCCGGGACCGACGACAGGGCGAACGCGTGACTGACCGTCACCTTGCCCTGCATCGACAGCGCTGCAGTCCGTTCGGCGATCAGTTCGAAGGAGAACGCACCGAGATCGGAGGCTTCGTGGAGGTGGATGTCGATGCCGACCTGATGACGCTCTGCCAGAGCGAACACGATGTCGAGGTGTTCGACCGGGTCGCGATCGAGGCCGCATGGGTCGATGCCGCCGATCAGGTTCGCGCCGGCGGCGATCGCTGCACCGAGGAGGTCCGCGGTGCCGGGATCGCGCACGATGCCCGACTGCGGGAACGCCACCACCTCGACCCGGCAGCGGTCGGCGTGCGCCGACCGCGCTGCGAGCACGCCCTCCAATCGCTCGAGACCACAGTCCGTGTCGACCTGCGCGTGACTGCGCACGAGCGTCGCGCCGCCGGCGATCGAGGCCGCCAAAGTACGCGTCGCCCGCGCCGCGACGCTTCCGTCGCTGCGCCAGTTGCGCCGATCGTTCTCGATGAGGCCGGTCAGGCCCGGGCCCGCCGTGTGCGGTTTGAACGGCAGCCCCAAACGGGTCGAATCGAGATGGGTGTGCACGTCCGCGAAGGCCGGCATCACGACACCGCCTCCGCCATCGACTTCGGTGGCGCCCGTCGTGCGAGCCTCGCTGACCAACTCGGCGATTCGTCCGTCGCGAACGATCATGTCGACGGTGTCGCCGCCGACCTGGCGCGGCCAGAGGCGGACGTTGCGAAGTACGAGATCACTCATCGGGTCCACCCGACGGGAGGGCGAGGTCGGCGGCGATCGTGTTCCAACAGTTGATGCTCGAGCCGCGACCGATGCCGCTGCCGGAGTGCATGTTGGACGAGCAGTTGTAGACGTTGTCGAGCAGCATCCTGTAGCCGGACAGCTCGGGGATCGGCCGGTACCGGCCCTGTTGCCAGGCGATCGTCGACCCCGCCGAATAGCCGCCTTCCATCATGTCGGGATGGCCGTTGAAGATGTCGGGCGGGCCGTAGATCCGTTGGGCGATGACGTTGTCGGCGGTCATGTTGGGCGCGTAGTGCGACCAGTGCTCGATCAGTTGCTTGGCGAAGCGCCGTTCGATGTCCGCCCACTGAGCCTTGTCGAACAGTCGAATCGGCGCAGCGAACTCCTCGACGCCGACGACGTGCTTGCCGTCGGGCGCCCGACCGGGATCCCACAACGTGTCGACGGAGGTCAGGGCGAACGTGCGGCGCGACAACCCATCGAGGTAGATCTCCGCCTTGTAGCGGGTTGCGTAGTGGTCCGGATCCTTCGGTCCCCAGTACAGGCGGGGCTGCGGCCCGAGACCGGGATTGTTCGCCGCCGCCGCATACTCCGGTGGCTCGTGCACGGCGACGTTGGCCCACAAAAGCTGGCCGCGGTCGTAGTGGATGTTGCGGATCCGTTCCGTGATCCGTGGCGAGATCTCGACGTCGTCGAGCAACCTCAGCACCGTCTGCGGAACGCCGAGCGACGACACGACGAGGTCGGCCTCGACGATCGATCCGTCGCGCAGTTCGATGCCCGCGGCGCGCGTGCCCTTCACGAGTATTCGCGCGACCTCCGCCGACGTGTGGTACTCCACACCGCGCTTTCGGCCGGCGGAGATCAGCGCGTCGCTGATCGCCTGCGAGCCCCCGATCGGTATGGCCGCCGGCTCGAACGACAGCACGAGCGGCAGGTTGTGGGCCAGTCCCTGCAGACCGGGCGTGTCGTCGCCGAAGCACCCGGTCGACGTCGTCGCGGCGCGCATGAACAGGGTGCGCAGCTCATCGGACTCGAAGAAGTCGTACGCCAATGCCTGCAACGACATGTGCGCGTGGACCGGCTCCATTCCCGAGTCGGGAATCGAGCACAACGCCTCGAGCGCATCCGGTGTTCCGTAGGGTGGCGGCGTGGTGAACCGGTGCTCGCCGAAGGCCCGCTTCCAGTACCGGTCGTACTGATCGAGCAGCCGCAGGTAGGCGTCGGCGTCACGCGGTGAGAAGTTCTTGATCTGATCGAAGGTGCGCGCCACGTTCGCCGCTGACCGCTCCTGACGACCGGTGACCGGATCGACGACCACCGAAGCGGAGTACCCGATGAACGAGCTGCCGTCGTCGAAGACCATGCCTTCGTTCTCGTCGGGATACACGTATCGAAGGCCCTCGTCGTACAGGTTGAAGTCCTTGTACGCGGGATGGTTGTAGAACCGGGTCCATTGCGCGCAGGTGTTCATGCGGAACCCTGCCGCAGGACCGTTGACCGTCGACGCGCCACCACCCAGCCGGCCCGACCGCTCGAAGACCCCGACGGACATCCCGGCCCGGGCGAGATAGCAGGCGATGATCGTGCCGTGGTGGCCGCCGCCGAGCACGACCGCGTCGTAGCGACGATCAGACATTGGTCCTACCTTTCTTGGTCGTGGGGTAGTCGAGGTGCAGCCAGCGAGCCAGCGCGGCAAGTTCGTCATCGACTGCTTTGCTCATCGTGCGAGTGAACGACACGTCCTGGTGCACCGCGTTCACTCGAAGGACCTTCGCCTTGCGGTCGGCGATCGCGTCCACCTTGCCGACGAGCCGATCGTCGTGCAGCACGGGCAGAGCGAAGTATCCCCACCGGCGCTTGCCCTCCGGCTTGTACATCTCCAGCGTGTACTCGAAGTCGAACAGTTCCAGAGCACGGGCCCGATCATGCACGAGCCGGTCGAACGGGGACAACAGCGCGGTGCGCCCGGCGAAGCCGTCGGCGTTGGCCTGCGGATCGACTCGCCATTCCCCGACCGTGCCCTCGATCTCGACCGTCGTGCCGGCGTCGCCGACGATGTGCGGTCGGGCGATACCGAGCGCCCGCAACCGCTTCTCGGCACGCCGCTTCTTCGCTGCAGCTGCCGGCACGACCTTCACACGAGGCGGGTAGACACGCTCGGCGAGATCCCACAGTCGCTGACGACCGCGACGTCCGGAGACCGCCACCTCTCCACGCGAGGACAGGAAGTCCAACATCTGCGTGACGTTCTTGTCGTGCGTCCACCCCGACGACTCCCACGGCACCACGCACGTGTCGGGGATGTCGCGCGACGCCAGCGGACCCGAGGCGCGCAGCAGGTCGAGGACCCGAGTTCGGAACGCATCGTTGTCCGCCATCCACTTGAAGCGGCGCTCGCTGCCGTGCGGCCAGGCGGCCATGTCGGCGAGATAGAGACCGAGGTCGGCCATCGGCCGCAGCATCACGACCGCTGGCTCGGTGTCGCCTTCCTGACTGCGGTGCTCGAACAGCGTCCGATCGACTTCGAGCGCGCGCTGCAACTGCGACGGTTCGTAGCTGTCGCCCAGTCGCGACCAGGCGACGAGATCCGCGCTCGGCGCGACCGCGGCGGTCGGGTCGAGTTGAAGGAACGTCAGCTGTTCGACGACGGACGCGAGGTCACGCGGCCGGTCCGCGTCGAGCAACTGCGCCCGGATTGCGATCCGTCGAGCCTCGTCACGTCCGAGCCGGCGCATTGTTCAAGATTCGCGTGGAGCGGGCGCGAACCCGGCATTGTGGTGCCGAATTCGCGCCCGAACCGAACGGACTAGCCGAGAAGCGCTGCCTTCTGCTGGTCGAACTCAGCCGGAGTGATGACGCCGCGGTCACGCAGGTCGGCCAGCTTGGCGAGCTCGTCGGCTGTGCCACCGCCCGATCCAGCCGTCTGGCGCACATACGCATCGAACGCCGCCTGCTGGGCCTGGGCATCGGCGATGTCGCGCTCCGCCATGCTGCCACCGCGGGCGATCAGATACACGAGTACGCCGAGGAACGGCAGGAAGATCACGAAGATCGACCACAGGGCCTTCCCCCAACCACCCATGTCGCGGCTGCGGAAGATGTCCGCGAAGATCTTGAACAACATGATCAGCCACACCACCCACAACATGAAGATCAGGAACGTCCAAAAGACCCCCAAGATCGGGTAGTCATAAGCGAGCATGCGAGCCTCCTCGATCGCGCCACCCTGGTGGTGGCCGTCGTCAACGTAGATCAGTCCTTCGCCCGCCAACAAACCTCACCCGGCAAGGGTGAACGGCCCGAAAAGTGTGTCGGATCGGGCGGCAACGGAACGTCGCCCAGTTACAGCTCACCATCGAGCGAGTGATGAAGGAAGGGATCGAAAGATGAAATACGTGATGTTCGTCGTGGGTGACCCGGACCATACGGAGGAGGATGCCGCCGCTGCTCCGGATCTGGAGGAATGGTTCACGTCCGTCCGGCCGACCGGCAAGTACCTTCAGGGCGTGCGCCTGCAGGAGGTCGAGGACGCCACGACCATCCGCGTCCGCGGAGGTGAACTGCTCATCACCGACGGGCCGTTCACCGAGAGCAAGGAGTGGATCGCCGGTTTCGCGATCCTCGACTGCGCCGACCTCGACGAGGCGATCGAGATCGCGGCACGGAACCCGATGGCCTACGAGGGCCGCTTGGAACTGAGGCCGATCCACTCGATGGGCGGACCGGACGATTGAATCGGCGTCGTGATCACTGACGCTGCTGCACACGCAGTCAGTCGCACCACGCGAGCCGAGCGCCTGCGCATCGTCGCCACCCTCACCCGGATCACGGGAGATTGGAACCTGGCCGAGGACTGCTTCCAGGACGCCACCGAACGGGCTCTCGATCGATGGTCCACCGATGGCATTCCCGACAATCCGGGTGCGTGGCTCACGACAACGGCGCGCAACCGCGCCCTCGACGTGTTGCGCCGGCGCCAGACCGAGCACGACAAGCTGGAGAAGGTTCACACCTTGGCAGAGCTCGAACGAACTCCCGACGACGCCGGCGACGACACCGCAGCCGGCAATCCCGACGCCGAGACCTACGGCGACGACCAGCTCCGCCTGCTGTTCATGTGCTGCCATCCCGCGCTGCCGTTGGCCGGCCGAGTTGCACTGACACTCAAGACCGTCACCGGGCTGTCGACGCGAGAGGTGGCACGGGCGTTCCTCGTCAGCGAGGCCACGATGAGCCAGCGGCTGTTGCGGGTGCGCAACAAGATCACCAACGCCGGCATCAGCTTCCGGTCACCGCCGCCCCACCGCGTGGCCGAACGTACAGCCGGCGTGCTGTCCGTCGTGTACCTGCTGTTCAACGAGGGCTACGCGGCGACCGAAGGCGAGCCGTTCCGCGACGAGCTGTCGCTGGAGGCGATTCGACTCGCCGACCTGCTGACCCAGCTGCTGCCACTCGACGACGAGGTCCACTCGTTGCGCGCACTCCTGTGCTTCCAGAACGCCCGTCGGGCGGCGCGTGTCGACGCCCACGGCGATCTCGTCACGATGGAGGAACAGGACCGCAGCCTTTGGGACACCGAGCAGATCGCCTCCGGCCTCGACAGCCTCATCATCGCCCGCTCGATCCGCGACACCCCCGGCTACTACCGGCTGCAGGCCGAGATAGCCGCGCTGCACTCCACAGCGGTCGACGCCGCTTCCACCGACTGGGTCGCGATCGTCGCCCTGTACGACGACCTTCTCGCGCTTCATCCCTCCCCTGTCATCGCGCTGAACCGCGCGATCGCAGTGGGATTCCGCGACGGACCCGACGACGGTCTCGTCGAGCTCGCCCGCCTCGAGGCGACCGGAGATCTCGACGCCTACGCGTTGATGCCTGCCGTGCGCGCCGACCTGCTGCGCCGTGCCGACCGAATCGACGAAGCGATCGTTGCGTACCGCCAGGCCGTGCAGAGTGCCGGCAGCGACGCCGAACGCCGCCTGATGCAACGACGGATCGACGAGATCAGCGGTCGATGACCCGACTGTTCGTCGCGCTCACCGTGCCGGACGCGGCGCGTGACGCTGCGCAGCAGTCGATCGCCCCGATTCGCGACAGCGAGTTGCGATGGGTGCCAAAGGAGCGTTGGCACGTGACCGTCGAGTTCATCGGCGAGGCCGATCCGGCGGTGACGGCGCGGCAATGGTCCCAGCGCGTCGATGGCATCGCCCCGTTTCGTCTCCGCCTGGCGGGCGCCGGCGCATTTCCGAAAGTTCGCAAAGGCACCGTGTTGTGGGTCGGCGTGGAGTGCAACCCCGACGAGTGGCATCGCCTCGCCGCCGACGATCAGCAGCCGCACATGACGGTGGCCCGCAGCCGGCGACCGACCGACCTGACCGACGTGGTTGCCACGCTCGCCGACCATGCCGGCCCGGCGTGGACTGCCACGGAGGTGGTGCTGTTCGACTCGCAGTCCGGCCGGGACGGCGGCGGCCCGGTGTACTCGGTGATCGACAGCTTCCCCCTCAGCGATCCGACGATCAGTTGACGCGGCGCGTCGGCCTGCGGCTCAGCAGCAACGCGAATCGCTCCGCGGCCGCATCGACGCCTTCTTCGTCGCCGGTGGCGACCAGATCCAGCAAGAGCCCTCGACTGGCCGCCAGTCCGAGGCGCACCATTGCCCCGTCGACGGGACCATCCGTCACGGCGTCGACGCTGGCCAGCCAGGCGTCCACGGCGGCGGGCACCATCCGGGCGAATGGAGCCTCTCCATTCGCCGCTCGTGCGTAGCACTCGAAGAACAACCGCTCGAACGGTCGCATCTCCGGGCGGCGGATGTCGGCCCACATCGCCCTGAACGCCTCTGCCGGATCGTCCGGCAGATCGTCGAGCATCGCGGTCTGGCGGCGCTCGACCTCTTCGACGACGGTCAACAACAACTCGTCGCGTGAACCGAAGTAGTGCAACAGCATCCGGTGGCTCGTGCCGACCGACTCGGCGATGTCGCGCAGCGATCGCCCGCCGATCCCGTCGCGGGCGAACGTCGCGATGAGCTCGTCGAGCAGTTCGCGGCGACGCCGATCGTCAGACGGACGAGGCATTCGTGCGGCCGCGCTCGACGCGCGCCTTGAGGCCCTCTCCTTCGAGATGCAGGTACCGCTTGGTGATGCCGCGGGTGAGTACGCCGGCAATCACGCCGAGCGGGCCGCGTTGTTCGATGCGCTGGCGCACGAGCGTGCGGCCGGTCCCCAGGGCGACGAGCTCGTGCGAGGCGATCGTCCTCGAACCCAACGACCGCTGACGCCACGTCCACGACGTACCTGGATCAACTGCCGTGACCTCCCACACCAACTTCGGGAACCGGGGTTGTTTGATCTCGAATCGATGTCCGATCTCGAGGCCGGCATCGCCCACCGGTGTGACCCGGTCGATGGACGCAGTCCACTCCGACCAGCGCTCCACGTCTGCGTAGATCGCCCAGACCTCCGCCATCGGCGCATCGACTTCGATACTGCTGTTCGTCATCATGTACCAAATGGTACATCAATTGTCCGCGCGTGAAAAGGGCTTGTGACAACCGTGACAACATCTGGGGCCATGACGACGTGGAACCAGTCGGGTGGCGACTTCTCGGAACTGTGGGGCGACACGCTCCAGGACCTGTACGACGAGATGAACGGCTGGAATCTCGACGAGGTGGGGCGGTGCAGTTGGCACCCTTCGCTCGACCTCGCGTGGGACGACAACCACATCGTCACCGGCGGCAGCCTGACCGTCGACATCGAGGTGCTCGTGCCGGCGTGGGCGAAGCGCTCGCAGGCCAATTCTGCGGTGGGTGCCGAGTGGGATCGGTGGTCGGAGGCGTTGATGACGCACGAGATGGGCCACTACAACCTGGCCTACCAGTACCTCGACAACTTCGAAGCGACGCTCGTGGGGATGCCGAAGGACGACGCCTGGACGGCATTCGAGAAGGTCAAGCAGGACCTCCAGACGGCGAGCGACAACTACGACTCGTCGACGAACCACGGCATCTCCCAAGGCACCACGCTGGACACCAGCATCACCTGAGGTGCCATGATCGGCAGTGACACCGACCAGCAACATCGTTCATCGATCGAAGTGAGGAGACCGAAATGCCGGCAAAGGGATCTGCGGAATGGAAGGGCGATCTGCCCAGTGGAAGCGGTACGTTCACCGCCGGCGACTCGATCAGCGGTGGCTACACGTTCAAGTCGCGCTTCGAGGACGGGCCGGGGTCGAACCCTGAGCAGTTGATCGCCGCGGCGCATGCCGCGTGCTTCTCGATGGCGCTCTCCAGCATCCTGGCCAAGGCGGGCACCCCGCCCGAGTCGGTGCGCACCGACGCATCGGTGACGTTGCGGATGGTCGATGGCTCGCCGACCATCACCAAGATCGATCTCGTCACCGTCGGGCGCGTCCCCGGGCTCGACGCCGCCGCCTTCGCCGAGCACGCTGCGGCGGCCAAGGCGGGTTGCCCCGTCAGCAAGGCGTTGGCGTCGGTGCCCGAGATCACGCTCGACGCAACGCTCGAGGGCTGAGAGGACTCAACCATCGACGCGCTTCGCGGACGCGTCGCGGTGGTGGCCGGAGCGACGCGCGGCGCCGGCCGCGGGATCGCGCTGGCGTTGGGAGAAGCCGGCGCAACGGTGATCTGCACGGGCCGCAGCAGCAGCGCGCAGCGGATCCCGTCCGACTACGACCGACCGGAGACGATCGAGGAGACCGCGGCGATGGTCGGCGACCTCGGTGGAACCGGCGTCGCCCACGCCGTCGACCATCTCGATCCGGATCAGGTCGCCCGGCTCGCCGAGAAAATCGGGCGCGAGCACGGGCACATCGACATCCTCGTCAACGACATCTGGGGCGGCGAGGTCCTGAAGGGCGGTCCGCCGGCATGGAACCGGCCGATCTGGGAGGTCGACCTCGCCGACGGGCTGCGGATCCTCCGCTTGGCCATCGACACCCACCTCGTCACGTCCCATCACCTGCTGCCGCTGATGATCGACCGGCCCGGAGGTCTGGTGGTCGAGGTCACCGACGGCACCTCCAGCTACAACGCCACCCACTATCGGCTCTCCGTCTTCTACGACCTGGCCAAGTCCGCGGTGAACCGACTCGCCTTCTCCCAGGGTCACGAGCTGGCGGCACACGGAGCAACCGCGGTCTCGCTGACACCCGGCTGGTTGCGGTCGGAGATGATGCTCGACGCGTTCGGAGTCAACGAGGACAGCTGGCGCGACGCGCTTGATCCGAAACGTGCCGAAGCCGGCTGGCCGGTCGCGCCTCCCGACTTCGCGCTCTCCGAGTCACCGCGCTTCGTGGGCCGCGCAGTTGTTGCACTTGCAACAGACCCGCAACATGCGCGCTGGAACCAGGCCTCGGTCAGCTCCGGCCAACTCGCCCGCGAGTACGGCTTCACCGACATCGACGGCTCGCGCCCGGATGTGTGGCGCTACATCGAAGAGGTCAGCGACAAGGGCCTGACCGCTGACCACGCGGACTACCGCTAGGCGACGTCGAGCGTGACCAGTCGCGACGCGGCGTAGGCGATGATCAGCCCTGCCGCCGCCAACAGCATCAGCCGCGGCACGCGCATCCGGAACGACGTCGTGACACCGGCGAAGAACAGCGCCGACGCCAGCAGCAAGGTCGTCAGCACGTAGTCGTCGCCGAGCGAGCCGGCTTCGGAGGCCTTGGCCGTGTCGGCGTCGGCGGTCGCCTGAGCCTTGGTGTAGTCGGTGAACACGTCCGTGAGGTACTGCGGGTCCTGGAACAGATTCGTCGGCGGGGTCCCACCCGCCCGGACCTGGTCCTCCCAGCGCTGGACCACCGGCAGGAACTCGGGCCGGAACAGGGTCGACCGGTAGAAATCGGTCAGCTTGGTGTTGCCGTCGATGAACGCCTGCGCGTACTGCGCAACCATGCTTGCGTCGTAGGCGACCTTCTGCGTCGCCAGCCCGAACTGACGCGATGCCTCGACGCGAGCGTCGGTCGCGGCACGAGCCTCGTCGTCCTGTTTGCCATTCCACTGGCTCGCCTGATACCCGCACCACGCCGAGCCCACGGTGGCGACACCCAGCATCAGGACGGCCACGATCTCGATGATGCGGTCACCGCGCACCGCACGAACCCTGTCCGTCTTCGAGGCGGAGCTCACGACCCGTCCTGGTCGGGCGCCGATGGCTCGGCCTCACTCGAGGTGTCGGTCGCTGCCGGTCGCGCAGCGAGCGCGGACAGCGGGCTCGACGACCCCACAGCACCGGGAAGCGGTGCCTGCACGAATTGCCGCCACACTCCGACCTCGCGATACCTCAGGGCCTGGTCCATCGACGCATCACCGAGGAGCGGCAACAACTCCAGGTCGGTCTGCACCTCGGCGCGACGAGTCGCCGCCTCGGCCTGCTCGCGTTCGAGCTCGAGCCGTGCCCGAACGGTCGCCTGGATGACGTCGCCGGTTCGCCCGAGATCGACGTCGCCGAGGCTGAACGACGTCAGCTCGAACCCATCGGCGCCGAGCATTCCACCGAGGGACTCGGACAGGCGCGCTTCGAGATCGACGCGGGCAGCGCCGAAGAGGTCGTCGATGCCGACGTCGGGACTGCTCAACGTGGATCGAATTGCACGGGCGCTCGTGTCCCGCACTGCCGACCAGATGCCGTCGGGCCCGAACCGCTCGTGGGTCTCTTTCAACGCAGACGGATCGAGGCGGACTCGCACGGTGTACGACAGGTCCACGTCGGCGCGGTCTCCGAGCGTCACCTTCAACACCGGGCCGCCGTGCTCGAAGTCCGTCCACTTCTCGCTGTCCTCGTCCCCGGCGCGATAGGCGAGCTCCAGCGACGGGTAGACCTCGATGCTGATCCGGCGCAACACCGGGACGAAGTGCGGCCCGGGCGGCAGCGACTTGTCCGTCGCCTTGCCGCGGTTGACCACGAGGCCGAGCTTGCCCGAATCGATCCGGACGAACGCCTCGTCGAGGATCAACCAGGCCAGCAGACCGATCACCGGGATCACGATCACGAGGAAGATGATCAACGCAACCATCTCGTGCTCCTCCCTTTCACCTGAAACGGTCGTGCACCCGCACCGTCGCACATGCGGTCGGCCACCGGGTCACCCGCCGCGGGTGACCATCAGCTGTGCAGTGAACGATTCCGGGTGCTCGTTCGTATACATGGACATCAACATCTGTCACCTGGCGATCTCCCTAGCTGCCGGCGTCGCGCTCTTCCTGACATCCTGCGGCGACAACTCCACGACTGGCTCGACCGGTTCGGTCGGCGTCAGCACTGCCGCGACCTCTGGCAGCTCCTCGGCGACAAGCGCTACTTCCGACCAACAAGTGGTCGTGCAGGGGTACAAGTTCCCCGCGATCACGGCCGCCGCCGGGTCGACCCTGACCCTCGTCAATCGCGACCTCGAACCGCACACCGTCACTGCCAACGACGGCTCGTTCGGCTCCAAACCCTTCAGCACGAGCAAATCCGCCACCTTGACCGTTCCGACCTCGCCAGGCTCGTACGCGTTCCACTGCAAGATCCACCCAACCATGCACGGCACCCTTGTCGTGCAATAGCCCCCAGGAGAATGACATGCGAACTACCCGCACGACCTTCGTCGCACTGACAGCACTCGGTGTATTGGTGGTTGCCGCTTGCGGCAGCGACAACAACAGCAGCTCGACCACGGTCGCCACACCGACGACCGCTGCGGCCGGCTCGGCGACGACGGCTGCTGCAGGTGGCTCGGCGACCACGGCCGCTGCAGGAGCCGCCGTCACCGGCAGTCTCGATGCCGCGGATCAGACCAGTGACGGCACGGAGTTGACCGTCAAGTCGGTCACGATCAACGGCGCCGCCGGCTTCATCGCCATCCACCAGGACGCCGACGGGGCACCAGGACCGGTCGTCGGCCACGTTGCCATTCCCGAAGGCGACAGCAGCAACGTCGTCGTCAAGCTCGACAGCAAGGTCGCGACAGGCGCGTTCTGGCCGATGCTGCACCTCGACGCCGGCACGAAGGGCACCTATGAGTTCCCCGGCCCCGACGGGCCGGTCAAGTCCGGTTCCGACATCGTCATGAAGAAGATCACCTTGACGGTCGGCTGAACCGACAGACCCCCGGCTGGGCGTCCGTTCACCCGTCCCGGCGGACGCCCAGCCCTCCCACCCACAGCTGCATCGCCATTGACTTCATCACCGGCCACCATGGAGGCTGAGGCGTCGTCCTCCGCCCGCACTCCGCAGTGAACGCGCGCTCCCGGTCATCCGTCACCCAGCCGACGTTTGCCGACGACGAGGGAATGCGAACGGCGATCAACGCCTACTCCGGCGAGATGTTCGGCTTCGCCCAGCGGGCGCTCGGCGACCGCGGACTCGCCGAGGACGCCGTGCAGGAGACCTTCATCCGCGCCTGGCGGGCCACGCGTCG
>Ga0207648_10001908_pt1 | contig 22765 bp, 16 predicted proteins | sample KBSMisM32_FD_184310 | JGI IMG/M metagenome (GOLD analysis project Ga0207648, IMG submission 184310) | Miscanthus rhizosphere microbial communities from Kellogg Biological Station, Michigan, USA - KBS Miscanthus M3-2 (SPAdes) (version 2) | ecosystem: Host-associated > Plants > Roots >...
AGGTTCGTAGCGACAAAGCACAAGTACAAACGACAAACGACTAAGTGCGAAGTGCAGAACAACGTTCTTGAAAGTGATTCATAGTGCGCGTTCTCATTGCTGACAAATTCGAACAATCAGGTCGCGACGGTCTACAAGCGATCGGCTGCGACGTTTCTTATCAACCTGACTTGAAAGACGAGTCGTTGGTCGCGGCGATCGGCGCCGAATCGCCGGACGTGCTCGTCGTCCGTGGCACGAAGGTAACTGAGCCGATGCTTGATGCCGGACCAATCAAGCTCGTTGTGCGAGCAGGTGCTGGTTACAACACGATCGATGTCGCAGCAGCTTCGAAGCGCGGAATTTATGTCTCAAATTGTCCAGGAAAGAATTCGATTGCTGTTGCCGAGTTGGCGTTTGCCCTGATCCTTGCTCTTGATCGTCGTATCGTCGATAACGTAGTAATGCTGCGGCAAGGTCAATGGAACAAGAAAGAGTTTTCAAAAGCACGTGGTTTGTTTGGCCGAACTCTCGGACTCATCGGGCTGGGCAAGATTGGTCAGGAAATGATTCCACGTGCGCGAGCGTTTGGAATGCCGGTCGTTGCCTGGAGCCGAAGCCTAACTCCAGAGCGAGCGGCTGCGTTGGGAGTTGAATATAAGGCTACGCCAAAGGAGGTCGCAGCAGCCGCAGATATCGTCAGTGTTCATACGGCACTTAATTCGGACACACGTGAAGCAATCAATGGTGAGATCTTCAGCGCGATGCGACCTGGAAGTTATTTCATCAACACGGCTCGCGGCGAAGTTGTCGATCAAAACGCTTTGGTCGAGGCGATGAAGAATCGTGGTATTCGTGCCGGTCTCGACGTGTTTGCGATCGAACCATCCAGCGCGGTTGCCGAGTTTAAGGATCCGATCGGAAAGGAAGAACAACTTTACGGCACGCATCACGTCGGCGCCTCAACCGATCAGGCGCAGGAAGCGATCGCTGATGAGACTGTCCGGATCGTTCGCGAGTTCAAGGACACCGGCAAGGTGCCTAATGTAATAAACCTCGCTCGACAAACCCCCGCCACACATCGACTGGTGGTCCGACATGTTGATAGACCAGGGGTGTTGGCAGCAGTGCTTGATGCGATCAAGGCCGAACACATCAACGTCCAGGAGATGGAGAATATTGTGTTTGAAGGCGCCGCTGCGGCTGTCGCGCGCATTAACCTCGATAATGCGCCATCAGCACCAATGCTTGATCGCATTCGTTCCGGAAGTGCCGACATCATTGAACTAAATCTCATTCAGCTAGCTGGCTAATGAACACCACCCTAATTACCGGAGCCTCGAGCGGAATCGGTGCGGCCTTTGCTCGAAAGTTCGCAGCGTTGGGCCGCAATGTTTTTTTAGTCGCTCGGTCTGAAGATAAGCTCATCACACTTTGTAATGAGCTGGGACGAGTGAGCGGTGTTCGTGCGCAGTATTTCGCTCTGGATTTGACCGAGCCCGACGCTCCGGCTCGTCTTTTTGAGGAAACACAGAAACGCGAGCTTGAGATCGATATGCTCATTAACAATGCCGGTTTTGGATCAATGGGCTACTTCGACAAGCTTGACCCGGAACGTGAAGTAGAAATGATTGATTTGAATGTTCGTGCTTTGGTTGATCTCACGCACCGCTTTCTAATTCCGATGCGCAAACGTAACCAGGGAACAATCATCAACGTGGCATCAACGGCGGGTTTTCAGTCAGTGCCCTTCATGACAACCTACGCGGCAACCAAAGCGTTTGTGCTTTCGTTTTCAGAAGCATTATCAGAAGAGAACAGACCGTTTGGTGTACACGTGATGGCGTTGTGTCCTGGCGTAACCGAGACCAATTTTTTCGAAGCGGCGCAGATGGGACGTCCACCGATGCGAGGAGTTCAAACAGCGGAAGAAGTTGTCGACACTGCTTTGAGAGGACTCAGGCGTCGAAAGGGTGTGATTGTCTCAGGGTGGCTCAATCGCGTGATGGTGGTCGCCGAACGATTTGTACCGCGAGCTGTGGTATTGAGGATTACTGGGAAAGCTTTGCGACAGAGGTTTGATTGAGCACTGGACTTTGAGCTTAGTGCTTTGGACTTAGTACTTGGTTTGTGTTGCATTGTGAGTCTCGAAGTTTAGCTACCCCTGGAATTAACGAACAAAGCACCAAGTACCAAGTACAAAATGGTTGGAGGCCCTTTTTATGACGGAACGAATTTTTAACTTTAGTGCTGGTCCGGCAGTTTTACCTGTCCCGGTTCTTGAAGAAGCTCAGCGCGACATGTTGAGTTTGCCGGGTGTCGGTATGTCGGTGATGGAGATCAGTCACCGTTCGAAAACATTTGACGCAATTATTCAAGGCGCGGATTCAGGACTTCGCGAGTTGCTTGGTATCCCGAACAATTACCAGGTTCTGTTTCTTCAAGGTGGGGCGAGCCTTCAGTTCTCGATGATTCCGATGAACTTTTTGCCTTCAGATGGAACTGCCGACTACATCATCACCGGGAGTTGGGGAAAGAAAGCTCTTAAGGAAGCGAAGAAGGTTGCTGGTGTCAACGTGGCGGCGACGATGGCCGACGGTGGCTTTACGCGTGTTCCAGCGCAAGACGAACTCACGCTTAACTCGCAGGCGGCGTACGTTCACTTAACAACTAACGAAACGATCGAGGGTGTTGAATGGAAACACGAGCCTGAAGTCGGTGACGTTCCGCTGATTGCTGATGCCTCGTCAGATATTCTTTCGCATCAGATCCCGGTTGATAAGTACGCATTGATTTACGCGGGCGCCCAGAAGAACATGGGGCCAAGCGGAGTCACGCTGGTGATCGTGCGTGATGATTTGTTGTCGCGCATTCCTGATGGTTTGCACACGATGCTCGATTATCGTACCCACGTGGAAAACAAATCGCTCTATAACACACCGAACACGTGGGGCATTTACATCATCAACCTCGTCTGCAAATGGCTGAAGGAAAAAGGTGGGCTCGCCGCGATGGAGCGCGAAAACGAGGAGAAGGCGAAGTTGCTGTATACGGCCATTGACGCGTCGAGTTTCTATCGAGGCCACGCGGATGCTGACGCTCGGTCCATTATGAATGTTACCTATCGCTTGCCATCTGAAGAGCTCGAAAAGAAATTCACCGCGGAGGCGACTGCCCAGGGGTTGGACGGATTGAAAGGTCACCGCTCAGTTGGCGGCATCCGTGCTTCGATCTACAACGCATTTCCGCGCGAGGGAGTCGAGGCGCTGGTTTCGTTCATGAAGGAATTTGAAAGGAAGAATGGGTGATGTCCGATAAGCTTTAGCTTGTCGCTTTTATTCGAAAACACTTAGCCGCAGATGGACGTGGGTGAACGCAGATCAGAATAGGAGTTAGGTAGTTTTCAAAATTCATTTTCTGATTAGCGTTTATCTGCGACAAGCTGCGGCTGATTCTTTCTTGAGCACAACGACAAGCTGAAGCATATCGGACATGGTTATGGACAATGAGATCCTCACGTTTAAGGTGGCAGAAGAACACGCCGACTCCCGACTCGACGCGTTCCTCGCTGAGCAAATTCCAGGTTGGAGCCGGGCCCGTCTACAACGACTAGTCGAAAGCGAAGATGTCTTAGTCAATGATAAGAGTACAAAGTCGTCTTATCGTTTGCGACTCGGTGATGAAGTTGAAGTCGAGCTGAATACACCAGAAGCAGAAACCTTCAGTCCGGAAGAAATCCCCATCGACGTAATCTACGAGGACGATGAACTCGTGGTGGTAAATAAACCTGCCGGGCTCGTTGTTCATCCAGCCGCAGGCATTCGTTCAGGCACACTGGCTAACGCACTTGCTTTTCACTTTCAACATCTGCCTGGCGGTTCAAGCACAATTCGTCCCGGCATTGTGCATCGATTGGATCGGGATACTTCGGGACTTCTAGTTGTTGCCAAGAACGCAGCGTCGCTGGAACACATCTCGGATCAATTCCGAGATCGAACAGTGTTCAAGTCATATGTGGCGCTGGTTCATGGTCGTGCCGACAACGAGAGCGGCCGTATTGACCAGCCGCTAGGGCGTGATTTAAGTAACAGAACGCGAATGGCGGTTGTGCGAAGCGGTCGGAGCGCATTGTCGCTGTACAGCGTTCGCCGACGCTACCAGAGGTTCACGCTGCTAGATGTCGAGTTGAAGACAGGACGAACGCATCAGATTCGTGTGCACCTGGCGTGGCTTCGACACCCGGTAGTGGGTGACGAGACGTATGGAGGCGGCCGCGACAACATGATTCAGGACGCTCGACTGCGAGCGCACATTCGCAATCTCGGTCGGCATTTCTTGCACGCCGAGAAGTTGGGGATTACACATCCGAAGACGGGACAGCGTTTGGAATTTAGCTCGCCACTGCCAGCTGAGTTGTCAGAGTTGCTAGAAGCACTCGATCACGAATGACTAAGGTGTCCGATAAACTTTAGTTTGTCGTTGAGATCCACCTCACAAGTCTCTTAGCTGAAGAGAACGACAAACTAAAGTTTATCGGACATCGGAGTGCCTTCAATTTCACGGTATCGGTTCGAATCTCTTCACCAACTGCTTAAACCGATCATCTGACCGTAACCCATCAAATATTGGTTCAATGCGAATCAGTACCAACCCCGGATGGCGGCTTTCAAATGCCTGGTTCAAATACACGATCGCGCGATCGTTATCTTTGAGTCCTGCATAAACCACTGCAAAGTAGATCCCCGACACGTAACGCCTTTGTGAGAGGGCCTGAAGCTGATTCAAAATTGCTTGAGCCTCCGCTCGTTTGCCAGCCATGCCATAAGCAAAACCCAGGGACGCTGAGGCCTCAGTTTCGTTCGCTACAACTTCATCAGGAAGTGGTCCGGTGGCCGGTGCCTTGACCAATGTACGCAACTCGCTAATCGCTTCTGTGAACATTCCTTTTTGAACATAAGCGAGACCCAGGTAATGTCGCGCAACCCAAAAGTCAGGATCGCTTTGCAGAGTTATCTTGTACTTGCTGATCGCGTCGTCGTAGTTGTGTTCGTAGTACGAGTAGAGTCCGGTGTTAGAACTAATTATTGGGGATAGCGGATCGAGGTTGTGAGCTTCTTCGAGTTCCGCTTTCGCGCGATTAAACTTTCCCATCTGCATCAGGTATGAGGCGTACCATTGATGTGCAGTTGGATATTTCGAATTCAACTTCAGCGCTTGTTGGAAATCACTTTCGGCGCCGAGCCAATCCCAGTCGTAGGAGAGTTTCACGAAAGCTCGCGAAGTGTATGCCTCAGCGAGATTGGGATCCGCGTCGACTCCCTTTTGTGCGGCCGCCTTTGCCTTGGGCATTTCATCAACCGGTCTCGCTACGCCAATGTCGCACAGTAGGGCGTATGAATCCGCGAGTCCTGAAAAGGCTAACGCGAATGATGGATCTCGTTCCTCGGCGCGCTTGAAGTAGTCGATACTATTGCGAAAACCTTCTTCATTGCGCTTGTTCCAGTAGTAACGGCCTTTGAGATAGAGTTGGTAGGCTTCCGCGTCGCTGCTATATCGTTTCGCGAGATTTTTCTCGTCCTCTCCGGTTAACCGAATGCGAAGGCTTTCCGAGATCTTCCGCGATACTTCGTCCTGGACCGAAAGAATGTCAGCCACATTGCTTTTGTACTCATCACCCCAAATTTGCGAACCATCCGCAACCTTGATCAGTTCAGTCTTGATGACTACCTGATCACCTAACTTGACGAGTCGACCGGACAATACTGCACCAACGTTCAAACTTCGACCGACTTCTTGTGGGTCCTGCTTGGAGTTTTTAAAACGAAACGCTGCGTTTCGCGACATGACCTTCAATTCGGGCAATTGCGAAAGACTGTTCGTGATGCTCTCTGTGATTCCGTCAGACAGGTAATCGGCGTTTGGATCGTTGCTCTCGTTTGTAAACGGCAGAATCGCGACCGAACTAATCGGTGCGGGTGAAGAGCGCCAGTACATAAATCCTATAACCAGCAGGACCGTCAACAGGCCTATTCCAAACACCACGGCTGTGCTCTTACTTACTAAGCCCTTCGGCTCTGCGATTGACGCGCTGACGGGCGCCGCTTCCGGCGTTGTTTCGATCGTTCCGCGATTATGAGTCGGCAGTGTATCGATTGTTACCGTCTCAGTAGGACCTCGCTCAGGTACTTTTTCAGATAAGCCACTTTCAGATAAGGAAAGTCGCAGCTCATCTCTGAGTTGTTCTAAATCGAGTTTTAGATCGGTGACAGTTTGATAGCGTTTCGATCGATCCTTCGCGAGAGCTTTTGAAACTATGCGCTCGAGCTGTCGCGGAACCTCGGCTACGTGTTGAAGCAGCGGCGCCGGTTCGTGATCAAGAATTGATACGCGTGTGTGGCTTTCCGTGCGTCCCTTGAACGGAGGTTCGTGCGCAACCATCTCATAAAGAACGACACCCAAACTAAAGATGTCGGAGCGCGAGTCGATATTCTCACCCTCGGCTTGTTCAGGAGACATATAACCGCTGGTTCCAATCACGGCTCCCGGACTCGTCTCTGTTATTGGAATCGTAAGCGCTTCAGGATCGGCGCCCAGCGTGTCGGGCTCGGTGAGTTTTGCCAGACCAAAATCCAAGACCTTTACAAAGCGATCTCGCACAAAACGATCTTCCCGCAACATGATGTTCTCGGGCTTGATATCACGATGAACGATTCCTGCAGCGTGTGCTGCCTCGAGCGCCATAGCTACTTGAATGCCGACGCCGAGTACTTCATCAATTGTGAGAGGTTGCCGCCAGAGATGATTTCTTAGAGTCTCGCCCTCGATGTACTCAGTCGCGATGTACTGGCTATCGGGCGACTCGCCAATCTCGTAGATCGTCAGAATGTTTGGGTGGTTGAGTGCCAGGACCGCACGGGCTTCCTGTCTGAATCTGCGGAGTCGTCGCTCCTCTTTCAGGAGGTCCGGCGGCAACACTTTCAGGGCAACTTTGCGATTATGTTGTTTGGTATCTTCACCAAGGAATACTTCACCCATCCCGCCCTTGCCCAGTCTCTGCAAGATGCGATAATGGGCAATGAATTCAGGAATCGGATTCTGTGCGCCTGAGTTGGGTTTATTTGATTTGTCGGGCATTATTTGCGCGACGAGTCAGGCCAGGTCGGGTTCCAACGCATTGTAACACCCGCCCCGAAAATTGAACCATGTGACGTCCAGGGCGACATGGTTTGACTAAATTCTCCAGCATTATAAATCGGCAACTAGCAGCCAACATCAGAAAGGGCAACAGGTTTGCACTTGAAAGCATCGAAACGCCGGCATCCGACAGACTCCAGAGATCGCCTGAACTATAATCCAGACCCTATGTCATCTCGTTTAGTAAGTCATTTATTCTGTAAATTGTCGCTCGCTACTCTTTTGGCGGTTGCGGCAGTTAGTGTGAGCGCGCAAAAACCGAAACCTTCACCTAGCCCGACACCAAACGAGGATACTCAGGGTTCCATCATCACCAATATTCGTCGCGTTCGTCTTCCGATCACTGTCGTCGACAAGAAGGGTGCTTTTGTACCCGGGTTGACCAAAGAAGACTTCATCATTCTCGAGGATAAAGTTCCACAACAGATCGAAACATTTTCTGACGAGATATCGCAGAACATGCCTCTCTTTGTCGGGGTCTTGATCGATACCTCAGCGTCTACTGCAGGTAAGTTGAAGTTTCAACAAGAGTCGGCAATGAACTTTATTCAAACTGTAATTAAGCCTCGTAAGGATCGAGTTCTATACGGCACGTTTGATGATGAAGTTAAGTTGCGTCAGGACTTCACCAACCAATTAGATCTTTTGGATCGGGCAGTGTCTGCGACAAAACAAACCGGAACGCACACATCGCTCTACGATGCGGTCTGGCAGTTTTGCGATGAGAAGATGAGATCAGCGCCGGGTAGACGCGTGCTCGTTTTGGTAACGGACGGCGGCGATACTTTCAGTCGCGCCACTTTGCGCGACGCCATCGACATTGCGCAAAGGACGGAAACCACAATCTTCACCATTTCAACGAAGGCTGGCTTCCTTAGCACGGTGCCTGGCGTCGAAGCTGGCCAGGTCTCTAATGCGGATGATCGAGTATTGCAAAGTATTGCTGAAGAAACGGGCGGCATTGCATTTTTCACCGGCGACATGCTTTCGCTCGAGCGTTCCTTCACAAAAATTTCGAAGGAATTGCGGACCCAATATTTGGTGACTTACAACCCGGTAAACAAAAACTACAACGGGACGTTTCGAAAGATCGATGTGAAGCTTGCCCAGGGCCGCGGCGATCTTAAAGTAAGAACCAAGCGTGGCTATAAACCAGTTTCGGAATCACAGTAATAGAAGTGTGAAGTGAAGTTAATGAAGCGTCAAAAAGAATCCAGATATCCCCTGTTGTTACTTCTAGTGTTATTGCTAATCGTTGGCGGGGCAACTGGACTTAGTTTCGCTAAAGATCAAACCAGCAACAGCGCGCGTAGCGTAAATCCTTCGCCATCTCCTTCGCCATCACCTCGTCCGACTGATGAAGTGCCACAAGACTCCGATGAAGTGGTAAAGGTAGAGACTAACTTAACGAATCTGTTTTTTACAGCTGCGGATAAAAGCAGGCGCTTCGTAAATACACTGAAAGCTGAAGACATTCGTGTTCTCGAAGATGGTCAGCCCCAGGAAATTTTTACGTTCCAACAAAACATTGATTTGCCTCTCTCGATCGCCATCTTGATCGACACGAGTATTTCTGAAGAACGAACACTTCCTGACGAGAAGACTGCTGCTCGTGCGTTTTTGGAAGCCGTAATCCGACCTGCCAAGGATGAAGCTGCAATTCTTTCGTTTACCGGCGAGACAACTCTTGAGCAGGGCTTTACCGGGAGTATCCCCCGATTGAGTCACGCAATAGATCGGGTCGAGTTTGTTCCCCCTTCGGGGTACGTCGGAGGTGGAGTAATCGTGAATGGAACCCCACCGATTTCCGGAACCAATCAGAGCCTGGCGGGTTCGACTGCGATCTGGGATGCTGTGTGGGCCACCTCAGAGGAATTAGTTAGTACCTCAGCGGAACACACGCGCCGCGCCATTATTCTGTTGACTGACGGCGAGGACACCAGTAGTCACATGAAGATGCACGAGGCAATCGAGCGTGCTCAGAAAGCCGACGCATTCATCTATGCCATCGGCATTGGCGATCGATACGTTGCCAACGTCGATGAGAGTTCGCTCCGCAAGATCGCAGAACAAACTGGTGGCAGGGCATATTTCCCGAGGCGGGAACAGGACCTGCGCGATGCGTTTGCGCAGATTCAGCGAGACCTCCGGGAGCAATACCTGGTTGCTTACTCACCCTCCAACAAAAACCGCGACGGATCATACCGTCGGATTGAGATCCAGCTGGTAAACCCCGAACTCAAGCAACAAAACCTCAAGCTCAATTACCGTTCTGGGTACTTTGCCAAGACCCTGACAACGGACGTACCAGCAAAAAAGCGCGGCCATTAGGCGGGTGACTTAAGCCAATCTTCAGTGACAAGTCGGTGGCGGCTCTTCCGGGACGGCGAGGGCTCCTTTCAGCCCCCGTTTTGCGGGCCTCAGACCCCCAATTTCCCCGTAAATACAACCACAATGCTGTGGCCAACTATGGCCAAAATTGTTATACTCCGAATCGCTCAGTGAGCCCGCTGACGAGCTTGCAAGAACTCCACAGAAACTCCGGTCAGCCTTTCAAAATCTCTCGGAAAATTCCGGATTTAGATCGATGAACACTAGCCCCTCCGACCGAGGACGTATCCTAATTGTCGACGACGACGAGAAGATACTGGACCTTTTGGTCGAACTCCTCATTCAAGAGGGTTATGAAGTCTGCGGAGCCAAGGATGGTTCCGAAGGCTTCGCTCTGGCTGTGTCTTTTGAGCCCGACGTCGTAATTAGCGACGTGGTAATGCCCGTATTGAACGGCTTTGAGCTCTGCCGTCTTCTAAAAGATGACCTGCGCACCACTTATATTCCGGTGCTGCTGATTAGTGGAAATAAGCGGTCGGATGACGACGATTTGCTAGGGTTGCATGCGGGCGCTGACGACTACCTCGAACTACCCTTCAGGCACGACGAACTGATTGTTAAGGCCGCCCGCCTTGTTGAACGACACCGAATAGAAAAACACTATCGCGAAATTGTCGAACAAGCTGCTGACATCATTTACGCCCGCGACATGAACGGATTCATTACGAGCATGAATCTCGCTGGTGCTCGTTTCTTTGGACGATCGGTGACTGATTTGATCGGCCTGCATCTCAGCGAATTAGTCGGAAGCGCATCAGCCGTAAGCGACATCGAGCAGACCAGGAGTCAAACCGGAAACAGCGCTCTGCGATCTACTTACTGTCTTCATGACGCCAAGGGAGAGTTACGTTATCTCGAAGGAGTCATCACGGTCCAAACGGATCGACGTGGACAACAGATTGGTGTGCGCGGTGTGGTTCGCGACATAACAGATCAGAAGGCTGCTGAAGAGGCGCTGAAGGAAAGTGAAGAACGTTATCGGAAGCTAGTGGAGTTGTCGCCTCAAGCAATCGCGGTCCATACCGATTGCAAGTTCACCTACCTGAACCCAGCCGCCACTAAACTTTGGGGAGCCTCTACGTCGGAAGAATTAATCGGCCGATCGATTTTCGACTTTGTCGAGCCAAAGAGCCGCGCCAGAGTTCAGGAAGGAATCGATAAGATTCTCAGCCTGCAAACACCCACCGCCTTAGCTGAACAAAAATGTATTCGACTCAATGGAGAGCTCATTGATGTAGAAGTCACGGGAATTCCCTTCAACCAGGGTGGGAAGGCTTCCGTTCAGGCAGTATTCCGCGACGTTACAGAACAGAAGCGCGCTCGGGAAGCGTTGCGGGAGACCGAAGCCAGGTTGCGTACAGTCGTTGGTAGCGCATCGCTGATTCTCTTTGCAACAGATAAGAACGGTGTCTTCACGCTGTGCGAAGGAGAGGGATTAAGCAGCATTTCACGGAAGCCCGGAGAGCTTGTCGGTCAGTCCATCTTTGAAATCAACGCCGACCATCCCATGATTGGTGAGAACGTTCGGCGCGCACTGACTGGTGAGGCTTTCACCGTCTCAGTTGAATTTGGGGATTTTGTTTTCGAAGTGCGCTACTCACCGCTTACCGATGAAAGTGACAGCATCGTCGGGGTCATAGGGGTTGCTACCGACATCACCGAGCAAAGAAGAGTTGAGGCCGTCGTTCGCGAGAGTGAAGTACGTTATCGAGAGTTATTTGAGAACGCGAACGACATCATCTACACGCACGACCTCGACGGAAACTTTACTTCTCTGAATCGTAGTGGAGAACGGCTAACGGGTTATACGAGGGAGGAAGCGGCAACGATGAATGTCGCCGACGTTATCGCTCCCGAATATCTTACGATGGCCCGTGAGATGATCGCTCACAAAGCTACCGAGAGAGTGTCGACTGTTTACGAGGTCGATATCATCTCGAAAGAGGGTCGTCGCGTTCGTCTTGAAGTTAGCACTCGTCTAATTTTTCGTGATGGCAAACCAGTCGGGGTGCAGGGAATCGGCCGAGACCTCACTGAGCGCAAGCGTTCGGAAGAAGAGCTACGCGAAACTCAAAACTTCTTCAACAGCTTCATGGACAACAGCCCGGCTGTTGCTTTCATGAAAGATGCCGAAGGTAAATATGTTTACGTCAACAAGCCCTTTGAGCGCCTCTTTGGAAAGAAGTTGAGTTATCTCCAGGGACGAAAGAGCTTCGATTGGCTGCCGCGTGAGTTCGCTGAAGAAACCCATCGCCACGATCTCAGGGTCCTAAACTCCGGGACGCCGGAAGAGGTTATCGAAACGGTCCCCCTCGAAGACGGCACACCCCATCACTGGCTGGTGTTCAAGTTTCCCACAACTGATTCAGCCGGAAACAAGTTTGTCGCGGGTGTGGGCGTCGATATTAGCGAACGTCGTCGTGCCGAAGATGCCCTGGCGCAGCAGGCTCAACGTGAGGCGATGTCGCATCGAATCTCCCAAGCGATTCGCTGCTCCCTTGATAGTCAGGAGATTTTTGAAACGGCCGTAAAGGAATTGGGATCCTATTTGAATGTTGACCGTTGCTCTCTCTTCATGAGGGACGACCAGGCACACTCTGCGCGGAACGTGGCTGAGTATCACGCAGAAGGAGTTTTACCGGCTGCTTCCGACTTCGATCTGGCCCACCTACAAACGTTGATTGTCGCGCTCGATGAGACGGGAGTTTTGTCCTTCGATGACGCCGCTCACGATAGTCGGATTGCTGACCTTTACCGGAACATACTTTCCAAGGCTGATGTGCAGTCGATCATGTATGTGGCCATCAGAGTTGGTGACGGCGTGCCCGCTGCGTTCGCATTGTCCACAACCAGGCAGCTACGTCCATGGAGTGAGTCAGATATCGCATTGGCTAAGGCGGTAGCCGACCAAACTGGAATTGCAATCAGGCAGGCGAGCCTTTATCAGAAGGCCGAAACAACCTCAACACGCGAAGCCCTGGTGAACCGTCTAACGATGGCTATCCGAGCTTCACTGAGTTTGCCGGAAGTTCTCAGCACGGCGACACGCGAACTTGGCCTGGCGCTTTCAGCGTCGCGAGTGCATTTGTTCCTCTACAACGCCGAAGAGCTTAGCTCACCGCTTGAGCATGAATATCTCGGCGAGGGTGTCAGCAGTATCAAACACGTCGAGGTTACCTACAACGACCCCATCGGTCGTCATTTTCTTTCGTCGAGCCAACCACTAGTCATCAACGATGCCATTAATTACTCGGAAAACTCAGCCGAGCTGAGTGCATATGTGCGCGAGCACGCACAACAGCTGGGATTGCGTTCACAGATTATTTACCCGCTTATAGTGAAAGGGCAATTTCGCGGAGTGTTGTGCATCCACCAGACCGATCGAAATCGTAACTGGACCGAGGATGAGATCACACTCGTCGTTGCACTGGCTGAACGACTGTCGATCGGCATAGCTCAAGCTGAGCTATTTGAAATGGTCGCGCGTGGTAAGACCGAATGGGAAGCAACCTTCGATGCGATGTCAGACGGTATCTTTATTTTCGACCGTGAAGGTGAGTTGAAGCGAGTAAATCGTGCAGGCGCGGCGATGGAGGCGTTACACCCGAGAGCGTTGCTGGGTCGCAAATGTTGCGACATTCTCAGCACGCACGAGGGAGATAAAGCATGCGTGGTTGAGAAGGCGATTGAAGACTGTCGCAGCGTTACGATCGAAATTACCCCGAGTCGTTTGAATCGTCCGTTACTGGTAACCATTGAGCCGATCCTCGACAGCGCCAACAAAGCTCAAGCCGCAGTCTGCACCGCCCGCGATCTGTCGGAGTTGCGCAAAGTTCAGGCGGTAGCACGAGAGCACCAGTCTCTTCTCACCAACATTTTGGAGAGCGCCCGGGAGTCGATCTACGCAGTCGACACTAATGGCTGCTTCAAATGGTGCAACAGCGCAACCATGAAGGGCCTCGGATTTACCCTAAACGATTTCATTGGACGTCCACTGCTGGACATGGTCTATGAGGGCGACCGTGATCTCGTGCAGGAAAAGCTTGATGCCGCATTGAATGGCTCGCCGCAAACTTACGAGATGCGATACTTCTCTTTCAACGGTAGTTTGCGTCACGCACGAGTAGATAATTCGCCACTTGTGGTCGAAGGCCGCGTTACCGGTGTGCTGGGAATCGCACGCGATATAACTGAACAAAAGGAAGAACGAGAACGTGCCGCCAGGGCCGACAAGTTGAGAGCGTTGGGACAGCTTGCTTCGGGTGTGGCTCACGACTTCAACAACTCGCTTGCGGCGATTCTTGGTCGCGCCCAATTACTGCGTCGACAGGTAAATGACCCGGCCCTGATTCGCAACCTGGATATCATTCAGACTGCTGCGGAGGACGCGGCAGCGACGGTCAGAAGAATTCAAACGTTTGCGCGGAAGTCGCCAGTGAAGGAATTTGAAATGCTCGACGTGGGTGGTTTGTTGCAAGATGCCGTCGAGATCACACGAACCCGGTGGGAAAACGAAGCGCGACTACGTGGCCTCGAGTACGAAGTTAACCTCAATGCGGAAACGGGATGTAGTACATATGGCAGCGCATCGGAACTTCGCGAAGTGTTTGTGAATCTGATCGTGAATGCCGTCGATGCTATGCCTCGAGGTGGCAAACTGAATATCAGTTGTCGTCTCAACGAAAGCCGTCTGCAACTTGAGTTCAGCGACAACGGAATGGGAATGCCGGAAGAGGTTCGGCAAAAGATTTTTGAACCGTTCTTTTCAACCAAAGGCGCTCACGGCACCGGCCTGGGATTGTCGGTGAGTTACAGCATTCTGGAACGACACGAAGGCTCGATCAGTGTTACGTCGGAACATGGTAATGGCACGACCTTCACAATTGATCTACCCGCAATCGCAACTGAGTCGACGGAAACCGAGGACGCCGAAGACCTCGATCGCGTTCCGGCGTTGAAGATCCTGGTGATTGACGATGAGGCCTCAGTGAGAGAAACGCTGGCGGAAATGCTGGTGGCCGTCAATCACGACGTCCAACTAGCGGAGAGTGGACATCAAGCGCTGGAGAAGCTAATTAGCGGCAACTTCGACCTGGTCTTCACTGATCTGGCGATGCCGGAAATGGACGGATGGGAAACGGCTCGCGCCATTCGCAAGCACTGTCCCAACATTCGAATAATAATGGTGACCGGCTACGGACCAACGACTCCGCCGCCCATTGGAGAAGAGCATTTGGTAGACGGAATCATCGGCAAGCCGTTTGACTTCACTCAAGTTGGAGCGGTGCTCACAACTCCGACTACACTCCCGGAAGAAGTAACGGTTGGTTAGTTGAGTTTCCTATGAAGGCCAGAGATCAAAGTCCCAGGGCCTTCATTAGTTGAAGCTCATTATTCCCGCACTAGCAGCAAAGCCAACTCCAAATCCAACAACCATAGTCGGCCCGGTCCAGTCGTTCTTTTCGGCCAACATGAATCCCGTCGATGCGCTCGACAGATTCCCATACTGTTGCAGAACTTTGTATGACCCGTGCACTTTGGATGAGTCAGGGCAAAGGTCGAGTTGAGAGCAAACGCCATCAAGGATCTTCTTGCTTCCCGTGTGGATCAAGCAATCATCGACGTGGTCTAGATCGCTAACCGGTGAGTCGGGATGTTCCAAAACATTCTTGACGGTCGTTACTGCATAGTGCGCTCCGCGTGTGGGCACGCTCGGCTGCATGAAATACTGTGGACGTCCTTTCAGGAATGGGTGTGAGCTGTTACTAACCATCGTCAACAAGTTCATATCTCTGGGGTCGTCGTTGGTTAGGTGGGAGATTGGTCCGAACGCTGGCTTTCCTTCTTCAGTGCCTACAAGTAGAGCGACAGCGCCGTCCCCGAATAGCATCGATTGGATTACGAAGGTGGTATCCAACCTTTGTTGTTCAAATTGCTCGGGATCAAGCTTCTGCTCCTTCCTCAATCTCAGGATTTCTCGGAAACCTAAATATTCATCCCGCAAAAGAGGAGCAACGTAAGGCGTGTGTGTTTCCGCCATTACGACGATTGCCAGCTTTCCGGGATTTGCGGCGAGGTACCACTGAGCTACTTCGATCGATTTCAGTAAAACAGAACAACCTTGCGCTTGCATGCTAACTGTTCGCAACGAGCGTGAAAGCAGCCCGTGCGTTTTGCCCATTACTTCCGACGCCAAACACGGCAACATCTGGTCGGGTGTGTTTGTCGCCGCTACTAACAAACCGATACGTGACGGGTCACCACCCCACTCCTGGATACAACGCTTGGTTGCGTTGACTCCGAGTTCGGTAGTTGAGCTCGTCGCGTTTTTTGTCTTGCCACAAAGAAAGTCAGGATAGTTTTCGAGGGCGGAAAATCTCTGATGCACCCCGAGGGTACTGATGATGTTAATTAGTTCCGGTGAAAGCTTATGCATCAAGCTTCCCACCAGGTCTGTTGTTTTGAAAAGGTGTTGAGGGGTAGAGGTTGCCGCTGATAACAGATTCATGATTTGTCGTTTCTTCAGTGAGAAAGGCTGCCGCTTGTTGCCGCGAGCGTCTCGGAGAAGGGGGCCGAAATCGACTCTGTTTTAGTTTTAGTTCAGGACTTTTAACTACAACATGCGTGCCGCGTATTTGTTGGGTGATAGAAAGGCGGCCTAAGTCTTATTATTTTTAGGTTTAGACAGTTTTGCTCGGACGGCAAGCAAAAGCATGAATCCGTTGATTGGATACGTGCTAAACAGTGGGGCGATCAGGACCGCTTATTACTTGAGATTTTGGCGGGTGGGCATTAAGCCCCAATGACACTGTGCTATCCAAGTGATTACTAAGTAGCCAAGGTTAAAAGGTTAAGAAACGATTATCCACAGATTACGCGGATTACACAGATTTCTTTAAGAAAAAAGGTATGCCCCAACAGTTCTAAAAAAATCTGTTTAAATCCGCGCAATCTGTGGAAGGTTTTCTTGCGTTTTGACGCTTGCTACCGCAGCGAGAACTTCCCGATCGTAGATTCAGCAATACTCCCGAAGTACAACACACCATCGTGTTCCACTACATTCGCGATCTCTGCGTAGCAGTCGGCCGCACCATTCTGCAAGTTGTCGACGACCTTCCCGTTTTCATCGAGACCGAGTACGAACGAGTAACGTTTGGGGGCAGGCTGGAGAACTTGAGGCAGGCGATAGACGATCTTGCGCGCAAACGGATAAGGAAGGATCTTGTCAAAGACAGCGTCGCGTGGCGTCACCAGCGCGAGCCAAAATTTGCCTTTCCCGTTTGATGATATCCCGTCAGGAAAGCCCGGCAGGTTATCGATGAAAACGTCGCGTTGACCTTGCTTCGGTCCGGTTAGCCAAACCTTCAGGACTCTGTACAGACCCGTCTCGTTAACCAGAGCAAACGATTGATCCGGACTTACGGCGACTCCGTTTGCGAAATAGATCCCATCGACAATCGCTCGAGTCTTTTGAGTCTTGGGATCGTAGGCGAGGAAGCGTCCATTTGGTTGATGCTCGAGGATGTCGTTTGCGAATTGCGACATTGGAAACTTCCTGGAAGCCTCGGTGAAGTAAATCGTGCCATCGACTCCGACGTCGAGATCGTTGAGGCAGCCAAACTTCGCACCGTCCACTTCGGTCGCAAGCACCTTAATCGTTCCACTCTTATCAATGGCGAGTAAACCTTTGATTGCATCTGCGACGATCAAATTTCCGGCAGGATCAAAAGCTAAACCTAAAGGTCGCCCTTGTGTGTTAGCGAAGACGTGCGGCTGAGTTCCGTCGGGTTGTAACTGGATAATTCGACCGTCATCGAAGCCGCCATAAATGCGACCACCAGAATCAATTGCGACATCTTCGGGTGAACGACCGTCGCCAAGCGATAAGCGATCAGTGTGAGCAAGACGATTGTTCTGTTCGTATTGACCAGTCAATGTTGGAGCAACGGGAGGTGTCCAGGCTGCTGGAGTGATCGGAACTGGGGCAACGAGTAAGTAAACAATAGCCAGTAGGACTAAGCCGACGATTACGCGAATGATTAGTTTGAGCATCTATGAGGGGGCGTTTATTCGTGGAAGGCAGGCGAGGACGCCTGCGGTCCCAGAAGAGCGCGTCCAAATAATCAAGGTAGCTACTAAAGGGGAGCGAAACTAGTTAGCGTTCGCCGCGTGATAATTCGACCGCGCTCTCTAGTTCAACTACAAGCTTGCGAATACCTGGTTGATCCATCGGTTCGATCAACCGCAGTGCTTCATCAAGAATTCGACGTTGGTGCTCAGGGAAGTTTGGTTTTCCAGCAACACTGCCGAACTCGCCGTTGTAAAGAGCGACGCGCGGCGGCCGAACATTCTCGACAACGTCCTTCACAACTGCCAATGTCATTGTTGGAATACCTGCGGCCTCAATGGCTCGCGCAACGAGGCCGATCGTCTGATGGCAAAGACGAGATGCCGGAATCAACAAGGCAGCCTGCACTTCATAGCGCTGCAACCGTTCGACGATCCTGGGCGCTAACTCATTAGCGACCGCGTCTGCGGCGGGAACGTACCCGGAAAAACTCCAGAACACTCCGTTAAGCTGACCGATGACTCCGTTTTGTTCAAACTCTAGAAGTCGTTCAACTGGCAATTGTGAGTTTACGTCCTGGGTGATCGCCGTCGAGTCGTATCCCCTCGCGGCAAACCGAAGATCTGTAGATTCGACTTCGATAGGGATTTCTCTAAACGTCAGGTCGTTGGTCGCAAACTCAGGAGTGCCATCAATGTATGCGCCTGCCGACGAGACCAGCGCCAGGTTGAGCATCGGAAGTGCCCGCCTGGCCGCCGTAAATGGAGCACGACGATTTTTTACGAATGGATAGTCCGCGTCAGTTCTGTTTGAACCCGATTTGGCCCACGCTTCATACCGCTGCCGCCAAGCGTCAATGTCTTCAATAATCTCCACGCCCGTTCAATCCTTACTTTGAAGTACCAGCTGCGCCCTGGTTCAGGTCCGCAATCTGCGAGAAATCATAACTATCGTTATTAGGGCAGCAATCATAGCAAGCCCGAGCGCATTCACCGAATAACCGTGAAGACTATTGAACTCGACCCTGCGTGGATCACTCGGCAGAACCTGGTCTATTGGCAGAACCATCGCTGTTCGAAGCGCGCGCATCCGAGCCGCAATAACCCAGTGGCCCACGCCCGTTGCCGCTGTGATGAGTAGGATGCAGGCCGTCTCTATTAGAAATGCGATGCGCCCCACGGAGGAATCACCTAAGAACAAGGTCAACAGTAAGACGAGACCTATCGCAAATCCGGCAACATTCACGACCGACAATGACCTGGTGACGATCGAGCCGGCAATCTCACTAGCGTTTGGCAAGCTGAAAGAACGCAACACCGAAAAGACTGCGGGTGCCACGACGGCTCCGAAGAACAATGCAGAACCGAGCCACATTGCCAACAACACAAGTCTGATGTGATTAAGAATTGGTTTGTCCTCACACGCTAGTCAAACTCGTTGACTTCAGCCAGGAGTCGAATCTTTGGGTGTCGGATTTGTGGCATCGGGTGTTCTCTTGGATCAGCTACACTCATTAACCAGGAGAGGGCTGTGTCCAACTGTGATTGATACTCCTCAAGATCCAACGACATGAATACCCTCTTGCCCAACCTGCCAAACTTCTCCTTCGCTCGTTGATACATCTGCCGGCTGGCGCCCGGTCGGCCAATATCGAGATGATGAAAAGCAACCGCCGATTGAATCATTGCTTGCAGGAATAATTTTTCCTGGGGCCCTACCTCACCCATCCAACGCTCTTCCCAAACATCGTGAGCGGCGTGAAACTCCCCTGCGTTATAGAGATCGATTCCGGCGATGTATTCAACTGGGTACGCGACGATATGCGCATCGGTGTAGAACGGTCCAGTCTCGCTCATACGGATTTGCGTGCCCCTGAATTCAACCGCAACGCTATGACTTTCGCCGCCGTGGCGCCGGCGCCTGTCGCGCTGCTTATGGTTGGCGACGATGGATTAGAAACGTCGCCTGCTGCAAAAACAAATGGGACACTCGTCTCCTGCTCGCCGTTTACGAGAATGTAGCCTTTCTCGTCGAACTTGACCTGGTCGCCAAACAGATCGGTATTCGGCTCAACGCCGATTCGAATGAGCACCCCGCGAACAGCGAGCTGAAATGGTTTTATTCCTTCTTTTCGTTGTATCTCCACGGCTTCAACTCGTTCCGTTCCGAGAATGCGAGTAACTACCGACTCAGGAAACACTGTAATGCAATGGTTAGTGTGCAGCTGTTCTGCGAATTCTCGCCGCGCGCGAAGCTTCCGGCTACGATGAATCAGCGTAACAGTGGGGCAAACTTCCGCAAGCAACAACGCGTTCTCAGCTGCCGCGTCACCACCTCCTACGATACAAACATCACTACCGGCGAGCGACTCGCGATCTTTTGCGCCTGTCTCAATGATTCCCTTGCCTAGGAATTCTTTCTCACCAGCAATTCCTAGTTCTCGTCGACGTACTCCGGTGGCAATAATGATCGCAATCGCCTGCAATTGCTCCCCGCTTTGTAATGAGATTTTCTTGCTTCGAAGGTCGACGGAACTTATACACGTCTGGGTCCATTGATCGAACTCAGCTGCTTCGAGACTTTTAGCGAATTGTTGAAGAAGCTCCTGACCATTGGCCGCTGTAATGCCGAGATAGTTGTCGATCGGATTGTGGATACGATGAAGCTGTCCACCGGTTTGTTCTGCTTGCTCGAGCAACAGTGTGTCGAGCCCAAGCTCGTCGCACCAACTTGCCGCTGACAAGCCGGCTGGGCCACCGCCAATTATGATTACGTCATGCATGGAAAGTCAGGAACTTTGATCTTAGAGCTTTGTGCTTTGGCGGTAACCTAGCAGGCCAAACTAAGCACCAGGATCAAAGCACAAAGCTCTAAGATCAAAGTTCAAATTCTTGAACCAGCAACTCTCAAGGTTGTTTTCGCAAACTCAGCCGCAACCTCTTCCGGTTTTAATTTTGAAGGGGCGAGCGTCTGTTGCCCATCCAGAAACTTTGCGGCGGAACTTAATTCACGACTGTCAATTTGCCATCGAGCAGCGCCGTTGCCTTCTTTTTCGTTTAAGACCTCCAAGACTTGCGACAGGTCGCGTCGTTCAATCTTTGGACGCACAACTGTTTCGGCCCATGAGTAGTAGGGATAATCGATACGATAAAACCAGCCACCCTGCGCGGGGGTTGCGATCACAAACAATTCTCCGCGCGCAAACTTTGAGATTGCCGTGTAGGGTGCTGAGTGGCGAGTTGGGTTGAAGCCTTCGTTGCTAAAGATTTCCGGCGCGAGACAAATTAGAGCGACATTGGACTCCGGCAGTTGAGTGACTGTCGACAAGCCTCGATCAAAACTCTCCAGTGCATCTACAATTCTTTTCCATCCCTCACGCCATAGAGGCTCATAACCGTTGATGTTGGTCAGCAGATTCTCAACCTCAGCCATGATGACTTCGTAGCACCGGGCGTCGTCGTTCACGTCTTCTCCGGCTAACAAGCGCGCAAGAGGTGAACCTGTATCGTCCGTTGGGATTTCCTGGTCAGAACCCTGAATTGCCAAACTGATCCGCACTCCGTCGGCACTCGAATACTCCGAAAAATCGCCCGCTTCAGCAGCAGCGATCAGGACATCGCCGTACTTTGCAGCAAGAGCGCCATTCATCACGGTCCACACTGACAACATGCCGTCGGTATCGAAGTGATTGTTGGTAACCAACTCGATCCCTTGCGTAAGACGCTCTCGATTGGGCGATGTGACAAGATTCAAAGCAATCTCAGTTGAGGTATCAGCCTTAACTTCTTCAGGTGTTTCGTTGTCTTGCCAGTGCGAGAAGTGAATGCTGTTTCCAACAGTGCCGTCGACGGACAGCTTCGGAAGATTGGCGATTTCTTCGCTGTAGTACTGGAATCTCATAGGGGTGCCTTTCTATCATTGAATGCGGAGATGCATTTTAACTTAACGGACCAACGAAACCACACCCGCTCTTACTGCTGCACTCCAAACTCCCAACTTCCCGATAAAAGTTCAACGTGCAAAACATCCGCGGTCAATCTTCACTGAAAATAACTCAAGTCGGATAAATGCAGTAAGGAAGGGCGGCTTGCCCCCGCTCAATGTCCGTTCTATTCAACGTCGACAGTAGGGCACATTGAGCTGGGGCAAGCCGCCCTTCCTTACTGCATTTATCTGAGCTTGACTTGTTCCTTTGAAACTGAGGACTGATGATTATTTCCGTTCAATCTTTTCTGGACGCTTGAGTGTTATTGATCTCAGCGGGGGTAAACCACCCTTCCAAACTGCGTTCATGGCGACTTGAGTTATGCCAATGAAAGTTGAGCGCTGATGTTTTGCACATTGATCTCTTGGAAGGAGGGTTGAGTGTTGGCGACCTTGAGCACTATGATACCAGCCGCTCAACAACAATTACCGGAGACAATAATGCAAGAGATAACTGCGACCGATTTAAAGCAACGGCTGGATAACGGTGAAGACATTCAGATCGTGGATGTGCGCGAGGCAAACGAAGTCGCGATCGGCCGGATTCCGAATTCAGTTCACATCCCACTGGGCCAGGTTTTGAATCGAATGTCGGAAATCGATCCGAACCGTGAGACGGTTGTTCATTGCAAGATGGGTGGCCGCAGTGCAAAAGCAATCGAGGCACTCCAACGTTCGGGCTTCCAGGGAAATCTGCTAAATCTCAAAGGCGGGATTACCGCGTGGTCTAATGAGGTTGATCCTTCTGTCCCGAAGTATTGACCTAACCGAAGTGTCAATCGGCGACTACTGCACCGTTCTTACAATCGGCAATCGGCAGTTTAAGTTATTCCCTTCAGCTCAATAAACCGGCTGAGCTTACTTATCACCATTCCCTCTTCACATTCCAACCGGCAAGAGAGGCCGGGCCGATCGGCCTGTTCGCTTTGGCCCTGCATGCGAAACCAAACCTGGCAGTTCGTACACTCGCCGTTCCAACAAAAGTCGCCGTAAGAGATCGTATTTATTGACAGAAATTGAAAGCAGCGAAGGAGACGGTTCTTTTCGGGAACGTTGACGGTCCTGCCGAGAACCTCAATCTGGATAAGCTTCTCGTATGGATCCAGCAGGTCGGCGGTTACCTGTCCGAGTTCGGCATCGCTGCCGCTT
>Ga0207648_10001909_pt1 | contig 22756 bp, 21 predicted proteins | sample KBSMisM32_FD_184310 | JGI IMG/M metagenome (GOLD analysis project Ga0207648, IMG submission 184310) | Miscanthus rhizosphere microbial communities from Kellogg Biological Station, Michigan, USA - KBS Miscanthus M3-2 (SPAdes) (version 2) | ecosystem: Host-associated > Plants > Roots >...
GACGACCAGCAGGGTCAAGCCGGCGAGGATCCCGAAACCGACGGTGAGCTTGGTGCCGATGCCCGGCGTCGTCGAACGGAAGAAGACACGGCGCATGCGTGCGGGGTCAGAATCCGAGCGACGTCCGGTAGGCCTCGCGCTGGCGCTCGCGTCCGAGACGGATCGTGATCTCTTCGAAATCGACGGCGGTGGCCCTCAGCGCCGCGGCCGGGCTCAGCTGCCCGCCAGCGGCCTCCACCAGGTGCAGGTCGAGCGCGAGCCAGTAGCTGTAGGTGCCCGGGATGCGCAGATACGGAAATTGCTGCTTGTCGCTGAAGCTGCGGTGAAACGCGCTCAGGTAGTCGCGCACGTCGGCTTCGTCCCAGCCCGCGGCGAGATACGGCTCGAGGCTCCCGCTGCCCTCGGGCGGCAGGAAGTGGAACCTGCGCCCCGGGTCGATGCCGTCGGAGCCGCGCGCCGCATACACCATCGACTTCTCCTTGCTGGCCAGCAGGGCCAGCAGGAAGTAGGTGGCCTCGGGCGCCTTCGAATACCGGGAGATCACGCCCGCCCAGGAGGCCCCGGTCGTGTTGCCGACCCGGTTGACGCCTTCGGTCTTGACCCATCGCGCCCGCGCGATGTCGTAGTACTCGTGGGTGCCGGGCATCGGTGCGGCGCCGGTCTTGCCGCGCACGCGGCTGCCCGGCTGTTGCGCCAGCGCGCCGAGGTCGCCCCAGGTCAGCGCAAAGGCCGCGCGGCCGGCAAGAAAGTGGTCCCAGCCGCGGCCGTGGTCCCAGGTCAGCATCTCGCGCGGGCCGAACTTCACCAGGTCGACGAACAGCTCGAGCGCGCGCAGATGGCCCGGGCTCTCGATCAGCGGCTGCATCGTCTGCGGGTCGAACCAGTACAGCCGTGCATTCGTCGGGCCGATCACGAACGAGGCCGACAGCGACATGAAGTTGAACATGCCCTGGCTGCCCGGCTTCAGCGCCAGCACGATCCCATGGTCGGGCGTGCCATCGCCGTTCAGGTCCTGGCCGTTGAAGTACTCGATGGCATCGCGCAGCTGGGCCCAGGTCTGCGGTACCGCGAGCGCATAACCATGCTTCTGCCGGAACGCCGCCTGATGCCGCGGGTCGTTCAGGAGATCGCGCCGGTAGTACATGACCTGGCCGTCGTGGTCGTAGGCGACCATGTACTTCTTGCCGCCATAAGACAGCAGGCTGCGCGGCCCGGGCAGCACGTCGTCGATGTTCCACTTCGGGAAGCGTGGATCGTCGTAGAACTTGTCGTAGGGCAGCAGGTGCCCGCCGGCCACCATGTCGCCGAGCCACCAGCCGCCGGCGATCGACGCGTCGTACTTGCCGACGCGGTTCGTCATGTCGGAGATGATGGTCGGGAAATGCTCGACACCCGGCGCGCGCACGATCTCGAGCTGTGCGCCGGTGGCGGCCTCGAACTCGTCCTTGACTTCGACCAGCGCGAGACTGATCGCGCTCTTCGTCGCGATCACGGTGACCTTCTGCTGGGGAAACAGGCACTTCTCCGGCGCACAGGGCGCCAGCACGCGCGGGACGGCCACCTCGGTCGGCTGGACCACCGTGACGGTGGTGCTCTCGGGCTTCGGCGCGGGTTTCGCATCGGGGGCGCTGGCCGTCTGCGCGTCTGCGATCGAGACCGCCAGCAGAGCCCCGAGTGCAAGGGCAAGCCCATGTCGGATCATGCTTGCTCCCCTATTCCAGCCCGGCGAAACGACGGCACATTATGCGCGTCACCCCTGGTGGCGCGGTCTTCTCGGTAACGCTCGGCTGCGTCGGTTCAGCGCCTGGCGCGGGGCTCGCGCAAGGCCTCGTCCCAGAGCCGTTTCGGGATGTGACCCTGCAGCCGTTCCAGCATCACATCGACGATGTCGGCGTTGACCTCGTGCCCGACGAAGGGCAGCACGTCCGCGGTGACATCGCCGCCCAAGCCGATCAGATGCTCTGCCGCTTCGATCGTGTGGCGGTACGGGATGACCGGATCGCTCTTGCCGTGAATCAGATGCAGCGTTGTGTGCAACGCGGCGTGCGCGGGCAGGCTCGCGAACCGTCCGGCGATGGCCACCACGCGGCCGGCCGGCGTCGGTGACGCGCGGGTCGCCTCGAGCGCCATGATCGCCCCCTGCGAGAAGCCGACGAGTGCGGTCGCGGTCGCGGTGACGTCTTCGGCCTGTTGCCAGGCACGCACCTCGGCGAGGAACGCCGGCATGATGGCCGCCACCCGTTCGGCCCGGTCGGCCTCGGTCACGCCCTGCACCGAGAACCACTGCCGGCCCGACGAGATGTCAGACGGCAGCGGCGCCGCCACGCTGACGACGGTGGCGTGCGCGAACGCGCCCGCGAGACCTTGCCCGAGCGGCAGCAGCGAATCAGGCGTCGCGCCCACGCCGTGGAACAGCAGAACGAGTTGCTGCGGCCGCCCGGCAGCCCGCTGGACCACGATCGAACCGGGGATCACCGCGATGCCCCGCCGAACATGAAGCTCGAGACCGCGATGCCGCCGAAGAAATCGTCCTCGTGGTAGATGCAGCGCGCGGCGTCGTTGCCGGCCGCGCCCGCCGCCACCATCAGCGGCAGCAGGTGTTCTTCGCGCGGGTGGGCCTGGCGTGCGGCGGGCGCCTGCTCCCAGGCGGTCAACGCGATGTCGCGCGCGGCGGGCGGGGTCTGCAGCAGCGTGCGCTGCAGCCACTCGTCGAACGCCATCGACGGGCCTTGCGCGGCAGGGCCGAACGCGCGCAGGTTGTGGTAGCTCAGGCCGCTGCCGACGATGAGGATGCCCGCGTCGCGCAACGGCGCGAGTGCACGGCCGAGCGCGAGATGCTCTTGCGGATCGAGGCCGCGCTTCAGCGACAACTGCACCACCGGCACATCGGCCTCGGGGTAGGCCACGGCCAGCGGCGCATACATGCCGTGATCGAACCCGCGCTCTGCATCGAGCCGTGCGACCAGACCGGCGCCCTGGATCAATTGACACACCTGCTGCGCGAGCTGGGGTGCGCCGGGTGCGGGATACTCGATCTGGTAGGTGTGCGCCGGGAAGCCCGAATAGTCGTAGATCATCGGCGGCCGCGGGTGCGACATGACACTGAAGTCATGCGCTTCCCAGTGCGCCGAAATCATCAGCACCGCCTGTGGCGTCGACCCGACCTGCCGCGGCATCTCGCGCAGCGACGCCTCGAGCCGGTCGTAGGCATGGCCGTTCTGCGCCTTCATCCACGGCCACGGCCCGCCGCCGTGCGATATGAAAAAAACCGGGAGCGTGGAAGTCGTCATGTGGATGGTCCTGTCGGTCAAGCGTTCGCCTTACTCTAGGATGCTCTGGCATCGCGATCGTTGTACCGGGCTGAAGCCTGGATTCAAATTCTTGTGCGGACGGGCAGGGCGATGAACCCCAGCAGTGCAGTCTCATGTTCGACTTCAACCTGATCCGTCGTTGGCGAAGGGCCCAGGGACGGAACGAATCGATGCTGCCCACGGGGTCGTCGCTCTCTGCGCCCGCGCGGCCCCGACCGGCGCGGCAGCGGCGCCGGGATGGGCAAGGCATCCGGCTGTTCCGTCATCTGTTGGGTGCGCTGGCATCCCTGGCGGTGCTTGCGGTGCTCTACCTCTATGCGGCATTCGGATTGGTCGCCTACGAGGTCGCCCATGTCTTCACCGTGCTGGTGATCCTCTGCGTGCTGACCTTCAGCATCTGCATCGTCAGCGGCTTCAACCGGCGTTTCGCCGACCCGAGCTTGACGGCCGCGCAGATGGTGGCGGCAGGCCTGGCACTGGCGTATCTGGCCTTCGCGTCGGGTTCGTTTCGAGCCCAGCAGCTGCCGTTCTACATGATCGCGTTGATGTTCGGCGCATTTCGTCTGACGACGCGCCAGCAGCTGGCCATCAGTGCGTACTTCGTCGCGAGCTTTGCTGCCGCGCTGGCATTGGCCAATGGCTTTGCATTCGAACTTCGCCGCGGCACCGGTTGGCTGCGCTCGGACAGCGTCGTGCTGATCCTGCATCTGGCGCTCGTGTTGCTGCTGATGTCGGTGATCGGCGGGTACGTCAACAACTACCGCGTCAGACTGCGGTCCGAGAACGACGCACTGACACGCGCATTGGAGAAGATCGAGCGCATCGCCACCTACGACGAACTCACTGGGCTGTACAGCCGGCGCGTCATCAGCGATATCGCCGCGAAGGAACTGAAGCGCTCCGACCGTCGCGGCTTCGGCGTGTGCATCGCGATCGTCGACGCCGACCACTTCAAGCGCTTCAACGATCTGTATGGGCACGCAGGCGGTGACCATGTGTTGCGGATGCTGGGCAGCGCCTTGCGGCGTACCTTGCGCGAAACCGAACACGTGGGCCGCTACGGTGGTGAGGAGTTCATGATCGTGCTCCCCGAAACCACGGGCGCGTCTGCCGCGATTCCGCTGGAGCGCCTGCGCCGCGAGATCGCTGCGACGCCGATCGACGGACTGCCCGCGCAAGAGCGCGTGACCGTCTCGATCGGTGTCGCCGACTATCAGCGTGGCGAAGACCTCGGCGAGACGATCGGGCGCGCCGATGCGGCGCTGTACGAGGCCAAGCGTTCGGGGCGTGACAAGTTGGTCTGGGGGCACCTTTGAAGGGCCTCATCGATCCTCGTTCTTGTCGTCCTCAGACAGAATGCGTCCGACCAGTCCGCTCAGCTCCTGGAACGTGTTCTGCTTTTCCAGCAGGCTTCGAACGCCCGCCAGCTTGGCGTCGTCACGCAACTCTTCGGTGATGTAGCCGGAGCTGATCACGACCGGGAGGCCAGGGTTCAGCTGCGCCAGCTCACGGGCGACGTCGAGCCCGGAGAACTCCGGCATGTTGAAGTCGGTGACCACGAAGTCGAAGGCGTCGGGATGCTCACGCACCGCTTCGATCGCCTCCTGGGGATCGTGGTAGCCGCTGACCCGGTAGCCCGAGCGCTCCAGGATGCGCTCGACCATCACGACCATGGTTTCGTCGTCATCGACGTACAGCACATGCTCACCGTGTCCCGGCGTGCGCACCGGCGTCGGCGTCGGCGCCGAGGCCACGGCCGGCTCGACCAGCGGAAGGTACAGATGAAACCTGCTGCCCTGGCCCGGCTCGCTGTCGACCGAGATGGCCCCATGGTGCGCGATCAGAATCCCGTGGACCACCGACAGGCCCAGGCCCGTGCCCTGGCCTACCGGTTTCGTCGTGAAGAAGGGTTCGAAGATGCGCGCCCGGGTGTTGGCGTCCATGCCGACACCCGTGTCGCTGACCCACAGGTGCGCATAGCGGCCCGGAGGCACGCCGCCGAGGCGCCGGGCTGTGGCCGGATCGAGTTCGACCGCGTCGAGGCCGACACCGATGCGCCCGGCGCCATCATGCAAGGCGTGCCACGCGTTCGTGCACAGGTTCATCAACACCTGCTGCACCTGCGTCGCGTCGATCAACGCATGCAGCGGCCGGTCGGTGAGCATGACATCGAGCTCCACCCGTGCCGGCAAGGTCGCGCGCAAGAGCTTGTGCGTTTCCTCGACCACCGGGCGCAGCGGCTGCGTCACGAGCTCCTGCGGCTCTCTGCGGCTGAACGTGAGGATCTGCTGGACCAGGTTGCGCGCCCGCACGCTCGCCTTGTGGATTTCTTCCAGGCTCACGAGCGCCGGGTGGTCCGCGTCCAGGTCTTCGCGCGCCAATGCGATGTTGCCGAGAATGGCACCCAGGATGTTGTTGAAATCGTGGGCGATGCCGCCGGCCAGCGTCCCGATCGACTCCATCTTCTGGACGTCGCGCAATTGCGCCTCGACCCTGCGCAGCTCGGCTTCGGCCTCCTTGCGGTCGCTGATGTCGGTCATCGCGACGCGCACCGTCGAGGCCGATACGTCGACCTCTGCGCGCATGCAGTCGAGCTGGACATGGTGCTTGCTCCCATTGGCGCTGTCCAGCATCAGCTCGAATCGTTGCTTCTCGCCGTGACGCAGCGCGTCGCGGAAGTGCGTGTGCCAACGATCGGCATCCACCGGGCTCACGAATCGGGCGAAACGGGCGTGCAGCAACTGGTCGCGCGGCTCGCCCAGCATGTCGGCGCCGGTGAGGTTGACCTGTGCGATCCGGCCATCGGCTGCCAAGGTGAGATAGCCGACCGGCGCGAAGTCATAGAGATCGACATAGCGGTCGCGAGAGACCTCCAGGTCGATCTGCCCCTTGCGGTGCTCGGCGCGGATCAGCGCCTGCCCCAGTTCGCGCTCGAGCACCGGCGACAGACGCGCCATGTTCTGCTTCATCACGTAGTCGCTGGCGCCGGCCTTCATCGCGGCGACCGCGATCTCCTCGCCGATGGTTCCGGAGAAGAAGATGAACGGGATGTCCAGGCCCGTTGCCCGAAACACCTCGAGCGCGTCGACGCCGCTGAACCCCGGCATCCGGAAGTCCGAGAGCACGGCGTCCCAGTGCGCCTGCTGGAACGCAGCGCGCAAGGCCTCGATGCTCTCGACCCGCAGAAAGGTCGGCATAAACCCGCCTTGCCTGAGCGCGCGCATCGCCAGCCTGGCGTCGTCTTCGGAATCCTCGACGATCAGGATCTTGACGGCCCTTCTCATGGGGCCGCCCCAGGGGGACTCTGGTTCATCATCAGCCAGTAGACGCCCAGCACCTTCACGGCCTCGACGAACTCGGCAAAGTCGACCGGTTTGCGCACGTAGCTGTTGGCCCCGAGCGAGTAGCCGGAGATCAGATCCTGCTCCTCTTTGGAGGAGGTCAGGATGACCACCGGCAAGAGCCGCGTCCGCTCATCCGCGCGAATCGCTTTCAGCACGCCCAGGCCATCGAGCTTCGGGAGTTTCAGGTCGAGGATGATGAGCGTGGGCAAGGGTGCGCCTGCCCGGTCGGCATGGGCGTCGCGCCCGAACAGGTAGTCGAGGGCCTCGATCCCGTCGCGGGCCACGGCGATCGTGTTCATGACGTGGCTGCGCTTGAACGCGCGCAAGGTCAGCGCGACATCGTCCGCGTTGTCCTCGACGAGCAGGATGGCTTTGCCGGCCTCGGTCATGTCCTCACCCCTTCAGCTGAAAGAAAAAAGTGGCGCCGAGGCCCGGCTTCGCCTGGACCCAGATCTTGCCCGCGTGCCGGCGGAAGATGCGCTGCACGATCGCCAGGCCGATCCCCGTCCCCGGAAACTCGCTCTCGTGGTGCAGGCGCTGGAAGGCGCCGAACAGCCGGTCTGCGTACGCCATGTCGAAACCCACGCCGTTGTCGGCGACGAAGCACTCCTTCTTGCCGTCGCGGTCGACCGCGCCCACGCGTATCAGCGGCTTGTCGGTCTTGCTGGTGAACTTCCAGGCGTTTTCGAGCAGGTTCTGCATCGCGATCTGGATCAGCGCCTTGTCGGCGTGAACCGTGAGGCCCTCCTCGATGTCCCATCGCACCGCCCGCGCGGGTTGCTGCTGGGCGAGTGAATCGGCGATCTCGCGCGCGACTTCGCTGAGGTCGACGGGCTTGAGCGTCAACTCGGCACGCGTCACGCGCGACAGGCCGAGCAGTTCGTCGATCAGCCGGCCCATGCGCTGGCTGGCGGCGCGGATGCGCCGCAAATAATCCTTGGCTTCGTCGTCGAGCTTGTCGCCATAGTCCTCGAGCAGGGCCAGGGAGAACCCGTCCATGCTGCGCAGCGGCCCGCGAAGATCGTGCGAGACGGAATAGCTGAACGCTTCGATCTCCTGGTTCAACGCGGCCAGCTCCTGGTTGCTGCGCTCGATCTGGGCAAACGACATCCGCAGCGACTGCGTCATCGCATCGAAGTTCCTGGACATGTCGCCGATCTCGTCGCTGCTGGCGATGGCCAGCTTGTAGTTCCAGTTCCCCGCCGCGACTTCTCGCGTGGCCTGCTCGAGCTTGCCGATCGGCGCCAGCACACTGCGATCGATGAGCCAGGCGGCGCCGACCGTGGTCAGCGCGATCAGCGCGAGCCCGGCGAGGATCACGATCACGACCCGCTGCTGCGCGGCGTTGATGCGCTCGGTCGAGAAATCGGTCAGGCGAAACGCGTCGGCGAGGCCCTCCTGCTGGAGGATCAGCAGCCGGCTGGACAACTGGGCCTCGAAACGCCGGGTCGACTCCGCATCGGCCGCGTTCGGGCCCTCTGCGACGGGCGTGGCCGCGAGCTCCTCGAAGAGGCGATGGGCGGCCACGCTGTGCTCGCGCAGGTGGGCCACGACCTCGCTCTGGCCGGCGCCGGAGAACGGCATCGCCTCGATCAGCCGTGCGAGGCGGTCGGAGACTTCGCGTTCCTGCGCGCGCGGGCGTTCATCGCGGCGCAGCATGTACTCGAAGGTCACCAGCCTCAGCTCGGTCAGGCCGCGCGTCAGCTCGATCGTCTGGCGACGCCGGGCGCTGGCGTCTTCGACCTCCAGGTTCGCCCACCAGATCATCCCGGCGATCAGGCCGATCGTCGCGAGCGCCGTCGTCGTCGCGAGTCGCCCCTTGGTGCTGATCTTCATGCGTGGTCCGGTGAGAACGACGGGCTAGGGCCTGTTAACGCTATGGGAGGGCTCGCGCCCGCACCCCGGCCCTTCGGGTGATCTCAGAAAACACGCCCGCCGCGTTGCAAATGCTCGCCGTAGCCACAGCTACGGCTGCGCTCTGCGCCTTGCGGGCGCCTGTTTGCTGAGTCACGCGTGCCCTCCCATAGCGCTAACAGGCCCTAGTGCACCACCGTCACGCGCTCGGGCCGCACGGCCAGCAGCGCGTCGAGGTGCAAATGCGGCAGGAAGTTCGGTACCGGGCCCTTGTCGGCGTAGCCCCGCGCCATGGCCCAGCGCGCCTCGTCTTCCAGAGAGACGAGCTGCGATTGACGCAAGTCGACCTTGAGCTGGAAGTCCTTCCAGCCCGACTCCAGCAGTGCCTGGGGTTCGAGCTTGAGCCTTTCGGCGACGAAGCCCAGTGCCTGTTGCGGCTCGGACCGGTTGAACGCCTCGGCCTTCAGCAGTGCGCGCATCAGCTTCTCGATGGCGACGGGATGGGCCTTCAGAAAATCGCTGCGGCCGACCACCACTTGGATCGCGGCGTACGCGTCGGCTCCGGTGAAGGACCGCGCGTTGTCGGCCAGCGCGGCGTGCGCCTTGGATCTGATCGGCTCCCAGGTCGACACCGCATCGACCGTTCCGTTCGCCAGCTCCTGGACCATCCGACCGGGCGGCATGTCCACCAGCGTGACCGAATCGGGCGCCAGCTTGTGCCGGATCAGGAAGGCCCACAGGAAGTATTCCCCGTTGGTGCCCAGCGTGACGCCGACCCGCTTGCCCTGCAGGTCGTGCGGCACGTGGATGCCGCGATCATCGCGCGCGACGACCGCCATCTCGTTCGGCACGCTGACCACGGCTGCCACCATGCCGAGGCGCTCACCCTTCAGGACCGAGATCACGAAAGGCACATCGGCCGCCGCCGCCAGGTCGGCCTCGCCCCGAGCCAGCAGGTCCATCGCGATCTTGCCGTGGCTCGTTGGCGTGAGGGTGACCGCCAGACCTTCTTCTGCGAAATACCCCTTGGCCGCAGCGATGTGCAGCAGGCCCGCGTCAGGCGTCAAGGCCAGCGCGATGCGCAAGGTCTCGGTGGCCGACTGCGGTGCCGCAAACAGACCGCGCTCGCGGGCGACGCCGAACGCGATCACCACGGCCAGCATGATCACCACGACAACGGAGGCCTGGACGCGGCGGCGGTTCGCTTGGCTGGTCAATTCTTTTGTTCTCCCACCCTGACGAGGTCGACTGAAGCTGCCGATCTCGTCCAGGTTGGCCCAACGGTACGTGGACTGCGCTGCGCCGACAAGCTGTAAGACTTGACAGCTGTGTGCATCTTGTCCGCTTCCAGTGGTTTGTTCCATGCAGGGCGGTATAAAGGAAATCATTTCTGCGCCGACGTGATCCGTTTCCATCGAGTGACCGGCCACCGGCGATCAGTTCGTCGCGCGACTCGACATTCCAGTGGTCGAGATCGAGAAATAGGGCCGAGGATCGCGCCCGGTGCCTTGAGCGCCGACTCGGTTCACCTCTATGCTGCTCGTTGAATCTCAGAGTGGAGCGCTGATGGACGGGTACTTGCAATGGCTCCTTGCCGGGTTCGGCCTTTGTCTGCTGGCTGCGTGGTTGGGCTATCGAGCCCTCAGGCGGCGTGCCGATGCGAAGCGCCAGTCGAAGCGGGCACTCGCCGAGGCGCAGGCACGCGCGGAAGCGCAGGCCCGAGCCGAAGCGCAGGCCCGGGCCGAAGCACTGCGCCGCGCGACCGACGAAGCCGCACGTCAGCAGGCTGAACGGCAGGCGGCGGCACAAGAAGCCGCCAGGGCTGCCCGCGCTGCTGAGGCGACGAGGCTGGCGCAGGCCGAGGCGGCTCGCGCGGACGCTGCGCGCGTGACGGCCGAGAAGGCCGCGCTGGTCGAGGCGGCCCGTGCCCACGCCGCGCAGGTGGCCGCCGCGGAGGCAGCGCAGGCCGCACGTCGGCATGCGGAAGAAGCGGCACGTGCGCAGGCGACCCGACTGGCGGGCGAACAAGCCGCGCGCGCGGCGGCGCAGGAGGCGGCGCATCGCGAAGCGATCCGGCAGGCCGGTGTCGAAGCATCCGCGATCGTGGTCCCGGCCCCGGCCCCGACCCCGACGGTGACGGCCAAGACGCCCGAGCAGACGCTGGTCATGGTCGCCGACGATTCGAAGATCGTCCGCGTCAAGACCGGCCGCCTGCTTGCGCAACACCAGTACCGCGTGTCCTATGCGAACGACGGGCTCGATGCCGCGCAGCAAATGCAGACCACGATCCCCGACGTCGTGATCACCGATGTCGAGATGCCCGGCATGGACGGATTCGAATTGACGCGCCACGTGCGCCAGAACCCGCTCACGGCACACATCCCCGTCATCATGATCACCGCCGCCGACGAGCGGCATCGCGAAGTCGCCAAGCATGCCGGCGTCAGCGTGCTGCTCGGAAAGCCTTACCCGGAAGAAGAGCTCATCGCCCACATCCGGCGTGCCATGAATCACGGCGAGAAGCAGGCCGGCGCGCTCGCCTAAAGCGAGCCTGGATCCTGACCGCGCCTCCGGCGCACGGCGTGGCGACGCAACGCGCTACGCCGCGGCCACCGGAGTCACCAGATGGCGCAGGTCGCGCTCGAGGAAGCGGGCCATTTCATCGGCGGTGATCGGCTTGCTGAGGTAGTAGCCCTGAATCTCGTCGCAGCCGTTGTTGCGCAGGTAGGCGAGCTGCTCCAGGGTCTCGACACCCTCGGCCACCACCTTCATGCGCAGGCGATGCGCCAGGCCGATGATCCCGGCCGTCAACGCCGCCGCATCTTCGTCGGCCGGCAGATCCTTGACGAACGACCGGTCGATCTTCAGCGTGCCCAACGGGAAGGTGCGCAGGTAGGACAACGAGGAGTACCCCGTCCCGAAGTCATCGATGGCCAGGGACACACCGAGGTCGCGCAACTCCTGCAGCCGCGCCGCGGCCTGGGTCGGGTTGCGCATGACGCCGCTTTCGGTGATCTCGAGTTCGAGCTGTCCCGGGTCGAGTCGGGCAGCCGCCATGACCTGCGCCACTTCCTCGGCGAGCTGCGGCCGGTCCAGCTGCCGCGCCGACAGGTTGACGCTGACCTGTATCGGGTGGCCATTGTCCTGCCACGCCCTGGCGTCGCGGCAGGCGACCTCGAGCGCCCAGTGTCCGAAGCTGACGATCAGCCCGGTGTCTTCCGCGATCGGGATGAACTGCAATGGCGAGATCAGCCCGAGCGAAGGATGCCGCCAGCGCATCAGCGCCTCGACCCCGGTGACGCGCCCGCTCAGCAGATCGAGCTTGGGCTGGTAGACGAGGAACAGCTCGCCTCGTTCAAGCGCACGCGGCAGGCAACTCTGCAGCGCCAGGCGCTGCTGGCTCTGCGCAATCATCTGCGCGGAATAGAAGTGATGATTGCCTGGCCCCCTCTCCTTGGCCCGGTACATCGCCGCATCGGCATTCATCAGCAGGGTCTCGACATCCTGGCCATCCTCCGGGAACATGCTGATGCCGATGCTGGCCGTGGTCGGCAGTTCGCGGCCGTTCACTTCGAAGGGCGCGCTGAACTGGCTCAGCACATGTGTCAGCGGCGTGATGACGTCGGACGCGCTGTCCAGATCCTCGAGCACCAACACGAATTCATCGCCGCCGAAACGCGCCACGGTATCGCTCTCACGCACGCCCTGCCGCAGCCGGTCTGCGCAGGCCCGCAGCAGCACGTCGCCGGCGCTGTGGCCGAGGCTGTCGTTGATGTGCTTGAAGCTGTCGAGATCAAGGAACAAGACCGCGATCCGGGTCTGCTTGCGCACGGCGCGCTGGATCGCGTGCGTCAGGCGTTCGTGCAGCAGCGGGCGATTCGCCAGGCCGGTCAACGCGTCGTGGCTGGCGACATGGCGCAATGCCATCTCGGCCTGCTTGCGCTGCAGGTACTGGGCCAGCTGGCTGGCGATCGAGCGCATGAAGCCCTCGATCTCGGGATCGATGCCGGTCGGGGTGCGACTGAAGAATTCAAGTGCGACGAGCCGCGTGCCGGCGAAGACCGGCACGACCACGGCCGCCTTCAGGCCGCAGCGGCTGGCGACGCGGTCGCGGTGCCATGCGCACGACGCACTCTCCGCAGGGATCGCGCGCCACAGCGGATTGGCCGAGGCCCAGGCGGCGTCGAGATTGCCGCCCTGCCGTGGCCCGCTGAAGTCGCGCATCGCCGCGGCGAACTCCTGCGATCCCGCATCGCCCGCCACCGCCCAGGCCCCCATGCAGCGCACCAGGGCGTCGTCGTCCACCATCCAGCACGTGGCGGCATGCCAGCCCAGGCGCGTGCCGATCGATGACAGGAGGGAGGCGACCGCGCTCTCGGGCGTCGCGTCGCCGGCCAGTTCCCGCGCGATGTCGTGGGCCAGCTCCAGCCGCAAGCCGGCGTTCTTGCGTGTGGTCTCGTCGCGAACCGTCGCGCGCACCGTGACGACCCCGTTGCGCATCGCCCCTTGCAGATTGACGTGGACCCAGCGATCGATGCCGTCGGATCCGTGCACGGGGTGTTCGAGCTCGACCGGCGCGCCGCGGCGCTCGGCGCGTTCGACCGCCTCGCGCAGCCCGGCCCGGTGCGTTTCGGGTATCAGCGCAAGAAGATGGCTCAGTGTGGGTGTCGTCGTCGCCGTGAGGCCATAGATCCGGCGCGCTTCGTCGGAACATTCGACCTCGCCCGTCTGCGGATCGAGCACCCAGCTGCCGAGCTTGGCCAGTTCCTGCGCTTCTGCCAGGCGTTGCTGGCTGGTCCGCAGGCTGTGCGTCATGTCGTGGGCCAACGCGGTGGCACGGCGCTGCGAGCCCATCAGGCTGAACATCACCCCGGCAAGCAGCGCACTGATCACGCTGCCGGCGATCGCGATGATGGCAGGCAGCATCCGTTCCAGTTGCGCCACGTCGCTGATGGCCGAGGCGGAGACCTCCACCAGCCAGCGTCGGCCGGCCAACCCGAACGCCTGCGCGCGCTGCATGTCGCCGTTGGTTCCGGCTTGGCGGCGCCTGGATTCCGCCCGTTCGCCATTCGGATTGTCGGTATCGAACAAGAGCTTGCCGGGCCCGGCCGCGGCGGGCGCACCCGGGTCGGACGCGGTCGGCTCCGGGCCGCCGTCGAAGAGCCGCAGGCGCGCACCCGCAGGCACGCCGGGCAGCCCGGCGAGCATCTCCGAAATCCCGATGCCCGCACCCACCGAACCGAGGTAGGCGGCACGGCGCTGCTCCACGGTATCGATCGGCATGCCGACGCGATACACCGGCAGGCGCACGGCCAGTGCCGCTCGGCTGTTCGACCCGTCGGGCCGCAACACGATGCCGGAGGAGGTCATGCGCCCGGTGTCCCGGGCCAGGTCCATGAAGTGGCGCATGGCCGGCACGGCGGCGATGTCCTTGCCCAGGACGTGCCGGTTCTCCTCGAACGGCTCGAGCAGCGTGAACGGATGGTAGCCATCGCGCACGCCCGGTGGGTTGATCGCGAATCGAACGCCGCGCGGCAGGAACGGGTCGTTGCGCATCGCCAGTTCGAAGGCGTCTTCCGACCCCGGCGGCACATACGGGGCGTAGTTCAGCACGTGAAAGCCCGGGAAATCGCGTTTGAGCGCCAGGGCCTGCGCATAGCGATGAAAGTCCTCGCGCGACACGTGGTCGACGGCATGAAAGAGCGCGCGCGTTCCCGACAGCACCGTGAAGTAGGCCGCAAAGCGCCGCTCGACTTGCACAGCGGCATTGGCGGCGGTCGCATCGAGGCGCGCCTGGGAGTCGCGACTCGTTTCTTCTTGTGCCGATCGGCTCGCGAGCAGCGAGAGCACGATCCCGATCACAAGCACAGCGGCAGGGATCAGCCGGCTCAACCGCTGCCAGGTCAGGCTCGCCGCACTCCGCGCCCCGGCACCGTCGTACTTAGCGTTCATCTCGCGCCCCCTTTGCGCCGTGACGGACGGCATCGGGCCGTCCTGTTTTCACCTGAGCTTTCCTTTGCAGATGGCCCGCGGCGGACGTGGCCGGCGCGTTCAAAACGAATTTTCGACGGGATCGGCAATTCATAAAGCCAGAAATATCAGCTTTATCACTTCCTGTCGAGCGCCTTCGCGCCGACAGTGCCGTGGCCAATCCACAGCCGGCCCGCGAAGCGGCTGTGTCGCGGTGCCGTCGCGACGATTCGATCTGACGGGCCCCATCATTTCATCGACAGCGCGATCATTTTTTGTATAATCTCCCGCGTTCGTCTTCATAAATTCAGCAAAATTCATTCCAAATGAATCAGACCGAACCGCGAGACGGCCCCGACGACTTCACGACCAGGGAGGTCGCACGCCTGCTGGGGATGTCGGTGCGATCGGTGCAGCTGATGGTCGACCGTGGCGAGCTCGAGGCCTGGAAGACCGCGGGCGGGCACCGGCGCATTGCGCGGGCATCGGTCGACCACTGGCGCGACTCGCGCAGCCTCGTCAAACCGCTGGCCGTGCCGGGTGTCCGGGCCTCGCAGGCGACGACGACGCAGCGTGCCGCAAGCGCGCCGCAGCAAGCCTGCGTGCTGCTCATCGACGACTCGGTCCACTTCCAGAAGCTGGTCTCGGCGCTGGTACGGCAGCGCTTCCCGAACGTGGACCTGCACATCGCCGACGACGGCATCGCCGGTCTCGCGATGTACGGGGAGCTCAAGCCGCAGGTCTTGATCGTGGACATCCTGCTGCCGGGCATCGACGGCGCAACGCTGATCACGAGCCTGCGCTCTCATTCGCAATTCGCCCGCAGCCACCTCGCCGTCGTGACCTCGCTCGACGAGATGCAGCGCGCACCGTATGCCTTTGCGCTGGAGCAGGTTCCCGTCGTCCACAAACCCCGGCTCGTGGCCGAACTGCCCGATCTGCTCGCGAAGTGGCTGCCCCCGCCGGCAAGGCGGAGGGCCCGCGCGGCCGCTGCCGGTGCACTTTGAGCGGCGACAGCGATCTACACTCGCCAGTTCGTGAAGCGCGCGGACACACCGTGTTCGTGCGCTGATCACAGTGCCGGAGAGACGACGATGCCCGAGACTTCGCACCCCTTCAAGCCGCTCGACGCGGGCCGCGTGAACCTGGACGATGCGCTGGAGCTTGCGTACTGGTGCCACGAGCTCGGCTGCAGCGAGGCTGCGCTGCAAGCCGCGGTCGACGCGGTCGGCACGCACGTCGCCGCGGTGCGGGAGCAGCTGAAGAAGGCGCACGGCGCGTCCTAGCGGGCGCTGTGCTCGGGCGCTGCCACCGCCGGCGCGCGCCGTGGGCGGCCGCACCGCGGCGCGATCGTCAGCGCGGCCGGCCGCGCGTCACGCGCGCGAAGGCGGCTCTTCTATGGCAGCCGCTTCCGGTGGCGTTTGTCGCGAAGGTGCACATAGCCCTGTACGAGGGCCAGCAGCGACAGGATCGCCAGCAGCGGGTAGGCGACATAGAGCGGTGTTCGCTTCAGGCATGCGTTGCCTGCGCAGAACTCGCCGGCCTTCATGCCGAGTTCATAGATGAGGTAGATGTTCCACGCCGCTGTGGCCACCCACGCAGTGCGCGAACGGCTCCATAGCGCGAATGCCGCAAAGAAGAGGATCGGGACCACGATCACGGTCGGGTTGTCGACGAGCAGGTAAAGGAACTCGCGCCAGTCGGCCATTTGCGCCACCTCACTCTTGGTTGATCGTCCGCTCGTGTCGGGCCATCCTAACCCGCCGCTGGCGTCGCTCGCCCCCGCCCCAGAGCTCACCGCACGGCCTCCCACCAGCGGATCGACTCGAACACGCGGTCTGCATCCACCATCTCGCCGACGCGGGGCGTCACCAGTTCGACGCCCACGCGAGAAGCCTCCGCCACGGTGCGCCGGATCGGTTCATCCCAGTCGTGATAGGCCAGGTTGAAGGTGGACCAGTGGACAGGGAACATGCGCCTGGCGCGGACGTCGCGGTGCACCTGCACGGCCTGCTCGGGCGTCATGTGGATGTCGGTCCACGCCGCGCCGGGCCCGTAGGCGCCGATCTTGATGAAGGCCATGTCGAACGGGCCGAGGCGCGTGCCGATGTCCCGGAACAGCGTCGCGTAGCCGGTGTCACCGCTGTAGAAAAAGCGATGCTGCGGACCGATCACCGACCAGCTTGACCACAGCGTCGTGCTGCGGTTGCTCAAGCCGCGGCCCGAGTAGTGGCGCGTCGGCGTGCACACGATCCGCACCTGCCCCAGCGAGCGCTCCTGCCACCATTCGAGTTCCTCGATCTGCGCGGGCGGGATGCCCCACAGTTCCAGATGGGCGCCGATGCCCAGGGGCACGTAGAAGCGCGAGCCCCGCTGCGCGAGGTGGCGCACCGTGTCCATGTCGAGGTGGTCGTAGTGGTCGTGCGAGATGAGCACGGCGTCGATCCGGGGCAGGGCGGTCAGTGCGATCGGGGGCGCATGGAAACGCCGCGGTCCGACGGGCAACGGCGACACCCGCTCGGCGAACACCGGGTCGAGCAGCAACCGCAGCCCGTCGATCTCGACATACGTGCTGGCGTGGCCGATCCAGAACGCGCGCAGGCCGCTGGCCGGTGGAGGAGCCTCCAGCAGCGCCTTGTCGACTGCCAGTACCGGGACGGGCGCCGGCGGCTCGCGCACCTCGTCTCCGGACAGCTGCCGCACGATGTACTCGAACAACGACGTCGTGCTCGGAGCCTCTGGTTCCAGGTTGACGAAGCGGCCGTCGATGTAATGGGGGTTCGCCAGGGCACGCTCAAGCCGCGCACCCGTCATGGACGCGCCGAACTGTGGCTGCGACAACACCGCGCATCCCACCGCAACGAGCGCTGCCGCGACCGCGACGAGCGTGACGGTCGTGCGCACTAGCCAGCGTGCAAGCCTGGGTCTCATGGACTCTCCGACGGATGTTGGGACAGGCAGTGTGCATGCCGGGGGGTTGGGGGCCATCGAGCCGGCATGCGCCCCAGCAGTGAACGGGCTGCGAACCTGTCAGGTCAGATGGATCTTCCTGAGTTCAGGAGCGAAGGCCTGCGTCACGAGCCGCTTGAAACCTCTCATGGTGGGATGAAGTTCGTTCTCCCACCATTTGTCAATGTTGCCCGGATCATCCGGCATGGTTCCGGCGGACTTGATCGCCACCATGGGCGCCATCGCACCCTCCGTGGCCAGTTCGACCTGCGCTTCGCGCAGTCGCTCGAGCAGGTCCTTGAACAGTGGTCTCCTCAACGCTTGCGGAACCCGCGCCTTGTCCATCGGCATCTTCAGCCAGTCGCCCGGCCCGAAGAATCCTCTGCCCGTGGGCCATGCGTTGTCGTAGTTGTGCACGAACACGGTCGAGATGTAGTTGTAGGCGCGGAACCGAAGTACGACTTCTCGATACGCACCGATGATCTTCGAGATCACCGCGTCAGGCTGGCCCTGCCGATAGCATTCTTCGACCGTCGTTGCCTTCGAACAGTCGTCTTGCAAGAGGCGCAGAAAGTCGCTCATGCCGGCGATGTCGTTCCCGCCGCCGCTCAACAGGAGCGCTTGGACGCCGCTTCCGTACATCCTGAATCCGAAGTCGATGTCCTTGCGGTACTTCTCGCTCCACTGAGCGGCTTCCGCACCGTTCTGGCCGACGACAACGAACTGCTGTTCAGTGAAAGTCGATCCAAGCTCGAGCGCGAGGTTGTCGATCGGATACCAGAACCAGGAGTCGCCGATGAGCAGGGCCGCCGGGTTGGCGCCCTGTGACACCGCCCCGTGAACACCCCAGAAGACATTGTTCATCGTCACGCTCCCGGGTGCCGCAAGTAGGCGAGGCAAATCAGGTTGCGCAACTTAGCCGAACCGCCAGGGGAGTCGAACCCCTAGTTCATGGAATGCGTGCCCACTCGATTGCTACCGGAGGCGATGATGGGAGTGAAGCTCAACTGCCCGGCCATTGCGAACAGCGCCATGAAGATCGCGACCTTCAATGTCAATGGTGTCAACGGCCGGCTGCCTCGCCTGCTTGAATGGCTGGCGGAATCCCGGCCGGATATCGCTTGCCTGCAGGAGACCAGGACAGGCGACGCGTCGTTTCCTGTCGACGCCATCGCATCGGCCGGGTACGGTGCGATCTGGCACGGGCAGCCGCGGCACCATGGCGTCGCCATCCTGGCGCGGGGCGAAGTTCCGCTGCAGGTCCGCCGCGGTCTGCCGGGTGATGAGGGCGATGCGCAGGCCCGCTACCTGGAAGCGCGAGCCAAAGGCATCACGGTCGCGTCGATCTATCTGCCGAACGGCAATCCGCAGCCCGGGCCGAAGTTCGACTACAAGCTGGCATGGTTCGAGCGGTTGAGGATGCATGCCAACTCGTTGCGGGATGGTGGAGGCGCCGTGGTGCTCGCCGGCGACTTCAACGTCGTGCCCACCGATGCCGACATCTACAACGCATGGCTGTGGCGCTTCGACGCCGTTCTTCAGCCGCAAACCAGGCAGGCCCATCAGCTGCTGTTGGCGCAAGGCTGGGTCGATGCCACGCGACGCCTGTATCCGAAGGAGCGGATCTACACCTTCTGGGTCAACGACGCCGCCTTCCGCCGCAATGCCGGCTTCCGGATGGATTTCCTGTTGCTGAACCCGGCGTTGGCGCCGGCCCTGGCACGTACCGGCGTCGACACCGAACACCGCGGCCGATACAAGGCGAGCGACCACGCGCCGGTGTGGATCGAATTGCACGGCGATGGGCCGTGCCCGGCATGAACGATGCTGCCGTTCGTCTCGGCACAGGGCTACCGCCGCGCCGCGACCGCGATGTGCCCGCGCTCGTCAGCGTGTGCGGCGGCTTTGCGCCGCCTCGTTCCCAACGACGATCGTGCGGGTGCGCACGGTCTTCACTGCGGACCACGGCACGGAGTCCGGCCTGCGTTTGCTCAGGCCGATCCGTTCGAGGAAGCCGAGGCGACCGTAAATGATCTCGGTCAGCGGTGAATGCCGATCGCCCGGCTGCCACTGGCAGCGCAGATCGAATACATGGCCCAGGAAGCGGCCCGCCTCGGTTTCGACCCGCATCAGCTCGAGTCTGCTGGCAGAGGTCACGACATCGGCAGTTTCGCGAGCCATCGCCCCACCTTTCGATCGAGTCGACCCAGGCCCAGTTCGGCTGCCGTCGAGCGCAGGCGGATGACCTCGGAAATCTCGATCACCTCGTGCCACGGAATGCGCACCACGGCGCGTCCGACAAGCCTGCCCGCCGCGAGACGCAGCAGCGCCGGCAGACGCGGGCCCCATGCACCGGGACCGACCAGCAGCGCATCGAGCACCGGGCCGTCCTGCCCACGCCCGAACGCGAGGTCATCGACCATCCCGCAGGAGACATCCTCGGCATCCACGACCTCGTGGTCCAGCACCTCGCGCAACAGATCGAGTGAACGCGGCTGCTTCATCCGCGGCCCCCATGGGTCAGCAGGAACAGCGGGATGGCCGCCAGCGCCGCCAGCGTGATCGCGACGAGGTAGAACCAGCCCAATGTGTTCGAGAGCCAGCCGTTGGCGTGCTCGCCCATGATGCTCTTGTCCTTGGCGACCATCAGCACCGGAAAGTAGGTGAAGGGCAGCACCACGACCGAAAACACGATCGAGTACTCGACGACGCTGACCGGGTCCACGCCCGTCTGTACCACGATGGTCGCGAGCACGAACACCGCGAGCCAGCTCAGTGTGAAGCGGCCAGCGTCGCGCTTGCGTCTGTGCTTGCCCCATGGCCAGCCGGCGAACTGCGCGAGGTTGTAGGCCGAGGCCAATGCCGTCTCGATGGCGGCGCCGCCGAACGCGAAGAACATGCCGAGCAGCGCGGCGAACAGGCCCCACTGGCCGAGGGTCGCGGCGACGCCGAGCGCGGCTGTGCCCGGCAACTGGGGCTCGACATCCTTGGCCGCGAAGAACTCGGCACCCATGCCGACCAAGGCGACCGACAGCAGCCCGCCGAGCGTGAAGCCGACGATCACCACCAGGCGATTGAGCCCGACGTCCGAGGGCTTCCACTTGTCCTCGATGCCGCCGGACGCATAGAAGTAGGTCTCATACGGCAGCATGATCGAACTCATCAACGCCACGGCAAAGTAGAAGTACAGCAGCGTGTCGCGCGGGTGGCTGGTCTGCGGCCAGCGCGGCACGAATCCGGCGGCGAGCGCGCGCCAGTCCGGGCCGAGGTGCACGAGCGCGATCCCGAACACGATCATCAGCAGGCCGCCGAGACCGAAGATGCGCTCGATCGACTGGAACGACAGCAGCCACACGACGAGCACGAGGAACAACAGCGCGAGCAGCAGCAGCACGCGATACGGCGCGCCCGACACCAGTTGCCAGAGCAGGGCGACGCCGCCGATTTCGGCGCTGCAGGTCAGCAGGTTCACGATCGCGGATGCCACCAGCGTCAGCAGCCCGGCGCTGAAACCCGCGCGTTCGCGGATGAGGCTGAAGACCGCCCGGTGCTTGACCGCCGCGACGCGCCCCGCCATCTCGCAATAGACGATGATGCCGATGGTACCGAGCAAGTTGACCCAGAGCAGCTGGTAGGCGAATCGGGTCCCGCCATTGAGCGTGAAGGTCAGCTCGCCGATCTCGACGAAGCCGCCCATCGCTGTCAGGATGCCCAGGAAGATCTCGGCGAATTGAGCCATCGCTCACCGCTGCAGCGATCGCTCGAGCGCTTTCAACGCCGCCGTGGGGGCGGCCTGGTCGGCGGCGCCGTGGGCGGCAGCCGCCAGCTGCGACGCCAGCGCGCTGGCCGCGGTGCGCACTTCGCCGAGCGCAGGCTCGACCTGCATCGCGTTCAGCTCGTCGCGCGAAGCGTCGATCGCCTTCGCGAGGTGCTGCGCATGAACCTGCGCAAAGCGCGGCGACGCTGCGGCCGACTGCGCGCGCAGCAGTTCCAGTTCAGCCGATTGCGAGCGCAGCTCCGCGATCGGAAGGCGCAGTTCATCGGCGCCGGCAGGTCGCCTCGAGATCGCCAGCGCCGCGGCACCCAGCAGCGCCAGCGCAAGCACGCAGCCGATCGCCTGGTGAACGGCTTTGCGTGTTTCGCCGGGCGTGGCGCATTCCCGATGACTGGCCGAAGGCGTGCGGCGCACACTCATGACGCGATTCAGCAAACCGCATGCCCGCTGCGCTGCGCGCATGGCGCGCGGCACGGGCATTCAGTTCGCCGGCCTGGCCTGGCGACTGGTGCCCGGCGTCGCGCCATTCAGCCAGCGCGCGGCGAGCACGAGGCCGGCAACGAAGTACGCGAGCCCCGCCGGCACCCACATCACCAGGCCGCCGAGTTGCTGGTCGTCGATCGCATCCCAGCCGAGCGCGGCGGTGGTCGCGATGTAGTGCGGGTACCAGACGATGCCCGACAGGCTCAGCAGCGCCCCCAGGGCCGCGGTGTGCAGCATGGTCGAAAACAGCGACGCGAGCGCGATGCCGTCCGACGCGCGACTCGCCGAACCCAGCACCGACCACCAGAACAACAGCGACGCGAACAGAAAGCTCGCGTGCTGCCACCCATGCACCGCGCTGCTGGCCAACGCCGATTCGAACCAGCCCGGCAGGTGCCACAGCCAGAGCGCGGCGGCGTGCACGATCCACGCCGCCAGCGGCGCGGTCAACTGCTGCCACGGGACGCGCCACGCCGGATGATGCAGCGCCGCGCCGATCCGGCGCCGTACCGACACGGGCATCGCCCAGGCCCAGACGCCCAACGGATGCCCGAGCACCATCAACGGCGCGACGACGGTCATCAACAGCTCGTGCTGCAGCATGTGGGCCGAGAACAAGCGGCCGCCCAGCGCATCCAGCGGCGATGCCAGCGCGACGGCCAGCATCAGCCAGCCGCCGCCGAACGCCGCCGCGCGCCAATGGCTGATGCCGTGCCCCGGGCCCGCGCGGCGCCACAGCCGTCCCAGGCCGACGCCGTAGGCGACGAGGCTGACGGCGAGCGACGCGCCGACCCAGGGCTCGACCGACCAGCGCCCATCCCAGGTGAGTGTCGGCGCGGTGCCTGCGCTCGGGTCGAGCCCGTGGGCATCGGCGGCGGCAGCGGCGAACGCCAGCGCCGCACTCAGGACGCGCAGGGCGACAGCACCCATTGCGGCAGCCACAGCGCAACGATCACCAGCGACGACAGCGCGCCACTCCAGACCGCGACACGCGCAAGAAAGTAGCGACCAAGCGCTTGTGCATCGGCATCGACATGCGCGTCCCCGGCGTTGGCGTGGCCCAGGCGCCG
>Ga0207648_10001911_pt1 | contig 22751 bp, 22 predicted proteins | sample KBSMisM32_FD_184310 | JGI IMG/M metagenome (GOLD analysis project Ga0207648, IMG submission 184310) | Miscanthus rhizosphere microbial communities from Kellogg Biological Station, Michigan, USA - KBS Miscanthus M3-2 (SPAdes) (version 2) | ecosystem: Host-associated > Plants > Roots >...
GCGGCGATTAAAAACGTCGCATGCTTTTCACTCCGCGATGATGGATCCGGTTCTGGAAGAGTTTGCTCAACGTGTGGCCCAGGTAGAACTGGGCGAGCCCGGGGATCAACGAGAGCTCCGTCGCGGTGTCCTTGCTCTTCCAGGGCTCGCGCCGGGCGGCGGCCGCCAGCACGGCGAGGTCGGATCCCGGCGCGAACGTGGTCAGCTCGTCGAGCGCGGCGTCGCCCGATTCGCGGGGCAGCCCGCTGACACTGGCGTTCCGGTACGCCCAGCCCAGGCGGTAGAGCGCCAGCGGCTTCAACCGGGTGTTCGGATCGCGGACCAGCAGCGTCTCCCACAGGTGGATGGCGCCGTCGGCGCCACGCAGCCGCAGGTCGATCAGGTCCAGCGATCCGGCCAGCGCCTGGAAGGCCGGCAGGTCGGTGATCGCGGCGGCCACGACCGCGACGGTGCTGGCGGCGTTGCGGGGCGGCGCCTGGAACCGGTAGCGGTAGAAGCCCTCGGCCTGCATGAACAGCAGGCGCTCGCCCGCGGGCGGTTGCAGCGCCTCGACGGCGGCGGCGGTCTTCGCGAGGCGCCGTTGCGAATCGGCCAGCACCGGAACGTCGCCGCGAATGAGCGGCGTGTGCCCGCACCCGGCGGCGGCCCCGACGACGGCCGCCAGGGCTACGATGGCCGATCCGTGCGCGCACCGTTCGTTCACGGCTGTCTCGTCAGCGCACGAGTTTGAGGTCGTCGACGATGGTGGATCCGCTCGTGCCGGTGAGGTGCATCGTCGACCCGCTGACGCAGTAGTTCTTGGAGAAGATCGGCGCGCCGGCAGGCTGCAGCGTCAGAAGGTCGCCGGTGATGGTGTAGGGTCCCGCGCCGTCGATGATCTGCGGCACGCGATCGATCGCGCACGTGCACGACAACGTGCCGGTGCACTCGTGAACGAGGAGCCCCTCCATGCCCAGAAACGTCTCGAGCGCCGCGCAGGGCATGTTGTCGAAGCAACTGGTCGGGATGGTCGCCGTGATCGTGCCGGTGATCGAGGCGGTCGCGGTGAAGGTGAGATCGGCGTTGAAGGTGAAAAATCCCAACTGCTGGCTGGTGATCCGATCGATGCGCAGGCCCGGGCACGGCCCGCCGATGATGGTCATCAGCTCGGAGGCGGCAACGTCCGCGCTCGCGCAGCCGTCGATGATCGTCCAGCTTCCGACGGGGTCGCCGCCGCACGGCAGCGTCCCGCAGGTGGCGCCGCCTGAACTGCCACCGCAGCCGAGCGCCGCAAGCGCCAGCAAGGGCAGGGCAGCCGAAACGGAGCGGCCGGTCACGCGCCGCGCTTTCGCTTGCGCGCGGCGGGCGGCTCGATGCTCTCGACGCCGGTCGCGGTCGTGCGGATCCAGACGTGCGGCGGCAGCTCGCTGCGGCGCGGGATCTGCTTGTACACGTCGCGCGTCCAGTCGTAGTCGTGGGGCTGCGATCGCGGATCGACGACGATGCCGCAGTGGAGGTACTCGTTCGCGGCGATGCGCTGCTCGATGAGGCGGAGGAGATCCCACCACTTCCGTTCGTAATCGATTGCCTCGCTGCGCTTGCGGTAGCGGCGGAAATAGTGCGGGCGCGCCATCCAGTAGATCGTCAGCGCCGTGCCGAGCGCGCACCCTTCCTCCTGTTCCGCGATCTGGTGCAGCGTCTCGACGCCGTCGTCCCAGTTGTAGCGGAGCACGAGCCGGTGCAACTGCTTCGCCTCGCCCTCGAGGTCCCGCTCGGCGGCCGCCGCCTCCGTGAGCGCATCGACCGCCTTCAGGACGCGCTTCTCGACCGGCGCGAGCAGGCGGTCGACCCTGCTGTCCAGTTGCTTCCGGATCTCGCCCTCGGGCCGGCCGGCCCGGACGAGGCGCGTCGCCAGCGCCATCAGCTCGGCCCGAGGCGCGTCGGCGCGTCCCAGCGACGGCTTGATATCCGTGACGATCCGGCCCACGAGCCGGGCCACCCAGGCCTTCGATCCCTGTCCGCGCAGGTCGCGCCGCAGGCGGGCCTCCATGTCGCGGCACAGCTCGTCCTGCCAGGACGCGGGCAAGGCACGATCGACCAGCTTGCTCACAGCGGCGGCGGGCGACATGGCGGCGGAGCATCGCCCGGCACGTCTCTTCCCGCAAATGCGCGTCCCGCCATGTTACCGTCGTGGTCATGGCGCAGCAGGGCCTGGATCTTTCGAAATTTCCCGTGCTGGTGGTCGACGACGAGTCCGACAACCTCGACGCGTTCCGCTTCAATTTCGGACGCAGCTTCAAGCTGCTGCTCGCGTCGAGCGGCGAGGAGGCGCTGGCGATCGCGCGTTCCGAGGACGTCGCGGCGATCGTCACCGACCAGCGCATGCCCAAGATGACGGGCCTGGACCTGCTGAAGGCGGCGCGCGAGGCCCGCCCCGATGCGGTCGGCATCATCGTCACCGCGTTCACTGACGTCGACGTCCTGATCGAGGCGATCAACCTGGGGCGCATCTACCGCTACGTCACCAAGCCGTGGGACTCGAAGGAGCTGCGCGGCGTGCTCACCCACGCGGTCGAGCGCTTCGCGCTGGTGCGCGAGAACCGCCGCCTCGCGGAGCAGCTGTCGTCCTACGTGGGCATGCTGTCCAACGACGCGCACGGCAAGTTCAACTTCGGCGCCATCGTCGGTGAATCGCCGGCGCTGCGTGACGTGCTGGCGCGGGTCGAGCAGGTGGCCCAGACCTCGTCGACGGTCCTGCTGCGGGGCGAGACCGGAACCGGCAAGGAGATGGTCGCGCGCGCGATCCACATCAACAGCGCGCGCGAGTCGCGGCCGTTCGTGCGGGTGAATTGCGCGGCGCTGGCGCCCGGCATCCTGGAGTCCGAGCTGTTCGGTCACGAGAAGGGATCGTTCACCGGCGCGATGGCGCGGCGGCTGGGACGTTTCGAGATGGCCGACGGCGGCACGCTGTTCCTGGACGAGGTGGGCGACCTCCCGTCCGACGTGCAGGTGAAGCTGCTGCGCGTGCTGCAAGAGCGCGAGTTCGAGCGCGTCGGCGGCAGCGAGACCATCAAGGTCGACGTGCGCGTCGTCTCGGCGACCCACCGCGATCTGGAAAAGCAGATCGCCGACGGAACGTTCCGCGAGGACCTCTATTACCGGTTGAACGTGTTCCCGATCGTGCTGCCGCCGCTGCGCGAGCGCGCGTCCGACATCGCCGTGCTGGCGGAGCACTTCGTGCAGAAGTACGCGCCGGCGGCGGGCAAGCCGGTGCGGGGCCTCGATCCCAGCGCCGTCGCCGCGCTGACCGGATATTCCTGGCCCGGCAACGTGCGCGAGCTGGAGAACGTCATCGAGCGCGCGCTGATCCTGGCGCGCGGCAGCGAGCTGTCCGCGGCCGATCTGGAGTTCACGCGGCGGCCCTCCGGGGCGGCCCCGGCCGCCGTCGCCCAGGTCGTGACCGCGGGCGCGCGCCCCGCCGACGGGGGACGGCCGCTGGCCGAGCGCCTGCAGGAGCAGGAGCGCACCGCCATCGTCGCGGCGATCGACACGGCCCAGGGCAACATCGCGCACGCGGCGCGTGCGCTGGGCATCAACCGATCCACACTGTACTACCGCATGCGCAAGCACGGCCTCGAGCACCTCTTGCCGATGAAGGACGCGCCCGCACCTTCTTCCTCGTCGGAAGGGGCCTGACGCGCTCGACCGTCACCGCGCGGGCCTGAGTCGATGAGCCAGAAGATGAAGCTCTTGTTCGTCATGGACCCGCTCGCGCGACTTCAGATCGCGGGCGACACGACCTTCGCCATCATGCTGGCGGCCCAGGCGCGCGGCCACGACATCTGGTTCTGCGAGCCGCGCCACCTGTCGCTGGAGCACGCCGATCCCGTCGCGCGCGCCTGGCCGGTGACCGTGCGCCGCGTGGTGGGCGACCATTACCTGCTGGGCGTGCAGACCGCGGTGCCGCTCAAGAGCTGCGACGCGGTGCTGATGCGCAAGGACCCGCCGTTCGACCTCGACTACTACTTCGCGACGCTGCTGCTGGAGCGCGCGCGCGGATCGACCACCATCATCAACGACCCGCGCGGCCTGCGCGAGCAGAACGAAAAGCTGGCCGTGCTGGAGTATCCCGACCTCTGCCCGCCCACGGTGGTGACGCGCGAGACGACGCGCCTGCGCTCGTTCATGGCCGAGCAGGGCGGCGAGATGGTGGTCAAGCCGCTGGACGCGTCGGGCGGCTTCGGCGTGTTCCACGTGCGCAAGGGCGACCCGAACACGGGCGCGATCCTCGAGCAGGCGACGCAGCTGGGGCGGCGCTGGACGATGGCGCAGAAGTACCTGCCCGAGGTCCGCAAGGGCGACAAGCGCATCCTGCTGTGCGACGGCGAGTTCCTGTGCGCGGTGCTGCGCGTGCCCGCGCCGGACGACGCGCGCGGCAACCTGCACGTGGGCGCCAAGCCGATGGCGACCAAGCTGGACGAGCGCGACACCGAGATCGTGCGCGTGCTCGGCCCGCGGCTGCGCGCGGCCGGCCACTTCTTCGTGGGCCTGGACGTGATCGGCGGCTGGCTGACGGAGATCAACGTCACCAGCCCGACGGGGATCCTCGAGGCGAACACGCTCTACAACGACACCTACGAGGTGAAGGTCGTCGAGCGCCTCGAACAGAAAACGCGATCGACGACGACGCCATCCGCTTGATGCGGGTCGCCGCCGTCGTTTTCACGCTGGCCGCGCTGTCTTGCTGGGGCGCGACCGCGGCCGCCGCCGAGGATCAGCGCCCGCCCGAGACGGCGGGGCTGGTGCTGCTGGTGCAGGGCCAGGGCGCGATCGCATCAGATCCGACCGCGTCCGGCGATCCGCCCGACGGCGCGTCGCTGCAGCTGCGGCGCGTGCGTGCCGGTGAGGACATCCGCGGCCGCCGGCTGCGCCTGCGCGGCGTGCTGGAAGCGACGGCGGCGGACGGGCTGGGCCAGCACTTCGCGCCCGTGGACGGCGGACGCCTGTCGGGTCCGCTGCGCGCCACCGAGCTCTACCTGTCGTGGGCGCCGCACGTCCTGTTCCGCGCCGACGCGGGCCTGATCCGCGTCCCGTTCTCGCTGGGGCGCCAGATCGACGAGGCGAGCCTGCGCCTGCCCGAGCGCGCGTCGTTCATGCGCACGCTGGCGCCCGATTTCCGCGCCGGCGCCGGCATCAGCGGCGACGCGGGCGCGCTCGCCTGGTCGGCCGCGGTGATGTCCTCCAGCCGGTGGATCGACGGCGACCTGTTCGACCGCGGCGCGATGGTCGCCGTGCGGATGGCCGCCGAGCCGATCGGTCCGGTGGGCATCACGCCCTGGCGCCGCCCGTCCGACGATCCCTGGACCGACTGGTTCCGCTTCCGCCACGGCGTGTCCTTCATGTACGGCACGCTGTACGAAGCGAAGACGATCGGCGCCGGCATGGACATGTCCGTGCAGCGCGGGCGCGTGTCCGCGACGTCCGAGTACATCTTCGTGCACGCGCCGTCGGGAAATCAGCAGGGCGCGGTGGTCGAGCCGGGTATCACGCTGGCCGCGCGCCGGGTCGATGTGGTCGCGCGCGGCGAGTGGCAGCGCGCCGCGGACGCCAACGGGTGGGGCGCCGGCGCGGCGGTGACGGTCTACGTGTCCGATCCGCGCGTGCGCTTGCAGGCGGGCTTCGAACGCCACACCGGCCCCGGGCCGATCCCCGCGGCGACCTCCGCCCTCGTCCGCGTCACGATCGCGATCAACTGACGCCGATCGCGACTGCGACGTCTACTGGCCCCAGAGCTCGACGTGCGCGTTTGCGCCCGGCGGGACGGACCCGCGGACCAGCTCGACGCCCCGGATGAAGCGGACGTGGCCGGGGAGATCGATCGCGCGGCTGCGCGATCCGTCGGCGAACCCATTCCGCAGACCCGGTGACCAGCGCTGGCCGTTGCCGAACTGGATCACGACATCGCCGACCTCCAGGCTGTTGTCGGTGATCACCAGCATCACGCGCGCGACGCGCCCTTCGTACTTGCCGATGCGAATGATCTGCCGCTCGAACTGGCCGGCGACGCGCCCGTCGCCCATCAAGCGCCAGCCCGTCATGTCGGGATGGCCCGAGACCGACGGCCGCGCCGGGCCGGCGGGCGGCGGCACGTACCCGACGGTGCACGCCGGCAGCGCGATCAGAAGAACGGCCAGCAGGCGCCGCATCGACATCGTGCCCGCATGGTAGCACCGGGCCGGCCGCACGGCTGTGCTCAACATCCCCGCCGACCGCCCCCGTCACCCCGACCGGCCGATGCTTAAGTTCGATGTGTGACGGATGGGGTGTCGCGACGGCGGGCGGAGGCGGCTGTGCTCGCGGCCGCCACGCTGCTCATCGGCGCGGTCGTCTTTCCGCTCTGGCGGCCGCTGCTGGTCGCGGCTGTGCTGGCCGGGGTCCTGTCGCCGCTCTACGAATCCACGGTGCGCCGGATGGGCGGCCGCCGCACGCTGGGCGCCGCGCTGTTCACGGCCGCGACCGTCATCCTGATTCTGATCCCGATCGCCGCGATCGTGACCATCGCCGTGCACGAAGCAGCCGGCGTCGTCGGCGTCGTGCGATCCACCATCGCCTCGGAGGGAATCGAGGGCCTGATCGCGAAGGCACCCGATCCGATCGAAGGCTGGCTCCGCCGGCTGGAGCGCCTGCTGCCGAGCGAAGTCGACCGCGCGCAATCGCGGGTCGCGGCCGGAGGCCGCTGGGCGCTGGGCGCGATGTCGGGCGCGGTGGCGATGCTGGGGCGCTTCAGCCTGAAGCTGGCGCTGATGCTGATCGCGTTCTTCTTCCTGCTGCGCGACGGCCGCGAGCTGATCGACTGGTTCATTCGTTCGACGCCGCTGGCGCCCGAACGGGTGCGCACGATGATGCGCGAGTTTCGCAACGTCGCCCGGTCCGTGGTGGGCGCGAACTTCATCACCGGTGCCGTGCAGGCGGCCATCGCGACCATCGGCTTTTTCATCGCCCGCGCGCCCAGCCCGATCTTCTTCGGCCTGCTGACGCTGTTCTCGTCGCTGATTCCGTCGGTGGGAACGGCGCTGGTGACGTTGCCCGTCGCGGGGCTGATGCTGCTGCTGGGCCATAAGTGGTCGGCGCTGTTCCTGGCCCTGTGGGGGGGCGTGGTGGTCGGCCTGATCGACAACCTGCTGCGGCCGATGCTGATCCGCGGCAAGGTCCAGCTCCACGGCGCGCTCGTCTTCTTCTCGCTGATCGGCGCGATCAGCGCGTTCGGCGGCGTCGGCCTGTTCCTCGGCCCGCTGGCGCTGGTCTTCTTCCTCGCGGTGGTGCGGACGCGGCGCCTCGCGCGCGAGGGCGTGCTTCAGGGCGCCTGACGGCGCTCGAACGTCGCGCGCACGGACGGGCGCGTGAAGGCCACCAGCAGCGAGATCGGCAGTCCCAGCACGACCAGCGCGGTCGGCACCATGACGACCGCCAGGATGAGCGCCTCGCCGCGGGCGGTCGGAAACGTGCGCCCCGGCGCGATCAACATACCGACGACCGCGAGCAACATGAACGGCAGCCAGATGCCGGCCGAGATCAGCGTCCCCCGGCGTGCCCAGCGCGCGATCCTCACCGACCCGATTCCCATCACCAGGAGATTCGCCGCAGGTATGGCGTACACCAGCCCGGCCAGCATCATCGCCGGTTGCTTGCTCAGCATGCGCGCCATCACGAAGACCATGACCACGGTCATCAGCGCGCAGATCGCGCCGAAGACGATGAGGATGATGCCCAGCGCGCGGATCAGGCCGCGGCGTTCGGGCAGCGGCGCGTCCGGCGCGGCGGCCTGGACCCCGGCGGTCGCGAACGCGCCGACGTCGTAGGCGCGGTCGATCAGCTCGCCGGGTGGTGGATCGCCCGGCATCGCTACCAGATCTTCCACCAGCGCTTGCTTTGTTTTTCCTCGCCTTCGCCCACCGGCTCGGGCGCGGGCGTGTGCTCCGCCGCGCCCGCGGCCGGTACCGCCTTCTCGCCGCCCGCCAGGCGATCGATCACGTCGGGCACGAACTGCTTGCCGCTCGCGAAGCCCGGGTTGAGGAACGCGGCGCGCTTCTCCTTCGCCAGCCGCGCGAACGCCGCCTTGCCCGGCAGCGCCACGAAGCTGTACGTCCGTTCCCGCAGGCGCGCGATCTCGTCGACGCGCGCGCGCGACGAGAACAGCGGCACGTAGGGACCGGCGGGCGATTCCCAGGTGATGAACGCCGCGTCCGCGGCGGCTTCCCTGGATGTCTGCCCCTCGGCGCCGCGCCCCTCCTCGGTGACGATGAACAGCTGAGCGGCGAGCAGCCGCCGGTAAAACTCGGGCCGCGCCGCCGGTTCGGTGGCCGCGCGCACCAGCGCCTCCTCGAGCTCGTTCGCAGGTGTGAAGTCGACAATCACGGCCGTCATCCTCTCACGAGGTAAGGGCGCGCGTCTCGATCAGGTCGGCGTAACCGGTCTCGTGCCACGCATCCAATTCCTTCGCGCGCAAGATCGGAAATGGGTGCGTGCGCCACGCCGTCAGAAACAATTTGTAAGCGCGGCTGAGATTGGATCGATCTTCTTCCTCGTAGTCCTGGATCTGGCGCATGAATTCCGCCTTATCCATCTCTGCCCACAAGCGGCTCGCGCCGCCGGCCAGCTTCATGAACACCGTCACGCACGGATCCAGATTCTGGACGCACAGCAATCCCGCGCGATCGGCGGTGAGCTCCGCCTTCCGGTACCAGTCGTGCAGCGCGAACACCAGCCCCTGCCCGATGAGCGATCCGATCCCCAGCGTCGCCTGGCCGATCGCCGCCACGATCGACGCGATGTTGCGCGCGATGACCGTGTAGAGGACGTGGCCCGCCTTGATGTGGCCCAGCTCGTGGCCGACCACGAACGACAGCTCCTCGTCGCCCAGCAGGTCGATCAGCCCCGACGTCAGCACGATGAACGGATTCTTGTGGCCGTAGGTGAACGCGTTCGGGTTGGGATCCATCGTCACGTACAGCTCGGGCTCGTCGATGTCGAGGATGCGGCAGCCCCAGCCGAGGTAGCGGTGCAGGCGCGGGAACATGCGCGGCGTGACGCGCACGTTGTCGGCGACGTTCTCCAGGTAGTAGATCCGCTCCAGGCCGTACTCCATCACCTTCGACACCACCAGATCCAGGCCGGGGATGCCGGCCAGCGCTTCCGTCGCCTTGATGTCGTCCGGGTGCTGGAACCGCGCCGCCGTGAGTCCCGGGAACGTCTTCAGCTGTCTGCGTTTCTTGTCGTCGGCCATCGCGCCATTTTACCGCCGCTGCCCGCGGTACAATCGCGTCATGAAATTAACGCTTGTCTTGCTTATGACGGTCGCCGCGGTATTCGGGCCGGCGCGCGCGGCGCGCGCATGCGGCGGCGGTGTCGTGTCCACGCCCATCGCCACGACGATCGGCGCCGACGCGCAGCGGATCGTCATCTCCGTTCACGGCGGCGTCACCGAGGTCGTCACGCAGATCGGCGTCCCGGCCACGTCGGCGGATTACGGCGTGCTGATCCCGGTGCCGGGTGAGCCGACCCTCGACGCCACGCCCGTCATGTCGGCCGAGCTCGACGTTCTGTTCTCGTCGACCGCGCCGAGTATCGGCACGCACGCGGACAACGGGTTCAGCTGCGGTTGCCCGCTGGCCAGCGGCAGCGACAGCAGCAAGGGCGGGGTGGAACCGCCGCCCGACACGCAGGTGAGCGAGCCCGTGGCGATCGGACCGGTCACCGCCGTGACGCTGACCGCGAGCACCGGCGACGCGATCAATGCCTGGCTCGCCGACAACGGCTTCGTCATCCAGCCCGCCGATCAGTCGATCGTCAGCGCGTACGCGGGAACCGGGCGCTACTTCATCGCCATCCGGCGCAACGACACCGCCGTCGACGCCGGCGCGACCAGCATCGGCGTCCACTTCACGCTCGCCGGCGATCAGCGCGGCCTGCCGCTTCGCTTCGCGCGCATCGGCGCCGCGGCCAGCGTCGGGTTCACCGTCCTGGTCGTCGCCGACGACGTGGTGGGGCCCGCGGCGCCGTTCGCGACGCTGACGCTCAACGATCTCAGCCGGGCGACGATCCGCGCGACGGGCTACGCCGCCGCGATGTCGGAGGCGATCGCCCTGCACGACAACCACGCGTTCGTGATCGAAGGCGTCCGGACGGCCGATGATTTCAGGTACAGCCGGATCGAATCGCTGCGGGCCCTCATCCCGACCGGCGCGACGTTGACCCGCCTGTCGACGCTGCTGCCGGCGACCGCGCTCGACGCCGACGTGACGCTGGATCAGCCGTGGGCGGGGCCCGCGCCCAGCATCATCACCGTGCAACGCGGACGCGCGCCCGGCGATCCGAAGCTCGCCTTCGCGTTCGCGGCGGTGGCGCTGGCGGCGATCGCGCGCCGCCGCCCGCGCCGGTAGCGGCACGACCGGACCGCTACTTCTTCAGCCCGCTGCGCTTCTTGACCGTGCTCGGCTCGTTCTGATTCTCGGACGGCGGGGGAGCGCCCTCCTCGGCGGCGCGCCGCTTGTCGACCGGGCAGCCATTGTGCGCGGGATCGGGCGTCGCCGGGCCCGGCTTCAGCGGACACATGTCGTCGGGATCGGCGATGCCGTCCTTGTCGGTGTCGATCAGCGGGCAGCCCGGCCGCTTCGGATCGGGAGTCGACCCTGGCGGCGTCACCGGGCAGGCGTCGTCGACATCCGGCACGTCGTCGCCGTCCTCGTCGTTCTCCGGGCAACCCGGCTTGAACGGATCGGGGTGCTTGCCCTGGGGAACGTTGCGGCAGACGTCCTCGTCGTCGCCGATCCCGTCCTTGTCCTCGTCGGGAACGGAGATGCGGTACGAGCCGCCGGTCCGCCGCGGGCCCGCGGCCTTCTCGGCCGCCGCCGCCCGGCCGAAGTGATAGGTGAACGAGCCCCCGACCGACCAGGCGCGGCCGTCGTTGTTGTTCCGCTCGTCGGGATTGACCACCTGGTTGTAACGAACGTAGGGCCCGATCCCCAGCCCGGGCGCGTCGGGGATGGTCCACTCGATGCCGGCGCCGACGTCGAAGCCGAAGGCCCACGCGAACGACGTCGTCGTCGCGCCGACGGCGGCGTCGACGAACGTCCGGCCCCAGTCGTACGTCTTCGGCTCGAAGCGGGCGGTCAGCGCGAACATCGTCGCGTGGTTGGATCCGGGCAGCCACCACTGCCGCAGCGCCAATCCACCCGACCACGCCTGCGTGATGTCGTAGCGGCCGAGAACCGACCCGTAGAACAGCAGCGCGCTGGGGCTCTCGTTCGCGTCGTACGACGTCAGCACGCCGCCGGGCCCCAGCTCGAGGCCGATCGACGTGTGCTTGTCCCACGTATCCGAGGGATCCGACGGCGGCGGCCGTCGCGGGCCGGGCGTCACCTGCGCGTGCACGCTGCCTGCGACGCCGATGACCGCAGCGACGCTCGCGACCCCCACCAAAAGGCGTGACATGAACGCATATTGCCAGAAGCGCCCCGTCGGCGCCTAAACTTTGGCTGGGGTTATGTCGACTTCGTCCCCGATGCCCGGTACCTCGCGCCGCGCGCTCGCGTGTGGAGCCGGCGAGCTCGGCTCGCCGCGCAACATCGCGGGAGGGTTTGGGAACCCTTTGAGGGTTCCCATGTTGATTGCCGCCTTCGCCTGTTTGCTGGCGGGCGCGGGCGTCGGTTGCGGCGGGGGCGGGGGCACGGCCAGCGGCGGCAGCGGTGGCGCCGGCGGCAGCGGCGGTGGCGGCAGCGGAAATTCCAGCGGAAATGGCACGGCGGCCGACGTCGCCCGCAAGCTGGGACGCATGCCGCATTTCCTCGTCGGGATGGGGAACGACCTGGCCGGCGCGGAGGCCGGCTACGACCACAATAAAGACGGCGTCTACACGCTGGGCGTCACCATGGACCTGCACGACGCGTACATGGTCGGACTGCCCGGGCAGGGCGGGTGGCCCGACTGGAACGCGGAAGGATCGTTCGTGAACATCCTCGCCAAGCCGGCGGCCGACCACGGCGTGACGCCGATGTACACCCTGTACGCGATGGCGTCGATCGGCGACGGCAACCTGTCCGGCCTGGCGACCGATTCGTTCATGCGGCCCTACTGGGACGGCGCGCGGCTGCTGTTCCAGCGCATCGCCATGGACGACAAGCCGGCGCTGGTGCACATCGAGCCCGACTTCTGGGCCTACGCGCAGCAGATGTCGAAGGGGAATCCGGCCGGCCTGGCCGTGCACGTCACCGGCCTGGTGCCCGAGTGCGCCAGCCTCACCAACGATCTGGCGGGCCTCGGGCACTGCCTGCTGCGGCTGGGACGGATGCTGGCGCCCAAGGCGGTGCTCGGCTTCCACGCATCGCGCTGGGCGGGCGACCCCGCCAGCATGGTGTCGTTCCTGAACGGCATCGGCGCGGGCGAGGCCGACGTCATCGTGCAGGACATGCTGGATCGCGACGCCGGCTGCTTCGAGGCGCACGTCGATTCGCAGTGCCAGCGCAACGACGGCCCCTGGTACTGGGACGAAACCAATCAGACGTCGCCCAATTTCCACGAGTACCTGGACTGGGCGAAGGCGATAGGCGACGGCCTGGGGAAGCCGATCGTCTGGTGGCAGGTGCCGTTCGGCGTGCCGAGCGCGACGCCCGGCGGAACCGCGGGCCACTACCGCGACAACCGCGTCCACTACGTGTTCGGCCACATCGGCGAGTTCGTCGCGGCGGGCGGCCTGGGCATCACCTTCGGCGTCGGCGCCGGCAACCAGACGTACATCACGTCCGACGGCGATCAGTTCAAGAACGCGGTCACCGCCTACTTCGCGGCGCCCGTCGGCCTGCCGTAACCGCCCGCCCGCGCCCGCGGTATCCTGGCCGCGTGCGCAGGGCGGTGATACTCGCGGCGGCGGTGCTGGCCTGCGTGGCGCCGGGCGCGTGCCGCCGGACGAACAACGCCCGCCCGGCCGATCGCGATCCGGCGGCGGTGCTCCGCCTGTTTCCCCAGGAGACCCTGTTCGTCGTCACCGCCGACATCGGCCGGATCCGCGCCGCGCCCATCACCGCCAAGCTGGGCGCGCTGAAGGTCGTGTACGCGTCGGTCGCGAGCGGCATCGACGCGCTGGCCGCCGTCATCGGCCTGGATCCGTGGACGCAGTTCGACAGCGTCACGATCGGCGGGATGTCGCTGCAGGGCGGGACGGCGATCGTCTTCCGTGGTCGGGCCATCGACGAGGCGCGCGTGACCGCGAACGCGCGTGCGCGGCTGGCGAACGACGGCGACGAGCTGATCTCACGAAGGTACGGAAAGCGGACCGTGTGGACGACGCGCAAGCGGCCCGAGACCGCGGCCGTCTTCCTGGACGGCGGGACGTTGGTCCTGGGGAGCAACGCGTGGGTCAAGCGCATCGTCGACCTCGCTGACGGCGCCGGGGCGGAGCCCAGCGCGGCGTCCAACCCGTCGCTGGTGGCGGCGTGGGGCGAGCTGTCGGCGAGCGCGCTGTGGGGCGCGGGCGTGCTGCCGCGGGAGGCGCGCGACTACCTGGAAGGCGACTTCCGGCTGCGATCGCTGGGAACGATGCGGCGGGTGACGGTGGCGGTGGATCTGACCGACGCGCTGGACGCGAAGCTCGCCATCGATTTCGGCGACGTCGCGCAGGCCGAGGACCTGGCCGAGGATCTCGCGACGCTGCTCGCGCGCGAACGCCGCGCGAAGCGCGACGCGCCGGCCTACCAGGCGCTGTTCAAGGGCCTGACCGAATACGCGGACGGCCCCACGTTCCGGGCCGAGCTGCGGCTCTCGAAGGACGCGGCGGTCCAGTTCGCCGAGGCGATGGCCGTGGGGAGCAACGTCGCCAAGCCGCCCAGCGAGCTGCCGGCGCCGTCGGCGCGCGCGCTGACGCTGAAGCGCGACTGGCTGGCGCCGCCGCCGACCGACGTCACGCTGAGCGACGTGCGCAGCTACGACGCCTGGGATCGGCGAACGCACGCGCTGTTCGAGGTGGTCAATCGCAGCGACAAGCCGGTGGTTCCCGAGATCGTCATCCGCTACCGCGACGGCGACGACAAGAAGCTGGACGAACGTCACTGCCGGGTGCCGACGATCGTGCTGCTCGCGCACGAGCGCATTGGCTGCGATCCGGGTGTGCCGCCGGCGGCGGCGACGGCGATCTACACGATCCGCACGGCGCCCGCCGAGCGCGCGGCGGCATTTGCCGCGAAGTCACGCGTCACTTTGAAGGTCGCCGGCGCGCGGCTGGAACGGACGAGCGGGGCGGTGCTGTGGCTGGAGGGCCAGGTCAAGAACACGACCGCCGCCATCGTGCGCGACGCGCGCGTCCACGCCACGTTCTACGACGGCGAGCAGAAGATCGTCGGCTACGGCGACATCATCGCGGCGGCAAACCTCGCGCCGGGCGCGAGCGCGACGTTCCGCCTTCAATCAGGTCCGCTGTTCGCGCCGGCGAAGTCGTTCACGGCGATCGGGTTCAGCCTGATCGTTCCGCGCTGACGCGCGCCTACAGAAAGCCCAGCGCGAAACCGGCGCCCGCGAACGCGCCGCCGAGAATCGCGTACAGGGTGCGGGTGCCGGTGCGGCCCAGGAACAGCGCGAGCAGCCGCGCGCGGCGGTGCGACAGGAAAAACTCCCACGCGAAGATGCTGCCGCAGACGGAGAAGATGCCCGCGCCGATCATGAACAGGCCCAGCTCGGGGCGCGAGCGCTCGGCCTGCCCGACGCTGGCGTTGAACCAGCCGACGACCGCCAGCGCGGCCACCAGCGCGACCAGCCCGAGGAGGACGCGGTCCGCACCCGGCTTTCCGGCGCCGGCGCCGCCCGGGCGCGCGCGCGGCGCGGTGGCCGGCAGCTTGCCGTACTCGAACGTGTAGTTGCAGACGCACTGCTTCGCGTCGCGCGGGCGCGGTACACCGCACAGCGGACAGACGGTCTCGATCATCGGCCGCCCGCCGCGGCGCGCGCGAGCAGCGCGTCCAGCGCGCGCCGGCCCGCGGGCCAGTCGCCCAGGCCAGAGTCCGCGTTGATATGCCCGATCGCGCCGGCGTCGACGAGATCGGCGCCCCAGGCGGCGGCGAGAAAGCGCGCGCGCGCGAACGTCAGGTAGGGATCGTCGCCGCTCGCGACGACGGTGACGGGAAACGGCAAGCGCGCCAGCGGAATCGGCGCGAAGCCGCGCGTCTCGGGCGGCGTGTGCGCGGGCGAATCGACGTCGGCGGGCGCGACCAGCAGCGCCGCGCGGACGCGCGCGACCAGCGCCGGCCAGCGCGCGACCGCGTGCGCGACCAGCACGCAGCCCAGGCTGTGCGCGGCCGCGACCACCGGGCCGCCGGCGGCCTCGACGGCCTGCCGCAGCCCCTGCAGCCACAGCTCGCGGTCCGGGCGATCCCAGTCGCGCTGCAGGACGCGCTGACAGCCGGGGAAGCGCGCCTGCCACGCCGTCTGCCAATGCCCGGGCCCCGAACCGCCCAGCCCCGGCACGATCAGGATCGTCACTGGCTGGACAGCGAGCCGACCGGCGTGGCGGTGCACTTGCCCAGGACGCACGGACAGGTGATGGGGGTCTGGCAGGGGATCAGGCAGGCGATCGTGGCCGGCTTCGGCGCCGTCGCGGGCAAGCAGGCGCCGCAGCAGTCACCGATGCCGTCGGCGTAGTGGACGCATTCGGCGCTGGTCGTGCACTGCGCGTCGCACGCGCCGGTGTGCGCGATCGCGACGCCCGCGCACCGGGCCTCGCAGTCGTTCCCGTAGGTCTTGCCGTCGACGCCGCACACCGGGGCGTAGATCGTCTGGCAGGTGCACGACGTACCGCCGCCGCCGCCCGTGCCGCCGCCGCGGCCGCCCGCGCCCGCGTTTCCGGTCACACCGCCGCGGCCTGCGCTGGCGCCGCCGCCGCCGCTCATGCCACCGCTGCCACCGCTGCTGCCACCGCTGCCGACGGTGCCGCCGCGGCCACCCGCGCCCGCGCTGCCCGTCGTGCCGCCGCGGCCACCCGCGCCCGCGGTGCCCGTCGTTCCACCGCTGCCGCCGCGGCCCGCGCTGCCCGGCCCGTCGCTGCCGCCGCGGCCCGCGCTGGCGCCCCCACGGCCGCCCGCACCCGCGCTGCCCGTCGTTCCACCGCTGCCGCCGCCGCCCGTGCCCGCCGTGCCGCTGGTGCCCGCCGTGTCGCTGGTGCCGGCCGCGCCGCCCGTGCCCGCCGTGCCGCCGTTGCCGGCGCCGCCCTTGCCCGAGCCAGCCGCGCCAGCCGTCCCGCCGTCCTGCTTCATGACCTCGATCGATCCGCACCCGGCCAGCGCCAGGCCCAGCGGCAGCAACACGGTGATCAGCGCGCGCGCCGTCCTCACCGCTCGCGTCCTTCCGGCTGGCGCAGGCGCGAGAAGAACCCGCGCAGCAGCGCGGCGCCCTCCGCCGCGAGCACGCCCGGGACCACCTCGACCCGATGATTGAGGCGCGGATCCTCGGCTAGCGTGAACAACGTGCGCACGGCGCCCGCCTTGGGATCGTCGCAGCCGAAGTACAGCCGACGCACGCGCGCGTTCACCAGCGCGCCCGCGCACATCGGGCAGGGCTCCATCGTGACGTAAAGGTCCGCGTCGGTCAGCCGCCAGCGTCCCAGCGCCGTCGCCGCCCGCCGGAGCGCCAGGATCTCCGCGTGGGCGGTCGGATCGCTGCCGGTCTCACGCTCGTTGTGGGCGACCGCGACGATCTCGCCGCCGACCACCACCACCGCGCCGACCGGCACCTCGCCCCGATCCCCCGCCAGCTCGGCAGCCGCCAGCGCCCGCCGCATGAACGCGAGCTCGCGCTCGCCGATGGCGCTCGCGCCCTCGGCAACCGACAATGAGACAGTGGCGGCAGTGGTCATCAGGAGGTCTTATTCTAAATTACCGTATCATCTAGTAGCCACCGGATAACCAACCCGGGAGTCATTCGTGCCCAGACCCGATATCGATCTGTCGTTCGCGCGCTATGTCGCGGCGCGGAAAGGGGAGGTGGCCGCCCGTACGCGCGAGGGCGCCGCCTACGCATACGCCGGCGACATCAAGGTCCGCGCGGCGCTGGACCGGGTCCGCCCGGTCACGCTCGCGGTCGAGGCCACGGTCCGGCTGTGGCAATCGGTCGAGAAGGCCCGGATGCTGGGGACCGCGGTGAAGGTGACGGGCAAGCAATTCCCGCGCATCTCCAAGCTGGCCGATACCTGCGCCGAGACGCTGCGCATCCCGGTGCCGACGGTGTACGTGTCGCCCAACATCGGCTCGCTGAACGCGCACACCTTCGGGACGGCCGATGATCCCTACATCGTCCTGAACGCAGCGCTGATCGATCACCTCTCCGAGCCCGAGCTGCTGGACGTGATCGGCCACGAGTGCGGCCACATCCAGAACAGCCACGTCGTCTATATGACCACGCTGCACTTCTTGAAGCACGCGGCCAACATGTTCCTGCGCTGGAGCGTGAAGCCGGCGGTGCTGGCGTTGAACGGCTGGGCGCGCCGCGCGGAGATCACCTGCGATCGCGCCGGCATGATCTGCACGCGCGACATCGACGTGTCGATCGGCTGCCTGGTCAAGCTGGCCATCGGATCCCAGAAGCTGTACAGCGAGGTGAGCATCCCCGAATACCTGAACCAGCTGAAGGAAGCGCAGGCCGGTCTGGGCCGCTACGACGAGCTGACCCGCACGCATCCTTATCTTCCCAAGCGGGTGGAGGCGCTGCGGCTGTTCGCGGAAACGACGTATTTCCGCAGCCTGGTCGGCACCGGGCGCGCGGCGGGCGCGCCGGCGGACGCGCTGCCCGCGGGCATGTCGAAGGACGAATGCGACGCGCGCGTCGCCCAGCTGATCTCGGTGCTGTGATGGCGTCGTCGTCGGAACCGATGGCATCGCTGGACGACAAGAAGGCGGCCATCCGCGCCGCCCTGACCGATCTGGCGGCGGCGGCGGAGGCGGCAGGCCTGCCCTGGGTGGCGCGCGACGTGCGCGATACGCGCCTGCCCAAGCTGGAGGACGAACGCTTCTCGGTGGTGGTGCTGGGCGAGTTCAACCACGGCAAGTCGACGTTCATCAACGCGCTGCTGGGGACGCCGCTGTTGCCCACCGGCATCACGCCGACGACCGCGCTGCTCGCTCACGTCACGCACGGCGCGCGCGCGGGCGCGACGGCGGTGACCGAGAACGGCGACCGCACGGCGATCGACGCGGCGTCGCTGGCCGATCACCTGACCGTCGAGGGGCTGGCGAAGGCGGCCGGCAAGAGTGGAACGTCCGACGGCAAGCCCGAGGCGAAAGGCAAGGCGGGCGCGAAGGCGGCGAAGAAACCGGCGGCCGCGATCCACCACGTCGAGATCACGCACCCGTCGCCGCTGCTCGCAAACCGGCTGACGATCGTCGACACGCCGGGCGTCAACGACATCAACGAGCAGCGCGCGGACATCACTTACGGATACCTGCCGCGCGCGGACGCGGCCGTGTTCCTGCTGGACGCGACGCAGATCCTGACCGCGTCGGAGCGCCAGTTCCTGGAGGAGCGCATCCTGCGTTCCACGCGCGACCGTCTGATCTTCGTGGTCGCGAAGGCCGACCTGCTCGACGAGGCGGAGCTGGCCGAGACGCTGCGCTTCGCGCGCCAGCACCTGGCGACGATCGTGCCCGAGCCGGCGATCTTCCCGGTGTCGGCGAAGAAGGCGCTGGCCGGCGACCGCGGCGGATCGGGGCTGGACGCGTTCGTGGCGGCGCTGGGCGCGACGGTGGCGCACGAGCGGCGGCGGCTGCTGCTGGACAACGCGCTGGCGGACGCGACGCGCCTGTCGGCGTTCATTCGCCAGAGCCTGGCCATCCACCGGCGCTCGCTGGAGCTGCCGGTGCCCGAGCTGCAGGACCGGATCGCGCGCGCGCAGGAGCGGCTACATTCGGGCAAGAAGGTGCTGGAGAGCGCCGCCGAGACCGTGCGCGCCGAGACCGCCGCCCTGAAAGCGCGCGTCCGCCAGGACCTGGCGGACTTCACCGTCGAGCTGCGGGGCGCGCTGGCCGCCGATCTGGAGACCGTCGACGCGGCCGACATCCGCAAGTACCTGTCGTTCTTCGTGCAGGACACCTGGAAGGCGTGGACCGAGGCGGAGGGCGAGCGGATCGCCGCCGAGCTGGAACGCCTCGCCGAGCACGTCATCCAGGTCGCCAACGAGAACATTCGCGAGGTCGCGGGCGGCGTGGCGAAGGATCTCGGCCCGGCGGAGACGAAGGTCGAGATCAAGGTCGACACGCTGAAGTACGACGCGTCGGTGTTCGCGCTGGGCGCGCTGGGCACGACGGTGTTCCTGTTCGTCAACCAGCTGGTGGGCGGCGTGCTGGCGCTGGCGGCGCCGCTGCTGGCGATGGTGCTGCGCGGGCGCGTCGCCACCGAGGTGAAGGCCGAGGCAAAGGAGCAGGGCCCGCTGGCCGTCGATCGCGTGGCGACGCTGATCGGCCCGAAGCTGGACGAGATCATCGACGGCTTCGGCGCGCGCCTGCTGGAGTTCGTGTCGCAGGCGGGCGACGCGCTGGCGCGCGGGATCGCGGACGTCCTGGATCAGGCGCTGCGCGAGCGCAAGGCCTCCGACGCCCAGCAGGCGGCGACCCCCGACGTGAAGCAGATCGACGCGTCGATCTCGAACCTGCGCGCCATCGAGGAACGCATCGCCGAGATCCGCCAGCGCGTCTGGTCGCCGGAGCCGGCGGCGGAGTCCGCGGGGGCGCCGACGGCAGACGCCTGATGGGGATCCTCGATCGCATCGCCGGAACGCTGGACGAGCTGACCGGCGACACGGACGCCGCGGCGGCGTCCGAGGTGATGCGCGCGCACGCCCTCGCCGACGCGGGCGATCTCGACGGCGCCGACGGCGTCCTCGCCGCGGTGATGCAGCAATTTCCGCGCTACGCGCCCGGCTTCGCGGCGCGCGGCCAGCTGTACGCGCGGCGCGGCCGGCTGGAAGACGCGGTCACCGCGCTGGGCCGCGCTGTCGATCTGGACGCGGATCGGGCCGAGTCGTGGTACGCGCTGGGCGACGCGCTGGCGCTGCTCGGGCGCACGGAGCCGGCGCGCGACGCGCTTCGCCGCGCGCTGACGCTGGGCCTGGAGCCGTCGTTCAACGCGCGCGTCTACGCGGCGCTCGGGCGCGTGCACGCGCACGCGGGCGAATGGACGGCCGCGGCGCGGTCGCTGCGCAAGGCGCTGGATCTGGTGGGGCCGGGCGAGGACGATCGCGGCATCGCGCTGGACTACGGGCGCGTGCTGGTGGCGCTGGGCGATCGGGAGGCGACGGAATGGTTGACGCGCGCCGCGCGCGCCGCCGACGCCGGGGCGCCCGTAATCGTCGAGGCCGCCGAGGCGACGGCGGACCACGAGCGCGCCCTTGCGCTGCTGCGCGAGGGGCTGGCGCGGTTGCCCGGCGATCGCGCGCTGCGCGGGGCGCTGGCGCGGCGGCTGGCGCGGGCGGGCCGGACCGACGAGGCGATCGCGCTCGCCGAGGCGTGCGCCGCCGAGGCGCCCGACGAGGTCGGCGGGCTGTCCGCCCTGCGCGACAGCTACGCCGCCGCCGCGCGCTGGAACGACGCGCTCGGAATCGCCGCGACCGAGGCCCGGCTGGGGGCGCCGCCGCCGCTCGCCACCCGCATCACGCTCGCGCTCGGCGCGGAGGATCGCGACGCGCTCGCTTCGCTCGCGGGCCCTCACCCCGACCCTCTCCCGCAAGCGGGAGAGGGAGATCCTTCGTCGTCGTCTTCTTCTTCCCTCTCCCCCGCGGGGGAGAGGGTTAGGGTGAGGGGGCCCCACGACGAGGAGATCGCCCTCCGCTCGGCGCTCACCGCATTTGCCGCGGGCCACGCCACAGACGCCGACGTCCTGCGCCTCGGCCGCCTCGCGCCGAACGCCGCCGCGCGCGATTTTCTCGTGCGCGGTCCGACGCCGCCGCCCCCGGCGGGCCAGCTCGCCGGCCTGCTGACGTGGACCTACGATCTCTTCACGGCGACGCCGGCGCTGGTGGGCCTCGCCGCGGCCGCCGGCCACGCGGCCGAGGCGCTGGATCGGCCGCTGCTGGTCGCGGTGATGGGCGAGTTCAACGCGGGCAAGTCGTCATTCGTCAACGCGCTCGCGGGCGCGGACGTCGCGCCCACGGGCGTCACGCCGACGACCGCCACCGTGAACGTGCTGCGCTACGGCGCCGAGCCCGCCGCCCGCGTCATCGGCCACGACGGCGGAACGCGCCCGCTGGCCGCCGCGGAGGTGTCGCGCTTCCTGGCCGGGCTGCGCGCCGATGAGGCGCGCGCGATCCGCATGGTCGAGATCTTCCTTCCCGTCGAGACGCTCCGCCGCGTCGAGATCGTCGATACGCCGGGGCTGAACTCGATCCTCCCCGAGCACGAACGCGTGACGCGCGACTTCCTCCAGGAAGCCGACGCCATCGTCTGGGTGTTCGCCATCGGCCAGGCGGCGAAGTCGACCGAGCGGGCGGCGCTGGAGCTGGCGCACGGCGCCGGCAAACGCGTGCTCGGCGTGCTGAACAAGATCGATCGCGCCGACGACAGCGAGATCGCCGCCGTCGCCGATCACGTCGCGCGCTCGCTGGGCGATCTGGTCGAGACCATCATCCCGTTCTCGGCCACGCGCGCCGCCGCCGCGCGCGGCGCCGGCAAGACCGATCCCGCGCTGGTCGCGCTGACCGCCGCGCTGGACGAACGCTTCTTCACGCAGGCCCGCGCGCTCAAGCGCACGACCGCGCTGTCCGCGTTGCGCCGGCTGCTCGCGTCCGCGCGCGCCGCCACCGACGCCGCCGCGCCCACGCCGCGGGATTTCGCCGCCGAGAGCGCCACGCTCGGGCGGCTGGAGCAGGCGCTGCGCGGCGCGCTGGACGGCGAGCGTATCGCGCTGCGCGCGCGCATGGACGAGGTGTACCGGCGCGCGGCGCTGGAGGTGCGCGAGTTCGTCCGCCCGCGCTCGTGGCTGTTCGGCGACCACCGCGCCACCGCCGCCGACGAGGCGTTCCTCGCCGAGCTGCTGGAGGATTCGGTGGCCGCCGCGCTGGCGCGTACGCGCGCGACGCTGCTGACGGCGATGGAGGGCGCCCCCCCGCGCGACGGCGACGCGATCGTCGCTCCGATCGCCGCCGCGATCGATCACGCCATCAATCAGTTTTTGGCCTACGCGCGCGGCGTGATCGACGGCGGCGCGGTGCCCGACTTCTTCCGCCACCAGCTGCCGCGCCTGCGTCTGGAGATCGCCGCCATCCGCGACGCCCTCATCCGCCGCGCTCCCGATCCCGAGCAGGCGCTGTTCGCGCCGTTGCGCCGCGACCTGGATGCGCTGTTCGACGATCTCGGCCGCGCACTGGCGGACGCGGAGACCGACGCGCAGACGCGCGCCGCGCTGCACGCCGTCCGCCTCGCCCGCCCGCTCGCCGCGCTGGCGCAGATCCTCGACGACCTCGACCAGCCGCATGGCCCGTAAGCTTCCGGCCAAGCTGAAGTGGGATCTCGTTCGCGCGTGTCGGGCCGGCGATCTCCGTGCCGTGCAACGGTTGGTGGACGAAAAGGGCGCGCCCGTCGAGCCCCAACCGGCCCAGCCGCGCGACAGCTCACGCCCGCTGTGCACCGCGCTCGCCGACGGGCACCTGACCGTCGCGCGCTACCTGCTGAAGAAAGGCGCTGACGTGCGCGGCCGGCTCGGCGACGAGCCGCTTCACATCGCTTCGCGCCGTGGCGACGTCCCGGCCATGA
>Ga0207648_10001912_pt1 | contig 22751 bp, 19 predicted proteins | sample KBSMisM32_FD_184310 | JGI IMG/M metagenome (GOLD analysis project Ga0207648, IMG submission 184310) | Miscanthus rhizosphere microbial communities from Kellogg Biological Station, Michigan, USA - KBS Miscanthus M3-2 (SPAdes) (version 2) | ecosystem: Host-associated > Plants > Roots >...
GAGACCCTGTCGGTCATCGCGCAGGTGATCTCCTATCGCGGCTTCGGTCGGCGCGTGTTCCGGATGTCGCCGATCCACCACCACTTCGAGCTGACGGGGTGGCCGGAGTTCACGGTGATCGTGCGCTTCTGGATCGTCAGCGGGCTCTGTTCGGCCGTCGGCATCGGTCTGTTCTACGCGGACTTCATCGCACGCGGGGGTCTCGGGTGAGCGGCGCGTTCGCCGGCCGACACGCGGTCGTCCTGGGCGCTGGTGTGGCGGGTCGTGCCGCGGCCGAGACGCTCGTCGCGGAGGGAGCGACCGTGGTGCTCACCGACATCCGCGACATGGAGGCCCTCGGCGACGTGGGGACGCTGGCCGGGCTCGGCGTCGAGATCCGCACCGGTGGGCACGACCCGAGCGATCTCGACGGTGCCGACCTGGTGGTGGCGAGCCCCGGGATCCCCCCGTCCGCAGAGGTCCTCTCGTGGGCGCGGGAGCGGGGGCTGGTGCCGTGGGGGGAACTCGAGCTCGGAGCGAGGATCGCCACCGTGCCCTACCTCGCCGTCACCGGGACGAACGGCAAGACGACGACGACGGGGATGCTCGCCGCCCTCCTGCGTGCCGGCGGGATCGACGCCGAGGCATGCGGCAACATCGGGTTTCCCTTCACCGCCGCGGCCCGGCGGCGACACGGTGTGCTCGTCGTCGAGGTGTCCTCACAGCAGCTGGCCTTGCAGGAGACCTTCCACCCGCGGGTGTCGGTGCTCATCAACTTGGCGCCCGATCACCTCGACCATCACGGCTCCTACGACGCGTACCGGTCGGCCAAGGCCGCGATCTACCGCACCCAGACAGATGGCGACGTGCACGTCGGCAACCGGGACGATCCGGACGCCGCCGCGCTGTCGTCTTCGGCGCCGTGCGAGGTGCGCTGGTTCGGAACGGGGGCGCCCCGAGACGGGGAGGTTGGGTTCGACGGCGACACGTTGGTCCTTCGTCGCGCCGGCGGCGACGTTTCCCTCGCGTCGATCGGATCGCAGCGAGCGGGCGGCCACGAGGATGCCGCCGCGGCCGCCACCGCCGCGATCGCGTTCGGCGTCGCGCATAGCGCGATCGCCGAAGGGTTCGACGCGTTCGAGCCGGCGGCCCATCGCGGCGAGACGGTCGCCGAGATCGCCGGCGTGCGGTTCGTCGATGACTCGAAGGCGACCAACGTCCATGCGGCGCTGGCCGCGATCCGCGGCGTGCACGACGCCGTCCTGATCGCCGGGGGTCGCTCGAAGGGACAGGACCTGACCGCGTTGGGGACCGTCGCCGATCATCTCCGCGCGGTGATCGCGATCGGCGAGGCGGCACAGGAGATCCGTCGCGTGTTCGACGGCGCCGTGCCCGTCGAGTTGGCGGACTCGATCGAGGACGCGGTGTCGCGCGCGTTCGATACGAGCGCGAAGCCGGGGATCGTGCTGTTGGCCCCGGCGTGCGCGAGCTGGGACCAGTTCGCGTCCTACGCGGAGCGTGGTGACCGCTTCGCCGCGGCCGCGCGCGCGATGGGGAAGGCGGCGGTCGATGGCTGAGCGCACGCAGGGAGCGGCCTCGCGCGTCGTGCCGCGCCGCCGATCGGCGGGCGCGCCGCAGCGCGTGGCCAGCCATCTCCGGCTCGTCCGCCCCGCGCGTCGTCGCACCGCCGCCGAGACGCGCCGTCTCGCGCGCCGCGACCTCGGCCTGCTGTACGCCGCCGCCGGGTCACTCACCGTCGTCGGATTGGTGATGGTGCTGTCGGCGGGGTCGGTGTCGGCGGCGCAGGGCTACGATGGCAACAGCTTCTGGTACTTCCAGCGGCAGGTCCTCTACGCCGGGGTCGGCATCGCCACCGCCCTGTTCGTGGCGAGGCTGTCGCCCCGCATCTGGCGCGTGCTCGGGCTGCCGATCCTCGGGATCTCGACCGTGCTGATGTTGATCGCGGCGCACCCAACGTCGGGCACGTCGGTGTACGGCGCCTCGCGGTGGATCGATCTCGGACCGATCACGTTGCAGCCCTCGGAGTTCGCCAAGCTCGGCTTGGTCGCCGTGACCGCCACGATCCTCACCAACAAGTGGAAGCGGCTCGACGAACCGATGCAGCTGCTGGTGCCGCTCGGCCCGATCGTCGCGGTGGTGGGGATGCTCGGTATGGCCCAGCGAGACCTCGGCACCACGCTGATCCTGTTCGGGCTCGTACTCGTGATGCTGTTCGCCGCCGGCGTACGCATGCGCTATCTGGCTGTCGCGACGGGGCTCGGCGCGCTGAGCGCGATCCTGTTGATCGTGGGGGAGGCGTACCGACGCACCCGGTTCTTCGACGCATGGCTCAACCCCTGGGCGGATCGACAAGGCAACGGGTATCAGCTTATCCAGGGGTTGATCGCGATCGGCTCCGGTGGCTGGCTCGGCACGGGGCTCGGCACCAGCCGCGCGAAGTGGGATTTCCTGCCCAACGCGCATTCCGACTTCATCTACGCGGTGATCGGGGAGGAGCTCGGGCTCGTCGGAGCGCTCGCCGTGCTGATCGCGTTCGGCGTCTTGATCTACGCGGGGACCCGCATCGCGATGCACGCGCGCGGGACCTTCGAGCGGCTGCTGGCCGCCGGCATCGTCGGGTGGATCGGGCTGCAGGCGATCGTCAACATGGGCGCGGTGACCGGCGTCCTGCCGATCACGGGGGTGCCGCTGCCGCTGGTGTCCTTCGGCGGGACGGCGCTGGTCGTGACGCTCGCCGGCATCGGTGTGCTCGCCAGCGTCGCCCGCGACACCGCGGCGTCGACCCGCCGTCACCCCACACCGCGACGATGAACGTCGTGCTGACCGGCGGCGGGACGGCCGGTCACGTCTTCCCAGCGCTCGCCGTGGCGGGGGAGCTGCGCGATTCCCACGGCGCGTCGGTCACGTTCATCGGCGCGACCGACGGCCAGGAGGCGCGACTCGTGCCGGACGCCGGGTTCCCGTTCCTGGGTCTTCGCGTGCGCTCCGCACAGTCGCGGCTCTCGCCGGCGACGCTGGGGGCGGTCGCGCTGGCGTTCCGCGGTGCCCGAGCCTGCCGTGGGACCGTGGAGAACGCCGACGTCGTCGTGAGCATCGGAGGCTTCGCCAGCGCGTCCGCGGTCCTGGCGGCGCGCCGGACCCGCCGGCCGCTGGTCTTGATGGAACCCAACAGCGTGCCGGGCGCCGTCAACCGGATCGCGGCGCGGTGGGCCGACGTCGTCGCCACGACCTTCGCAGCGACCGAGCGCCGACTCCCCGCTGGCGTCCGCGTCGAGCGGACCGGCAACCCGATCCGCCCGCAGATCGCCGCCGTGGCGACGGATCGCGCGCGGTTGCGCGTCGAGGCGGCGAGCGCGTTCGATCTCCGAGAAGACCGGACGACCGTCCTCGTCGTCGGGGGGAGCCAGGGCGCGCGCCATCTCGACGAGGTCCTCGCGCAGAGCCTCCCGGCGCTCGCCGACCGCACCGATGTGCAGATCCTCGTGAGCACAGGTCCGGCGAACCTGGACATCGTTGGCGGGGCGGTCGACACGGGGGTTCCTCTCCTGGTGCGCGCGGTTCCCTTCATCGAGCGGATGGATCGAGCCCTCGCGATCGCCGACCTCGCGGTGTCGAGAGCTGGCGCGAGCGTCGCCGAGCTGGCGGCGTGCGGACTGGCTTCGATCCTCGTGCCGTATCCGCACGCGACCGAGAACCATCAGGAGGCGAACGCGCTCGAGATGGTGGCGGCGGGGGCCGCCACGATGCTTCGCGACGCCGACCTGTCGTCATCCACGCTAACGGCAGGCATCCTTGACCTCGTGGATGATGAGAGGACCCGCGCGGCCATGGGCGCGGCCGCGACCGCCTGGGCTCGTCCCGACGCGGCCGGGCGCATCGCGGCGCTCGCCGTGGAGGTTGCGAGGCCGCGCTGATGGGCGCCGTCGACGCACCGTGGACCCCGCCGCCTGGGTCGATACCGACCCTGCCGGTCCCCTCGCTGACCGGGGTCGGGCGCGTCCACCTGATCGGGATCGGCGGCGCCGGCATGCGCAACCTCGCTCGGCTCCTGTTGGCCCGAGGGGTGGACGTGCAAGGTTCGGACCTGAAAGGTTCGGCCGCGCTCGATGCGCTCGTCGCCGAAGGGGCGCGCGTCGTCGTCGGCCATGACGCCGCGCATCTCGTCGCAAGCGATGGTGGGACACCCGACGTCGTCATCACCTCGAGCGCGATCGCCCCGAGCAACGTCGAGCTGGCGGCCGCCGAGCGCAACGGCATCGCGGTGTGGCGGCGGCAGCAGGCGGTCGCCGCCCTCGGCGTCGGCCGGCGAGCGATCGCGGTCTCGGGGACCCACGGCAAGACCACGACCACCTCGCTCCTGGCGTTGGTGCTGGAGCGAGCCGGCCTCGACCCCACGTATCTGATCGGGGGCGATCTCAACGAAACCGGTGGTGGCGCTCGGGCGGGGGAGGGAGACCTGTTCCTCTACGAGGCCGACGAGAGCGACGGCTCGTTCCTGCTCGGCCGGCCCTGGACCGGTGTGATCACGAACATCGACGTGGATCACGTGGACTTCTATCCCGGTGGGCTTCCGGAGATCGAAGCGGCGTTCGCCCGGTTCGTTGGTGGCTGCGAGCACGTCGTCGCGGGTGCCGACGATCCGTCGGTTCGCCGGACGCTCGAGCGGGCCGGGGTCCGGGCGACGACGTTCGGGACCGACCCGGCGGCGGATCTCCACCTGACGATCGAGCATCTCGGTCCCGGCGTCGCGCAGGGCCGCGTCCGGTTCGGCGATGCAGAGGTGCCGCTCGCGCTGCGCATGGACGGCGCACACAACCTGTTGAACGCCACCGCGGCCCTCGGTGTCGCGACCCTCGTCGGGATGGACCCCGCGGCCGCCGCAGCCGCCCTGGCGACCTTCGACGGCGTACACCGCCGCTTCGAACGTCGCGGTTCGGTGCGAGGCGCCGACTTCTTCGACGACTACGGGCACACGCCGGCGGAGATGGCGGTGACGATCGAGACCGCCCGCCGCCGGGAGCCGCGCCGGCTCGTCGCGCTCGTGCAGCCGCACCGGTACACGCGGGTGGAAGCGCTCTGGCGCGAGCTCGGCGCCAGCGTGGCTGCGGCCGATCTGGTGGTCGTGACCGACATCTATGGCGCCGAGCAGCCGCCGATCCCCGGGGTCACAGGTCGGCTCGTGGCCGACGGTGTCCGTCTGGCCGCGCCCGAGACCGAGACCGTCTACTTGCCCCACCGGGCCGACGTCGTCACGTACCTCGCCGATGCCGTGACATCCGGTGACCTCGTCGTCTCGATGGGCTGCGGCGATGTCTGGATGCTCGGCGACGCGGTACGCGACCGGATCGCGGAGCTCGACGGATGAGCGCCGACCTCTCGCTCGCGCGGGACCTGCTGCGCGCCGCCTGCGGCGAGCGGCTGCGCCTCGATGTGCCGATGGCTCCCCTCACGACCTTCCGGATCGGCGGCCCGGCGGCCCTGTACCTCGAGCCGAACGATCTCCACGACCTCGAAGCGGCGGGGGAGGCGATCGTCCGCGCCGAGATCCCCTTCGCGATCCTCGGGAAAGGCTCGAACGTCCTCGTCGCCGACGACGGGTTCCCCGGTCTGGTCCTGCGTCTCGGCCAGGGGTTCCGATGGTCCGCTCGCGAGGGTTCCTCGCTCGTCGCGGGTGGCGCCATGCCACTGCCGGCCCTCGCAGGGGTTGCGCTCCGCCACGAGCTCGCCGGGCTCGAGTTCGGGGTCGCCATCCCCGCGAGCCTGGGTGGCGCGGTTCGGATGAACGCCGGTGCGCACGGCGGCCAGGTGAGCGACGTGGTCGACGCTGTCGAGGTCTTCGGACTGCGGACGGGGGCCGCGGCCACCGTGGCGGCCGCCGACGCCGGGTTCGGGTACCGACGTTCGACCCTCGCGGAAGATGCGGTCGTCGTCGCCGCGACGTCGGTCCTGCGGCCGGGCGACCCAGGAGAGATCCGAGCGCAGATGGATTCCGCGCGCGCGTGGCGACGCGAGACGCAGCCGATCGCCGAGCCCAACTGCGGCAGCGTCTTCACGAACCCTCCCGGCGCACACGCGGCGGCGTTGATCGAAGGGGCGGGACTGAAGGGGCTGGCGGTGGGCGGCGCTCACGTCTCGATGAAGCACGCGAACTTCATCATCGCTGGCGAAGGCGCCACCGCCGCCGACGTCGTGCGATTGATCGAAGAGATCCGCGATCGTGTCGCCGACTCGACCGGCACCGTCCTGGAACCCGAGGTGCGGTCGATCGGCGGGCCGGGTGCCTGAGGTCAGCCTCCGCCAGCGCCGGATCATCGCGGTCGTGGCCGTCGGCGCCGTGGCGGTGACGCTCGCGGCGTGGGCCTTCACCTACACACCGGTGTTCCACGCCCACCAGATCCGGGTCCTCGGGGCGCAGACGCTGCGACCGGACGCGGTCCGGGAGCTCGCTGGGGTCGACGGGTCCACCAACGTCGTGCATCTCGACACCGAGGCGGTGGTCGGCAGGCTCCTCGCCGACCCGTGGATCGCGTCCGCGTCGGTTCAGCGCGACCTGCCCGCCACGCTCGTGTTGCGGATCGTGGAGCGGCGCCCGGTCGCGCGGATCACGGCGATGGGCGCCACGACCATCCTGGCGAGCGACGGCTCCGCGCTTCCCGCGGTCGGGGCACCGGTCGATCTGCCCGAGATGCACGCCGCGCTCGGAGCGCCGGACGACGCGCAGCGTCGTGCCGCTGCCGCCCTGCTCTCGGCGCTCGATCCGGTCGTGACGCATCGGCTGGACAGCGTCACGGTCGGACAGGACGGCGTGGTCACGCTGACGCTGCGGGACGGCGTCACGGTGGATGCGGGCATGGCGGGGGATGAGCAGGCGAAGGCGGACGCGCTCCGAGGGATCCTGCGATGGGCCGCGACCGGCAGCCGCCACCTCGAAGCGGTGGATATCTCTGCGCCCGCAGCGCCGAGCGCGACGCTGGCCAACGGGTCGAGCGTGACACCGTGAGGGCAACCGTCGAGGGTGCGTCGCTATCATCCGGACCATGAACGTCAGGGATCGTGCGCGTCGAACCTCGCTTGACGACGTTGGGTGTCGCTAGTAAGTTCCGACCTTATCTGTAGATGGATATAACAATAACTATCTACTTGAAGGTTAGGTTATCTGGCTACTGGAGAGGATCGGAACGGCACTCCGCAGTAGGGGAGCGCCACTGCAGCGCCGCCGAAGGTGGCCCCGGGCCACCTGGAGGGACGAAGGACGAACGATGGATGCTCCCCAGAACTATCTCGCGGTGATCAAGGTCGTCGGGATCGGCGGGGGCGGCGTGAACGCGGTGAACCGGATGATCGAGGCAGGCCTCCGGGGCGTCGAGTTCATCGCCGTCAACACGGATGCCCAGACGCTCCTCATGTCCGACGCCGAGGTGAAGCTCGACATCGGACGCGAGACGACCCGCGGCCTCGGCGCCGGCTCCGACCCCGTGGTCGGCAAGGGTGCGGCCGATGAGCACGCCGACGAGATCGAGGAGATCCTCAAGGGCGCGGACATGGTCTTCATCACCGCCGGGGAGGGCGGCGGCACCGGGACCGGCGGCGCGCCCGTCGTCGCCGAGATCGCTCGCAACCTCGGCGCGCTGACGATCGGCGTCGTGACCCGCCCCTTCGGCTTCGAAGGTCGCAAGCGCGCGACGCAAGCCGACGTCGGGATCACCGAGTTGAAGAAGGCGGTCGACACGTTGATCGTCGTGCCCAACGACCGGCTCCTCCAGGTCGCGGATCCGACGATGCCGATGGTCGATGCGTTCCGCATGGCCGACCAGGTCTTGTTCCAAGGCGTCGACGGCATCACCTCGCTCATCACCACGCCGGGGCTGATCAACCTCGACTTCGCCGATGTGAAGTCCGTGATGTCGGGTGCGGGCTCTGCGTTGATGGGGATCGGGATCGGCGCGGGGACCGACCGCGCGACCGAGGCCGCGAAGTCGGCGATCTCGAGTCCGCTGCTCGAGTCCTCGATCGACGGAGCCAAAGGCGTGCTGCTGTCCATCGCCGGACCGACCGACCTGTCGCTACACGAGGTCAACGCCGCCGCCGACGCCATCACGAGGGTGGCGCACCCCGACGCGAACATCATCTTCGGCGCGGTCGTCGACGACATGCTCGGCGACGAGGTGCGCGTCACCGTGGTGGCCGCCGGCTTCGACAAGGTGGCGCTGTCCGCGGACAACCGCTTCGAGAGCCGCCTCTCGAGGTTGCTCGAGGAGCCCGTCCGGGCGGGGGCCGACGAGCCGCTGCCCGCCTTGCTGCACGATGACGACGCGGACGTGTTCGCGTCGGAGAGCGAACAACCGGCGCCGGTGTCGTTCGACGCCGAGGAAGACCTCGACATCCCGGACTTCCTCAAGAGCTAGCAGACCGCTCCGCGCGGCCCCGCGCGAACGACGTGGGGGCGGGCGGATCGGGGCCGGAGGCGACCTTCCCCCGCCTCGAGGCCTCGGCCCCCCGCCCCCGTTCCGTATGCTCGCCCCGTGCGCACGCGGCCCGACCAGATCGCGGCGAACGTCCGAACGATCCAGGAACGGCTCGGCGAGGCCGCGACCTCCTGTGGTCGGGACCCTGCAGAGGTGCGGCTGATCGCCGTCAGCAAGACCGTCGACGCCGACGCGATCCGCGCCGCGGTCGAGGCCGGAGTGACCGACCTCGGCGAGAACTACGTGACCGAGCTCCGCGAGAAGCGACCGGCCCTGGCCGATCTCTCCGCGCGCTGGCACTACATCGGGGCGCTCCGATCGGGGACCGCTCACCACGTCGCCGACCTCGTCGACGTCGTCCACACCCTCGCCGGTGATCGTTCGGCTCGCCGCCTCGCCGGGCGGGCGGCCAGAGCGGGTCGCCGGCTGGATGCTCTCGTTGAGATCGACTTCACCGGGGAGCGCGCGGGGATCCATCCCGACGAGGCTCCGGAAGCCGCGGCGCGCTTCGGGACGCTGGACGGGATCCGGCTGCGGGGCTTGATGACGATCGCGCCGCTGGGGGCCACGGCGGAGGACGCGCGGCCCTGGTTCCGCCGCCTCCGCGAGCTCCGCGACCGGCTCCGAGAGCATGACCCGAACGTGCTGGACCTCTCGATGGGGATGTCGTTGGATTACGCCGTTGCGGTGCAAGAAGGCGCTACGATGGTGCGGATCGGAACGGCGGTGTTCGGCGCCCGGACGCCGTGAACGGCCGGACGCGTAGCGAGAGGAAGCGAGGATGGCCGGCGTGTGGAAGAAGACCCTGAACTACCTGGGGCTCGTCGAGGAGGACGAGGCCTTCGTCGATGAGCTCCCCGACGCGGAGCCGGCGACGGTTCGCCGCATGCGGCCACAGACCGTGAGCGACCTCTCCGCCGACGCCGACGGTGTGGTGCGCACGATCGCCACGCCTCGGCCGACGGCCGCCCCGACGGCGATCCACAAATCAGAGCCGAAGCGCTTCAACGAGGCGCGCGATGTGGCGGACCGGTTCAAGAGTGGAGCTGCTGTGATCATGAACCTCCAGGGGACCGAGGACGGGACCGCGCGGCGGTTGGTCGACTTCGCCTCGGGTCTCGTCTACGGCTTGGATGGCAAGATCGAACTGATCGCCAACCGCGTCTACCTCTTGAGCCCCGCCGACGTCGAGGTGAGCGCCGAGGATCGCGAGAAGCTCGCCGGCGGGGCCTTCTACAACCAGTTCTGACGCCGACCCACGCTTCGGGCCGCTCCCGGGCAGCAGGTCTCGACTGCTAGCCTCTCGCCGATGCTCGCCGACACGAACCCGATCGCTCGACTGTTCTGCCTGCTCCTGTACGTCGCGTGGGTGCTGCTGCTCGCCCGCGTGATCTTGAGCTGGATGGAGTTCCTCGGGGTGCGGCTCCCATCGACCGGGCCTCTGCGATCGGCCTACGATCTGCTGATCGACGTCACGGAGGTCGGGCTCAAGCCGCTGCGTCGTATCGTGCCACCGGCGGGCATGTTCGACATCTCGGTGCTGGTGGGCTTCATCGTGATCTTCGTGGCGCAACAGGTCTTCTGTTAGGCAGGGGGAACGCATGGTGAACGAACAGGGGAACGCACCGACGACGGGTCAGCGGATCACACCCGCGGACATCCAACGGCAGGAGTTCGGCGTGTCGCGCTTCGGCGGCTACCGGATGCGCGACGTCGACGAGTTCCTCGACCGACTGACGGAATCGACCGAGATCCTGGTCGCCGAGAACGAGCGGCTGCGCGTCGGCGGGTCCCCGATCGTGGGCACGTCCGATCTCGACGACGTGAACCGCCAGGCCGATGAGATCGTCGAACGCGCGCGAGCGGAGGCCGCACGCATCCTCGAGGAGGCGCGCGGCCGGGCCGCGGCCGCAGGGCCGGACGTTCCTCTGGACGACGCGCAACGCGCGACCGTCGAGGCGTTCCTCGGACAGGAGCGCGCGTTCCTGCAGAGCTTGGCCACCCTCGTGCAGGGTCACGCCGAGTCGGTCAAGGCGATGGCGAAGCAGGCGCGTCGTGCGTCGGCCCAGCCGACCACGGTTGTCGACACGACGGACGCCGATGCGAGCGAGATCGCCGAGAGCGAAGCCGACGCGGGAGACACCGACCCTCGCGAGGACGATGGGGGAGAGATCTCGTTGCCCGAGGCCGGTGAGGACGCCGACGAGAACACGTCGAACGGGATGGAGGAGGGCGGCGGTGACGAGACCGTGATCCTCGAGGTGCCCCAGCCAACGACGATGGGCGCCGAACGCGAACGCGACAGCAGCGATCCGTCGCTGCGGCAGCTGTTCTGGGGCGAGGAGCAGCGCTAGGAAGCTCCTTCGCTCCGACGCAGGCTCACCGCGACCGGCTGACCATCTATCTCCGCGCTCGCGGCGTGTGTGGCCCCTTCGGCGGGCGTGCTCGAGAGCTCGGTCGCCAGCGTCTCCGCGGTGATCAGCGCGCGATGGGCGTCGCGCGCTTCGGCGGGCGCCCCGTCGGCGACGATCCCGAGCGCGATCCGATCCGAGACGTCGAGCCCGGCTGCCTTCCGGGCGTCCTGCACGACGCGGATCAATTCGCGTGCGAGGCCTTCGCTGCGGAGCTCGGGCGTCAGCGCCAGTTCCAGCGCGACGGAGATCCCTGCGTCCGACGCGACGCCCCACCCCTCCGGCACCGAGCGGGTGAGCATGACGTCCTCGGGGGCGATCTCCACCGGCGGCCCGTCGTCGAGCTCGAGCGTGACCATCTCTTCACCCGCCAATCGATCCGCGATCGTGCCGTCGTCGGCCGCGAGCCGCCCAGCAACGGCCTGCACCCGCTGCCCCAGACGCGGTCCGAGCACCCTGAAGTCCGGCTTCGCCTGCCACGTGCCGAGCGCGTCGTCGGCCGTCGCGATGTGGACCTCCTTGACGTTGAGCTCGTCGGCGATGATCGGCAGGAGCTCGTCGATCGCCGGCGCGTGACCGGGGAGATGCGCCACCGCCTCCGCGAGTGGCTGTCGGGTGCGCACCTTCGTCTCGACGCGGACGCGCCGGCCGAGCTCGACCACCTGCCGAGCCGTCGCCATCGCGGCGTCGAGAGCGGGATCCAGCGCGGCGGCATCGACCTCGGGGAAATCCGAGAGATGCACGGAGTCGGGTCTGCCATCCCGACCGGCGGCGAGGTTCCGCCACAACTCCTCGGCGACGAACGGGGTGAACGGGGCCAGCAGCTGGGTGAGCGTGACGAGGCAGCGATGCAGCGTCTCGAACGCCGCCGCGCCGTCGGCGTCGACCGCTCCGCCGGCACTCCAGAACCGGCGCCGCGACCGGCGCACGTACCAGCTCGAGAGATCGTCGATGAACGTCTGGATCCGCCGGCCGGCGGCCGTCGCGTCGTACCGCTCCATCCGCTCGCGCACCTCGCCGACGGTGCCGGCGAGCTGCGACACGATCCAGCGATCGAGCATGTTCGTCGCGCCGTCCGCGGCGCCGATCTCGACGTCGGCGGCGTTCACGTACGTGACGAAGAAGGCGTAGACGTTCCACAGGGGCAGCAGCAGTTGGCGCACGTTCTCGTCGAGGATGTCGTGACCGATCCGGCGCGATTCCCACGGGGAGCCGTTGGTCAGCATCCACCACCGCAGCGCGTCGGCGCCCTGGCGATCCAGGGCCTCCCAGGGATCGAACTGGTTGCCGAGCGACTTGGACATCTTCCGCCCGTCCTCGGCGATGAGGTGGCCGAGACACACGACGCTTCGGTACGCGGTCTGATCGAACTGCAGCACGGCCTCAGCCATCAACGTGTAGAACCAGCCACGCGTCTGGTCGATCGCCTCGGCGATGAAGTCGGCGGGGAACATCGACCCGAACTCGTCGATGCCGCGACCGAGTTCCGGGTGGTAGCCCCACTGCGCGAAGGGCATCGCGCCGGAGTCATACCAGGTGTCGATCACCTCCGGGAGGCGCGTCGACGTCGACCCGCAGCTCGGACAGTCGAAGGTGACCTCGTCGATGAACGGTCGATGCGGATCGACCTCGGTGACGTCGTGGCCCGCCAAGGACGAGAGCTCCGTCAGGGAGCCGACGGCGGTGTCGTGGGTGTTCGCGCAGCGCCAGATCGGCAGCGGGGTGCCCCAGTAGCGCTCGCGGGACAGGGCCCAGTCGACGTTGTTCTCCAGCCAGTTGCCGAACCGCCCCTGCTTGATGTGCTCCGGGATCCACGTGACCCCGTCGTTCACCTCCAGGAGCCGCTCCTTCACCGCCGTCGTTCGCACGTACCAGGAGGTGCGGGCGAAGTAGAGCAACGGCGTGGCGCACCGCCAGCAGAACGGGTACGCGTGCTCATACGTGCCCGCGTCGAACAGGACGCCGCGTTCGCGGAGATCGTCGACGATCAGGGGATCCGCGTCCTTGACGAAGCGACCGCGGACGAACGACGGGGCGGCGTCGGTGAACGTACCGTCGTCGGCGACCGGTCGCCAGACCGGCCAGCCCTGCTCGCGACCAAGGGCGAGGTCATCGGGTCCGAACGCGGGCGCCAGGTGGACGATCCCGGTGCCATCCTCCATCGAGACGAAGCCCGCCCCGATGACGGTGTGCGCGCCCTCGACGTTCGGATACGGTGGCTCGTACCGTGCGCCCACCAACCTCGCACCGTCGAAGCCGTCGCCCTGGACCCAGTCGTCTCCCAAGACGGCGCCGGCCAGCGGTTTCGCGACGATCAGGCGCTCGCCGTTCCGCTCGTAGACCGCGTACGGACCGTTGGGGAGTACTGCGGCGCCCTCGTTCGAGGGCAGCGTCCACGGCGTCGTGGTCCACACGAGTAGCGACGCCCCGAGGAGTTCTTCGTGCCTCGTTTCCACGATCGGGAAGCGGAGGTACACGCTCGGGTCGGCGACGTGGGCATAGCCCTGGGCGACCTCCGCGTCGGACAGCGCGGTCCCGCATCGCGGGCAGTACGCGGTCACCTTGTGGTCCTGCACGAGAAGCCCGCGCTCGTGCAACCGCTTGAGCGACCACCAGACGGACTCGATGTAGGGCGTCGACATCGTCCAGTACGCGTCGGACATATCGATCCAGAAGCCGATGCGCTCCGTCAGTCGTTCGAACTCGCCCACGTAGCGCTGCACGGAGGCGCGACAGCGTTCGTTGAAGGCGGCCACCCCGTAGGCCTCGATGTCGCGCTTGCCGGTGGTGCCGATCTCCTTCTCGACCTCGATCTCGACCGGCAGGCCGTGACAGTCCCATCCACCCTTGCGCGGGACGAGGTGCCCCGTCATCGTCTTGTACCGCGGGTAGACGTCCTTGAACGTGCGCGGCTCGACGTGGTGGATGCCGGGCTTCCCGTTGGCCGTGGGGGGCCCTTCGTAGAAGAGCCAGGTGGGTGCGTCGGCGCGTGCCGCCAGCGTGCGTTCGAAGATGTGGGTCTCCCGCCACCACGCGAGGATGCGTTCCTCGAGCGCCGGGAAGTTCACGTTCGTGTCGACCGGTTGGTACCGCATCGCTGGCCTCGTCTCCTTCGTCCTCTGGGCGAGGACGAGGCCGGGGCCCCGCGGTACCACCTCGCTTGCCGCGACCCGAGGGCCGCGACCGCTCGTCGGTCGCCCGCTGCGGTGCCGGCCGCCTGCGCGATCCAGCACCCTCACGACCTGCCGCGCTCACGGGCGGCTCCCGCCTGCGCCTACTGCGGGTGCGGACCGTCCGCGCCCGGTTGGGGCAGGGGCTCGGGGAGGATGTTCCCCCCGGTCGCGGTGCCGGCTTCCACCGTCCCGGCTCGCTCGTGCCGCGATGATCGGGGGTACTCGTTCCCGTCGACGCCGATGCGCCCATGCTACACGCGAGCCTCGCGGCCGGTCGATCGTGGGGTCGGAAGCCGAGGCGGCTTGCAGCACCGGCGATCTCAGGCGGTGTCGTCGTGGTGTTGGTTCGGAACGACACCCACCCTGCTATCCTTCGCCGACCATGGCGGCGGTCAAACTGACCAAGAAGGAGCTCGATGACTTCGCCTCGCGCCTTCGGGACGAGCGCGCAGAGCTCAGTGAGCAGCTGACGACCATCGAGGATCAGACCTTCGCGGCCACGCAGTCGGATATCTCCGGCGACGTCGGGGTCGACGACGAGTCGGCAGACGCGGGCACCGCGACGTTCGAGCGGGAGAAGGAACTCTCGATCGAGCAGAACGTTCGTGACCTGATCCAGAAGATCGATCGCGCGCTCAAACGTATCGACGCCGGCACGTACGGGATCTGCGAACGGTGCGGGAAACCCATCGAGAAGGCGCGCCTCAAGGCGCTGCCGTACGTGGATCTGTGCATCAAGGATGCACAGGCGCGCTCGCGCCGCTGAGCCTCCGTGGACCGGGCGCGCCGGCGCGGCGGCCTCCTCCTGTGGTCGATCGCCGCGGCGGTGCTCGTCGTTGACCGACTGACCAAGCTCTGGGCCGAGCACGCCCTCACCCAACCGCGCGACCTCATCGACGGTGTCGTGACGCTTCGGTTCACGACGAACAGTGGCGGCGCCTTCAGCCTGGGCGATCGCGCGCCGCTGGTGTTCGCGATCGCGGCGATCGTCGTGTGTGGCGCGATCGTGGCGACCTCGTTCCGTGCGCGGCCGACGCTGCAGGCCGTCGCGCTCGGGCTGATCCTCGGTGGCGCGACGGGGAACCTCCTCGACCGGATCCTGCGCGGGTCGGGGCTGTCGGGGCGGGTCGTGGACTTCATCGACCTGCACGTGTGGCCGGTGTTCAACGTGGCGGATGCCTCCATCGTGGTCGGCGCGTTCCTCCTCGCGTTCGCCGCGCTGCGGGAAGGCGGGCGCGGCCAGCGGCGAGGTGACGCGACCCATGACTGAGATCTATCCGGCGTCGCCGGGACGTCTGGATGTCGTGGTGGCCGCCGCGGCGGGGATCGCGCGCGCCGAGGCCCAGCGGGCGATCGCGCAGGGCCGGGTCCTCGTCGACGGCCGGGCGCGCCCGCGGTCGTTCCGGCTCTCGGGGGGTGAGCAGCTGTCGGTCGACATCGCGGCGGATCGCCCGCTGGAAGGGGGCGGTGAGGCGGTGCCGATCCGCTATCGGGACGCCCACCTGCTCGTGGTGGCCAAGCCGGCCGGTGTGCTGACGCACCCGACCGCGGCCACTCGAGACGGGACACTCGTGAACCGGCTGCTGGCGATGGGCGTCCCGCTCGCGCCCGCCGGCGGGGAGCTACGGCCCGGCATCGTGCATCGGCTCGACGTCGGCACGAGCGGCCTCATGTTGGTGGCGAGCACCGATGAGGCGTTCCACGGGCTGCAGGCGATGCTGCGACGCCATGCGGTGGAACGCCACTATCTCGCCCTCGTGCGAGGCCGAACCGCGCACGAGGATTTCAGCGTCGAGGCGCCGCTCGGCAGGCGGGGCGCCCACATCGTCGTCGATCGCGTGAGGGGCCGCCGGTCGGCGACCTCGTTCGTCGTCCGTGAGCGGCTGCCCGCCACCACGCTGCTGGATGCTGCGCCGCAGACCGGCCGGACGCATCAGATCCGGGTCCATCTGCAGGCGGTCGGTCATCCGATCATGGGGGACCGCCGCTACGGGGGCGGCGGCGACGTCGCCCGGCGGCTCGGGCTCGACCGCCCCTTCCTGCACTCGTGGCGGGTCGAGCTCGTCCATCCCGTCACCGGCGAGCCGCTTCGCGTCGAGGAGCCGCTTCCGGCCGACCTGGCCGAGGCGTTGGCGCGCGCCCGCGACGACCTGCGCCCTTGACGCCCCCACCGCCCGGGCGTACGTTCGGTCCCCTGCGAATCACATGCGTGTAAGTTGTCCACAGGCGCGCCGACCCTGTGGAAAGGTGTCGTGAGGGAGCTGTGACCACCGCCGCAGAGCAGTTCGTCCACCTGCACACCCATACCGAGTATTCGCTGTTGGACGGCGCGGCCCGTATCGAAGCCCCGCGGTCCAATCCGACGGCGCCGACGATCTTCACGGAAGCCCTCGCCCACGGTATGCCGGCGCTCGCGATGACCGATCACGGGGCGATGTTCGGCACGCTGAAGTTCTACGAGGCCGCCCGCGCTGCGGGGATCAAGCCGATCATCGGGGTCGAGGCCTACGTCGCGCCGGGCTCCCGCTTCGACCGCAACCCCGGCGAGAGCGAGGAGAAGTACTACCACCTGACCTTGCTCGCCGAGGACGAGACCGGCTACCGCAACCTGCTGCGGCTCGTGTCCCTCGCCTACCTCGAAGGCTTCTACCACCGGCCGCGGATGGACAAGCAGCTGCTGGCAGAGCACGCCGAAGGCGTGCTCTGCCTGTCGGGGTGCCTGTCCTCGGAGGTCGGCGTCCAGCTCGTCGCCGGCCAGCGCGATCGCGCGCTGGCCACCGCCGCCGAGTACCGCGATGTGTTCGGCGCGGACCGGTACTTCATCGAGTTGCAGGACCACGGGCTCGCCGACCAGCGGGCGATCATGCGCCACCAGATCGAGATCGCCCGCGAGCTCGGGGTCGCAACCGTCGCGACCAACGACCTGCACTACACCCAGCCCGCCGACGCCAAGCCCCACGACGTCTTGCTGTGCATCCAGCAGCAGAAGCTGCAGACCGACCCGAAGCGGCTGAAGTTCGATGCCGAGGACTTCTATCTGAAGAGCGCGGCCGAGATGCGCCAGGTCTTCGCGGAGCTCCCCGAGGCCTGCGATGCGACGCTCGCGATCGCCGAGCGCGTACAGCTGCTGCCGGAGCTCGAGCGGGTCCTCGTCGACGAGCAGACGGAGTACCACCTCCCGCGGTTCGAGACGCCGGCGGGGGAGCCGCTCGACAGCTACCTGCGCGAGCTCGTGGAGCGCGGCGCCGTCGAGCGCTACGGGGACCCCTTGCCGGCCGAGGTCATCGACCGGACGGACCACGAGCTCTCGATCATCTCGAAGATGGGCTTCTCGGGGTACTTCCTGATCGTCTGGGACCTGATCCGGTTCGCACGCGAGCAAGGGATTCGTGTCGGTCCCGGCCGCGGCTCGGCGGCGGGCTCGGTGGTGTCGTACGCGCTGCAGATCACCGACCTCGATCCGCTGCGATACGGGCTGCTGTTCGAGCGCTTCCTCAACCCCGACCGCATCGAGATGCCCGATATCGACATGGACTTCGACGAGCGCCGTCGCGACGAGGTGATCCGCTACGCCACCGACACGTACGGGTCGGACCACGTGGCGCAGATCGTCACGTTCCAAACAATCAAGGGCAAGCAAGGCATCCGCGACGCGGCTCGGGTGCTCGGATTCCCACCGCGGGTCGGCGACGAGCTCTGCAAGATGTATCCGCCGGCGATCATGGGCCGCGACGAGCCGATCGACTCGGCGCTGCAGACGAGCCCCGAGCTGCGCGAGGCGTACGAACGGCAGCCGGAGGCTCGCGAGATCATCGACACCGCCCGCGCCCTCGAGGGCCTTCGCCGCGAGGACTCGGTACACGCGGCCGGCGTCGTGATCGGGGACCGGCCCCTCGTGGAGTACCTCCCGCTCAAGCTCACGAAGGACTCCCGCGACGACGCCAAGAAGATGGTGACGCAGTTCGACATGAACGGCGTGGCACAGCTCGGCCTGCTCAAGATGGACTTCCTCGGGCTGCGGACCCTCTCGGTGATCTCCGAGACGCTCCGCCACCTGCGGGCCCGAGGCGTCGAGCTCGACATCGACCACGTGGCGCTGGACGACGACGACACCTACGCGATGCTGCGCCGCGGCGACACGATCGGGGTGTTCCAACTGGAGTCCCCGGGCATGACCAACCTCCTCAAGCTGCTGGAGCCGGATCGGTTCGAGGACCTGATGGCCTGCAACGCGCTCTACCGGCCGGGCCTGCTGTCGATGGGCCAGCACACGGAGTACGCGGAGCGCAAGCACGGTCGCAAGCAGGTGACCTATCCCCACCCCGACCTCGAGCCCGTGCTCAAGGACACGTACGGGATCATGGTCTATCAGGAGCAGGTGATGCAGACCGCGGTGGTGCTCGCCGGCTTCTCGATGGGTGAGGCCGACACGCTGCGCAAGGTCATGGGCAAGAAGATCCGCGACAAGGTGGCCGCTCAGCGCGTGAAGTTCGTCGACGGAGCGACCGCACGGGGTCACGAGCGACGGTTCGCCGAGGGCATCTTCGAATACATCGAGCCCTTCGCCGACTACGGGTTCAACGCCTCCCACGCCTGCGCGTACGGCTATGTCGCCTATCAGACCGCCTACCTGATGGCGCACCACCCGGTCGAGTACATGGCCGCCATCCTCACGTCGGTCAAGGACGACAAGGATCGCAAGCCCTACTACCTGTACGCCTGCCGAGGGATGGGCATCGAGGTGCTGCCGCCCGACGTCAACGAGTCCGACATGGACTTCGCGCCGGCGCCGGGGGACCGCCGAGCGATCCGCTACGGGCTGTCGGCCGTGCGCAACGTGGGTGGCGGCGTCGTGCAGAACATCTTGGACGCCCGTGCGACCGGGGGCCCGTTCACCTCCTTCGCCGACGTCTGCCGTCGGGTCGAACCGACGTCCCTCACGAAGCGGGTGCTCGAGTCGCTGATCTTCGCGGGGGCGTTCGACTCGCTGGGCTACACCCGCGGCGGCATGGTCCAGCAGGTCGGCGAGCAGCCGGCGTTCGAGAAGGTCGCGGCGCCGATCATCGCGGAGCGCAAGGCCGAGGCCGCCGGACAGTTCTCGTTGTTCGGCGGCGGCGACGGGGCCGAGATCGAGATCGACGAGTCGGTGCTGCAGGGTGACGAGCTCGCCAAGCGCCTGCTGCTGTCCAAAGAGAAGGAGATGCTCGGCCAGTTCGTGACGGACCACCCGCTCCTGGGGGTGGAGGCGCAGCTCGGCGCGCTCACCACGTGTCAGATCCCCGACCTCCCCGATCGCGACGACGGTGACCTGGTCGTGCTCGGCGGCATCATCGGCACGCTGTCGCGGAAATTCACGAAGCGGGGCGAGCCCTACGCCCAGTTCCGGCTCGAGGGCTTGACCGGTGGCGTCGACGTCGTGGCGTTCCCCAGCGTCTACGAGGGGGTGCCGGAGCTGTTCGAGCCCGACCGGATCGTGCTCGTGACGGGCCGGATCGACCGGCGGGGCCGAGAGCTCCAGATCCGCGCCAACGGTGTCGCGGAGCCGGCGCTCGGCCCCCCCGCCTCGCGTGACGCGGAGGTCCTCGTGGTCGATCTGCCGGCCGCCGTGTGCTCGCCGGGGGTCCTCACGAAGCTCAAGACGCTGCTCGAGGGCGCACCCGGCGAGGTGCCGGTGCGGTTGCGGTTCCTGTCCTCGGATGGTGTCCAGCCGCTGTCGCTCGGCGCGTTCACCGTGAACGGGCAGGGGTCGTTGCTCGACGAGCTCCGGCACCTCCTCGGGCCGAGCGCGGCTCGCCTCGAGCACGAGCCCGCCTGACCGCGGCTATCGTTCGCGCATGCCGTTCACCATCGTGCCGGCGCTCGATGTGACCGAGGGGCGGCTCGGGATCTACACGGCCGAGGGATCGCGACCGGTCGACGAGTACGGCGGCGACCCGCTCACCGCCGCGCACGCCTACGTCGAGGCGGGTGCCCGCCTGCTGCACGTGGTGGACATGGACCGCGCGTTCGGCAGCGGTCCGGGCGACGCCGGCGTCGTGAGCGCGATCGCGGCCATCCCGGGGGTCATCGCGGTCCAGGCGAGCGGGGGGATCCGCACATGGGATGTCGCGCGCACGCTGCTGGCGGCGGGCGCCGCCCGCGTCGTGGTGTCGTCGGCGACGCTCGGGGATGAACCGGCGGTGGCGCAGATCATCGCGAGCGCGCGCCCCGGCGAGCTGCTGTTCGGGATCGAGACCGACGGGGGCAGGATCCGATCGCGGGGAGCCGACGCCGTCGATCTGGAGCTCGCGTCGACCCTCGGCTGGCTGCAGGCGGCGGGCGCTCCGGGCTTCCTCGCGACCGCGGTCGGGCGGGTCGGCACCGAGACGGGGCCGGACGTCGAGCTGATCCGGCGGGTCGTTCGGGCGGGCGCGCCGACCTGGGCGGCCGGCGGGATCGGGTCGCTCGAGCATCTGGTGGCCGTGCGCGAGGCCGGCGCGGTCGGTGCCATCGTCGGGCGCGCGGCGCTGGACGGCACGATCGACCTTCCGGCGGCGTTCGCCTGGGCGGCCCAGATCTGACCCGTCGGTAGACTGCCCGCCCCATGGGCTTCCTCAGCGATTTCGTAGCCGAGATGCGACGCGAGCTCGCGGAGCGGCCCCTCGATCACGACGCGTTGACCGCAGCCGCCGGGACCGCGCCCATCCCTCGACCCCTTGCCTCGACCCTCCGAGGTTGCGCGGCGGTCGACGGGGTCGCCCTGATCGCGGAGGTCAAGCGCGCCTCACCCTCAGCCGGCGAGATCGCCGCCGACGCCGATCCCGTGCGTCAGGCGATCGCGTACGACCGTGGCGGCGCGTCGGTCATCTCGGTCCTCACCGAGCCGCGCTACTTCGGCGGCTCGCTCGATGATCTGCGCGCCGTGCGAGCGGCCGTCCAGCACCCGGTGCTCCGCAAGGACTTCCTCGTGCACCCCGACCAGGTCCTGGAGGCGAGGGCGGCCGGCGCCGACACGGTGCTCCTGATGGCGTCGTGTCTGCCCGACGAGCAGCTCGCCTGGATGCTCGGTGTCGCGCGAGGGTTGGGGATGGAACCGTTGGTCGAGACCCACAGCGACGAGGATCTCGAGCGGGCGCTCGCGACCGACGCCGAGGTGGTCGGGGTGAACGCGAGGGACCTCGAGTCACTCGAGGTCGACGTGCCGGCCGCGCTCGGGCGCCTCTCACGCATCGGTGCCGGTCGCGTCGCGGTGCTCGAGAGCGGGATCCGCGACCGCGACGACGTGCTGGCGGCCATGCGGGCCGGCGCGTCTGCCATCCTGGTGGGCGAGTCGTTGATGCGCGCCGACGACCCAGGTGCGGCCGTCGACGCGCTGATCCACGGGAAGGATGGCTGATGAGCATCGCCACGGTCCCAGATGCGCGAGGACGCTTCGGCACCTACGGGGGTCGCTACGCGCCGGAGGTGTTGATCCCGGCCCTCGATGAGCTGGCCGAGGCATGGTCGCGGCTGCGCGTCGATGCGGCCTTCCGCGGCGAGCTCGCGGCCCTGCTGGCGGACTTCGTCGGTCGTCCCACGCCGATCACGCACGCGGCTCGTCTGTCCCAGGAGCTCGGCCAGGAGATCTGGCTGAAGCGAGAGGACCTGGCGCATACCGGCGCCCACAAGATCAACAACGCGCTCGGCCAGGTGCTCGTCGCGCGCCACCTGGGGAAGGAGCGGATCATCGCCGAGACCGGGGCGGGGCAGCATGGCGTGGCCACCGCGACCGCCTGCGCGCTCCTCGGCTTCCCCTGCGTCGTGTACATGGGGGAGGAGGACACCCATCGTCAGGCGCCCAACGTCGCTCGGATGCAGCTCCTCGGTGCGGAGGTGCGACCGGTGCTGGCGGGGAGCCGCACGCTGAAGGAAGCGGTCAACGAAGCCTTGCGGGATTGGGCGGCGTCGGTGCGCACCACTCACTACGTGATCGGCTCGGTCGTGGGACCGCATCCCTTCCCGATGCTCGTGCGCGATCTGCAGCGCGTGATCGGCGACGAGGCCCGCGCGCAGTACGCCGAACGGATCGGCGCCGACCCGCGCTACGTGCTGGCGTGTGTGGGCGGCGGCTCCAACGCGATCGGCATGTTCACGGCCTTCGTCGGGGCCCCCGGCGTCGAGCTGATCGGCGTCGAGGCGGGCGGCACCGGTTCGGAGCTCGGCCGGCATTGCGCATCGCTCACCCAGGGGGAGCCAGGGATCCTGCATGGGGCGCTGAGCTACCTGTTGCAGGACGCCGACGGCCAGGTCGTCGAGACGCACTCCATCTCTGCCGGTCTCGACTACCCAGGGGTCGGGCCGGAGCATGCGTACCTGCAGGACGCCGGTCTGGCGCGATACGTGAGCGCGACAGACGACGAGGCGATGGTCGGGTTCCAGCTACTGGCCCGCACCGAGGGCATCCTGCCGGCCCTCGAACCGGCGCACGTGATCGGCTGGCTCGCGCGCCGGGAGCTGCCCGAGGGCTCGCGCATCCTGGTCTGCCTGTCGGGCCGCGGCGACAAGGACCTCGAGACGGTGCGAGCCGCGCTGGGGACCGCGTAGATGGCAGCCCTCGAGACGGCGCTGCGGAAGGTCCGCGACGGCGGTGGCAAGGGCTTCGTTCCCTACGTCACCGGCGGGTATCCGGGGGTCGACGCCGAGCTGCTTCGGACGTTGGCCGCCATCGGCGCGGACGCGATCGA
>Ga0207648_10001922_pt1 | contig 22701 bp, 23 predicted proteins | sample KBSMisM32_FD_184310 | JGI IMG/M metagenome (GOLD analysis project Ga0207648, IMG submission 184310) | Miscanthus rhizosphere microbial communities from Kellogg Biological Station, Michigan, USA - KBS Miscanthus M3-2 (SPAdes) (version 2) | ecosystem: Host-associated > Plants > Roots >...
GACGCCGTGTACGACGTCGACGGGAAGTTTCTGGGAGAAATCGAGGAGCTCATCCTTGGCGTCCCTTCCGGGCGCGTCGCCTACGCGCTCATGGCTGCCGGAGGCTTCCTGGGGATGGGTCGAAAACTGTTCGCCGTTCCTTGGGCCGCGATCACCGTCGATCAGGCGTATCAGCGCTGCGTCATCAATACGGACCTCGAGCGACTGATCGACGCCCCGGGTCTCGATGGCGACCCCTTACCGCGAATGGCGGACCCGGGTTGGGCGATGGAACTCCACGTGTATTTCGGCTGCAAGCCTTACTGGGATTGAGCCTGACCGCCATACCCACCGCGGTCATCGCTCAGCCCACCGTCCGCCGCAGGTTCCCGGCGCTTGCGCGCGCCCCTACGTACGAACACGTAGTCCACGCTTTAGCGCGGCCTTTTGCTGGTCGAACTGGCTCGCTGGCTCTCTTCTTGCTAAGAAACTCCGGATACGACTTGAAGTGCGTGTGCGCCTGTCGGACGTGCGTTTCCAACGATCCATCGACATCAGAAGCCGTTGAAGCAGCCTCTCCACCGTCGTTTTTCAATTCCTTCGCACAAGCGTTCGCTCTGGGCGCTGCCGGCGTTCGGCCTGTTGCTGATCGCCGCCCTGTGGACGGGTACGTGGCTGCAATTGGGCTCGACCGAACGCGCGTTGATTGGCGCGGAAACGCACAACACCGAGAACATCGTCGGTTTGTTCGAGCGTTCCACGCTCCGGGTCATCAAGGATGCTGACCGGGTGACACGCCTCGTGAAACACGAATTCGAACGACATGGGGAGCTCGATCTGCCTGCGCTCATCCGCACGGGCCAGTTCGACGATAGTGGCATGGTAGTGGTAACCGTGGCCGACGCCCATGGCAATATCATCGCCCGCAGCCAGCCGGCCGCCGCCTTCAATGTCATGGACCGCGACTATTTTCGGCTGCACGCGGAGCACGACTCCGGCAGCCTCGATATCAGCAAGCCCGTGGTCGGTCGTGTATCGGGTCAGCCGACGATTCTGCTCAGTCGTCGCATGAATCACCGCGACGGGTCGTTCGCCGGGGCTGTGTGGGTCGTCGTGACCCCGCAATACTTCATGCAGTTCTACGATGACTCCGACCTGGGAAGACAGGGCAGCCTGGGATTGCTTGGCCTCGATGGCTTCTTCCGTGCGCGGCGCGTGGGCGGAGCGGCAACGACGGTCTCCGACGGCAGCGAGTCGGAACTCATGGCGCTCGCTGAGGCGAATCCCGCCGGCCATTACGAGGAACGCAGCAGCCTGGACCACGTCAGGCGCATCGTGGCCTACCGCAAATTGGCCGACTATCCTTTTATCGTACTCGCCGCGCAGTCCACCGACGAAGCTCTCTCGGACTTTTACCAGAATCGCAGCATCTATCTCGTCATCGCGGCGGTGGCTACGGTGGTGATCCTGCTATTTTTTGCCGTGATCACGATCCTCGCCATGCGGCTTTCGCGGCACCGCGCCGAGCTCAGGAGCCAGCGGCGCTTTCTCGAAAATCTTGTCGACAATCTCCCCGCGGGCATCGCGGTTCGCAGCATGCGGCCCAATACCTATGGGCAGTACGTATTGTGGAACGAGACCAGCGCCGTGACCTTCGGGATAACGTCGGCGGATGCTCTCGGGAAGACGATGCAGGAGGTCGTGCCGATGGCGAACGTGACGCAGGTCGCGGAGCTCGACCGCCAGCTCCTGGCAAGCCCCATGGTGCAGGACATCCTGCAGGTGCGTGACTTGCCCGGGAAGGGCCGGCGCCTGTTCCGGCTGATTCGCGCCCCCCTCTTCGATGGAGAGGGCCGGGTCGAATACATCGTGACGAGCGCGATGGATATCACGGAGGAGCACGCGAGGACCGACGAGCTGCGGCTTGCCTCGAAGGTCTTCGAGACGACGGCCGACGCCATCGTGGTGAGCGATGCCGATGATCGTGTGGTCATGGTCAACGAGGCGTTCTCCAAGCTCACCGGGTACGACGCGCAGGACATCGTCGGCCAGATCCTGGCGGAGTCGCCGTTCCGGCCGGTCGATCCGGCTGAATCGGCGGCGCGGATGGAACGTCAGAAGCGCGACGGCTTCGTCACCGCGGAGGTATCGCGCTGCCGCAAGGACGGATCGCCGTTGTCGCTCTGGGTCACCGCCTCCTTCGTGCGCAACGACGACGGCACCATCCGCAACTTCGTGCGCGTCTTCACCGACATCTCGCTGTTGAAGGAAACGCAGCAGAAGCTCGAGCAGCTCGCAAGCTTCGACGCGTTGACCGGCCTGCCCAATCGGCGCCTGGTGCATGACCGGCTCGAGCATGCCTTGATGCGCGCCGAGCGCCATCAAGTGTCGATGGCGCTGATGTTCATCGATCTCGATGATTTCAAGAAAGTGAACGATTCGCTGGGCCATGACGTGGGCGACCAGCTGTTGCGCGAAGTGGCCGTGCGGCTTGCGACGTGCATCCGTGCGAGCGACACCATCGGCCGCATCGGCGGCGACGAATTCGTGATCGTCCTCGAGGACGCCTGTCTTCCCGTGGATGCGGTGCGGGTGTGCCAGCGTATCGAGGTCGCGCTGGCCGCGCCGTTCGATCTCGACGGCCACCGCTTGCCAACGAAAGCGAGCGTTGGCATTGCCATCTTCCCGACGGATGGCACCGATGCCGCGACGCTGCTCAGGAATGCCGACGCCGCGATGTACCAGGCCAAGCGAACCGCAAGCGGCCGCTTCCAGTTTTACTCTGACGTGAACGCGCAGAACGAGCCGGTGGCTGCCGCCAATTAGGCTGGCCGCGCCGCGTGCCCGCCAATTGGCGGGTGGCTGACCACCAGCCGTGCGTGGCGAAGACCGCCCATTTCCCGGGCCGGCTTAATCGTCGCTGTCTCCAAATACTAAACAACGCGGGCCAGCGCCGGCCCGGTCGGCGGAGCCCCAATCTTCGTTGCACCGCAGCATGAAAAAAAACCCGCAGACCCCTTGCGATGTTTAGGAAATCGAATAATACTAAACATACTTCACGCAACATGCCGGCCAGCAGACCGGCACCGTGGACGGAGCGGCTCCGGTGTGTTGAACGTCGCGGGCCGGCATTGGCGATCCCCATCACCAGGAGGAGTCGGTCATGAAGAAACTCATTGCAGCGGCCAGCACCATCGCGGTTTCGGCGATGCTGGCCTTCGCGTCCGCGGCGCATGCGCAAACCAAGACGATCACGCTGTGCTGGGCCGCGTGGGACCCCGCCAATGCCCTGGTGGAGCTGTCGAAGGACTTCACCACGAAGACGGGCATCCAGATGAAATTCGAATTCGTCCCGTGGCCGAATTTCGCCGACCGCATGCTGAACGAGCTCAACTCCAAGGGCAAGCTGTGCGATCTCATGATCGGCGACAGCCAGTGGATCGGCGGCGCGGCGGAGAATGGACAGTACGTCAAGCTCAATGATTTCTTCGCCAAGGAAGGCATCAAGATGAGCGACTTCATGCCCGCGACGGTCACCGGCTACTCCGAGTGGCCGAAGAACACCGCGAATTACTACGCCTTGCCGGCGATGGGAGATTCGGTCGGCTGGACCTATCGCAAGGATTGGTTCAACCGGCCCGAGATCAGGAACGAATTCAAGGCCAAGTACAAGCGCGACCTGGCGCCGCCCAAGACGTGGGACGAATTCAAGCAGGTCGCCGAGTTCTTCCAGAACCGGACGATCGACGGCAAGAAGGTCTACGGCGCCTACATCTTCACCGAGCGCGGCTCCGAAGGCATCACGATGGGCGTGACCAACGTGCTCTACCCGTTCGGCTTCAAGTATCAGGACCCGAAGAAGCCTTATGCGATGAACGGCTTCGTCAATTCCCCGGACTCGGTCAAGGGACTCGAGTTCTACAAGGCGCTCTACAAGTGCTGCACGTCGCCAGGGTTGACCAACGCCTACATGCAGGAAGGGCTCGATGCGTTCAAGTCGGGCCAGGTCGCGATGATGATGAACTGGTTCGCCTTCTTCCCGGGACTGTACAAGGATCCGAACGTCGGCGGCGACAAGATCGGATTCTTCATCAATCCCTCGGAAAAGACCAAGGGCGTGCAGCTGGGCGGGCAAGGCATTTCCGTGGTCGCCTCCTCGCCGAATCGCAACGAGGCGCTGCAGTACATCAAGTGGTTCGCCACGCCTGATGTACAGAAGAAGTGGTGGTCGCTCGGTGGCTACTCGTGCCTGAAGACGGTGCTGCAGGATCCGGGCTTCGTGAAGAGCGCGCCATTCGCGAAGGAGTTCCTGGAGTCGATGGACATGGTGCAGGATTTCTGGGCTGAGCCGTCGTACGCGCAATTGCTCCTCGCGATGCAGAAGCGTGTCCACGACTACGTCGTCGCCGACAAAGGCACGGCGAAGGAAGCGCTGGACCTGCTCGTGGCCGATTGGACGAAGGTCTTCAAGGAGGAGGGCAAGACCAAATAGCGCGTGACGCCGTATCGGGTTCCCCCGGGGTCGCAGCCTCGGGGGTTGGAGCCGGTTGCGTCTATGATGCGTCGATGATGAATGCGCCCGATCCGCACGTCTTGCTCGACAAGGCCGCGCGCGCCACGCCCGAGCCGCTGGCGAGGCGCGTACGCGGCCTGTCCGACCGGGCGATCGCCTGGCTTTTCATCGCGCCGACGATCGTCCTGCTGCTCGCGATCAACATCTTTCCGCTGATCTGGACGATCTGGCTGTCGTTCACCAACTATCGGGCCAATCGCCCGAACGCGGTGGTCGCCAACGTCGGCATCGACAACTACGTTTCGGTGCTTACCGACCCGGACGTGTGGGCGGCGATGCAGGCGACCGCGCACTTCCTGTTCTGGACGATCCTGCTGCAGACCGCGCTGGGCTTCGCGCTCGCCTACCTCATCGACCGGCGCTTTCGCGGCTACGGCTTCTGGACGACCGTCATCCTGATCCCGATGATGCTGTCGCCAGCGGTGGTCGGCAATTTCTGGGCGTTTCTCTACCAGCCGCAGATCGGGTTGTTCAACTACGTCGTCTCGTTCTTCACCGGCATTCCGCCGTCGTCGTTCGAGATGATCGGCTCGGTCAGGCTGGCGCCGTGGGCGATCGTCATCGTCGATACCTGGATGTGGACGCCGTACGTAATGCTCATCTGCCTTGCCGGGTTGCGCTCGATCCCCGCTTACATCTACGAGGCGGCGGAGGTCGACCGCGCATCGCGCTGGCGACAGTTCTGGTCGATCACGCTGCCGATGGCGCTGCCGTTCATCATGCTCGCCGTGCTGTTCCGCGGCATCGAGAACTTCAAGATGTTCGACATGGTCAATCTGCTGACCTCCGGCGGTCCCGGCTCGACGACCGAGGTGGCGTCGATCACACTGAAGCGCGAAGCGTTCGAAAAGTGGCGGACCGGCTATTCGTCCGCCTTTGCCGTTGTCCTTTTCGTCACGGTGTTCGGCCTCGCCAACATCTACGTCAAGGCGCTCAACCGCGTGAAGAACCGGTAGGATGAAACATCCCCCCACGCTCGCGTTGCTCGCTGCCCCCCAAGGGGGCGAGTCAGTCCCTTGGGGCGGCCCTACGGGACTGACATGATGACCGCCTCGAGCCAGGCTCATTCGGTGGTAGCGCCCTCGCCGCTTGCGCAGCGCATCGCCGGCGCGATCGTCGTCGCCTACGCATTGATCACGATGGTGCCGCTCGCGTGGATCTTCCTGACCGGCTTCAAATCGGGACCCGATTCGATTGCGTATCCGCCCAAGGTCCTGTTCACGCCGTCGGCCGAGGGCTACTGCAACCTGTTCACGACGCGCTCCCGGCAAACGCCGGAGTACATCGCGCAATTGCCGCCGTCGTCGGGCGTCTGCGATACACTGGCGCGCGCGACCAATATGGTCGTGGTCGGCTCGTCCAACTATCTGCCGCGCTTCGTCAATTCGCTGATCATCGCGTTCGGCTCGACCGCGTTGTCGGTCATCCTCGGCGTCACCGCCGCGTATGCGTTCTCGCGTTTCAGGATACCCGCCAAGGACGACCTCCTGTTCTTCATCCTGTCGACGCGGATGATGCCGCCGATCGCCGTGGCCATCCCGATCTATCTCATGTATCGCGACGTGGGGCTGTCCGATACGCGGCTCGGGATGATCCTGCTGTACACCGCGGTGAACGTGTCGCTCGCGGTCTGGCTGCTCAAGGGCTTCATCGACGAGATTCCGCGCGAATACGAGGAGGCGGCGCTGGTCGACGGCTACACGCGATTGCAGGCCTTCTTCAAGGTCGTACTGCCGCAGGCGACCACCGGCATTGTCGCGACGGCGATCTTTTGCCTCATCTTCGCGTGGAACGAGTACGCGTTCGCGGTGCTGTTGACCTCCGGGGAGGCGCAGACGGCGCCGCCGTTCATCCCGATCATCATCGGCGAGGGCGGGCAGGACTGGCCCGCAGTGGCGGCCGGCTCGACGGTGTTCCTGGTGCCGATCCTCGTGTTCACGGTCCTGTTGCGCAAGCATCTGCTGCGGGGGATCACGTTCGGGGCTCTGCGCAAATGAGTGGCGACCCCCAATCCGTGCAACGCCGCTGGCCGCGCTGGGTGCGCCGGGGACCCGCGGAAATGGTCGCTACCGCCGTCATCGCTCTCGGCGTCTTGATGTTGCTGCAGCCCTTCTCGCTGACGCTTTATACCTGGTCGTTCGCCACGACGCTGGCCGGGACCGCGTTGTTCATGGTCGTGTCCAAGTTCCCCGAGTAACGACCATGGCCGAGATCCGTATCGAGCATTTGCAGAAGACGTTCGGCGATTTCACCGCCGTGCGCGATTCGACGTTCACGGTGCGCAACGGTGAATTCTTCTGCCTGCTCGGGCCTTCGGGCTGCGGCAAGACGACGACGCTGCGGATGATCGCCGGCCTCGAGCTGCCGACGTCGGGACGGATCCTGCTGGGCGGTGATGACGTGACGTTCAAGCGCGCATCGCAGCGTGACATCGCCTTCGTGTTCCAGCTCTTCGCGCTATACCCGCACATGAACGTGCGCACCAACATCGGCTATCCGCTGCGGTCGCAGGGCATGTTGCGCCACGATGTGCAAGCGCGGGTCGCGGAAGCGGCGCGGATCCTGCGCATCGAGCACTTGCTGGACCGCTCGGTATCGGGACTTTCGAGCGGTGACCGCCAGCGCGTCGCTCTGGGCCGGGCCATCGTCCGCGAGCCGCTGGCGTTTCTGCTCGACGAGCCCCTCGGCGCGCTGGACGCCGAATTTCGCGACGTGATGTGCGGCGAGCTGCGCGCATTGCACGATCGCCTGCAGGCCACGACCGTGTATGTGACGCATGACCAGCTCGAGGCGATGGCGATGGCCGACACGATCGCGCTGATGAACCACGGCGTCGTCGAGCAACTGGGACCGCCGCAGGACATCTACGATCGGCCGGCCTCGTTGTTCGTCGCGGATTTCATCGGCTCGCCGCCGATGAGCTTTCTTCCCTTTCGCGGCAGCGTGATGGCGGGCGACCGCAGCGTGCGCGTGCACGGCGTCGAGATCGCGCTGCCGGAAGTACGCGAAGGTATCGAGGACACCGAGCTGGTGCTCGGCGTGCGGCCGGAGCACGTGATGCTGTCCGACGATGCGCCACTGCGCGCCGAAGTCATCGATGCCGAGTACCTCGGCACGACGCAGATCGTGACGTTGAGCACGGCTACCGGTGCGGGCATCAAGGCTCGCATTGCGGCGGACATCCACGTATTCCCGGGCGAGAGCACTGGGCTGCAATTCCGGCCCGGCCAGTTGTCGCTATTCGACAAGGCGTCCGGTCGCGCATTGCGCACGGCGTTGCACGACGGTGGCGCGCATGGCTGAGCTGATCATGGAAGGCGTAACCAAGCGCTTCGGGGCGACGGTCGCCGTTGCCGACTTGACCTTCACCCTCGGTGATGGCGAATTCCTCGTCTTGCTCGGCCCGACGGGCGCCGGCAAGACGACCACGCTGCGCCTGGTCGCCGGGCTCGAACGCTCCGATGCCGGCCGCGTGCATCTCGGCGGGCGCGATGTGACTCGCGAGCCGCCGGCGGCACGCGATGCCACGTTCGTGTTCCAGCAGTACTCGCTGTATCCGCACCTCACCGTTTACGACAACCTGGCATTTCCTCTGCGCTCGCCGGCGCATCGCGAGCCCGAGACGCGCATTCGCACACGGGTCACCGAGATCGCTTCGCTGCTGCACATCGACGACAAGCTGGCCAGTCGCGCGACGCAGCTCTCGGGCGGGCAGATGCAGCGCGTCGCGATCGGCCGCGCGCTCGTCCGGCACCCGTCGATCTACCTGATGGACGAGCCGCTGTCGTCGCTGGACGCCAAGCTGCGCGCCGAGATGCGCGTGGAGCTGAAGCGCATCCAGCGCGAGCTCGGCGCCACGATTCTCTACGTCACGCACGACCAGACCGAGGCGATGACGCTGGCCACCAATATCGGGGTGCTCGACCGTGGCCGCCTGGTGCAGTTCGGCAGCCCTCGCGCGATCTACGCGGACCCCGTCAATGCCTATGTGGCCACACGGTTGGGCAGCCCAGGCATCAATCTCATCCCGCGCGCGCTTTATCCAGATGTCGCGGCGCCGCCGGCCGCGGCGACGATCGGCGTGCGGACCGAGCACGTGCGCATCCGCAAGAGCTCGAACGGCCACGCGGTCGGCCGCGTGAAATGGATCGAGCACCTCGGCGATCAAAACCATCTGCACGTGACGATCGCCGACACCGACGTCGTCACCCTGTGCGACCGCGATACCGGTCTTGCCGTCGGCGATACGGTCGACGTCGAGTTGACGGCACCCTTGTTCTTCGCCGCCGATGGCGAACGCGTGCGCGCGAGCTGACAAGCCCCCATGGACCCCACCGTGCAACGAAAGCTCATCGAGCAAGTGGCGAACGCCGTGGTCAGCCACGCCGACGAGCTGACCACGCTCGACCAGGCGATCGGCGACGGCGACCACGGCCTCAACATGAAGCGCGGCGCGACGGCGATCCTCGAGCGACTCGACGACCTCGCCGCAATGCCGTTGCCCGACGCGTTGAAAGCGATGGGCCAGACGCTCGTCATGAAGGTCGGCGGCGCCTCGGGCCCGCTTTACGGAACGCTGCTGATGACGCTGGGGAAGGAAATGCCGATTGCGCCGAAACAGAGCGACGTGGTGCGCGCATTCGGCGCGGCCATCGCGGCCGTCAAGAAGATCGGCCGGTCGGACGTGGGCCAGAAGACGATGCTCGACGTGCTTGCGCCGGTCCACGTGGAGCTCGCGGTCGAGGCACCCGCCCTCCTCGCTCGCGTTCGCCAACGCGGCGCGGCGTCCGCCGACGCGACAATACCAATGAAGGCCAGCAAGGGTCGCGCGTCGTTTCTCGGCGAACGCTCGATCGGCCATATGGATCCCGGCGCGCGATCATCGTCGCTGATGATCGCCGCCGCCTGCACCGTAATGGAGGAATGACCGTGTCCAATGTCGGTATCGTCATCGTTTCGCACTCGCCGAAAGTGGCCGAAGGCGCCGCCGACATGGTGCGCCAGATGGTCGGCGACAGCGTCCCGCTCGCATGGACGGGCGGCAATGTGGAAGGCGGCCTGGGCACCGATGTTGCCGCGATCATCGCGGCGATCGGACGGGCGTGGTCCGATGCCGGTGTTGCCGTGCTGGTGGATCTGGGCGGCGCCGAAACCAACAGCGAGATGGCCATCGACATGCTCGACTCGGGCCGGCGCGAGAAGGTCGTCGTCTGCGAAGCGCCGGTGGTCGAAGGCGCAGTGATGGCGGCTACCGAATCATCCGGGGGCGCGACGCTCGACGCCGTGCGGCGCACCGCCGAGGAACTGTCTCCAACGTGAACTCTCCCTGCGATCCCGTGCCCAAGACCAACGCCATGCACACCGGTTCCGTGCTGCTCACCAATGACGTGGGCCTCCACGCGCGACCTTCGGTGAAACTGACGCAACTTGCGAAGCGCTTCGGCGCGCACATCGAATTCGCGCGCGCGGCGACCGGCCCGTGGGTGGATGCCAAGAGCCCGGTGAAGGTCATGCGCTTCAAGGCGGCCAAGGGGGAAACGCTGCATTTTCGCGCCAGCGGCGCCGATGCCGCCGACGCGCTCTCGGCCATCGTTTCGCTGGTCCAACGGGGCTTCGTGGCCGACGACGAAGAGTCGGCCCAGCCGCCGCACGGATGATGGAGAAACATTTCGCCGGCCGACCGGCCGCGCCTGGCATCGCGCTGGGCGCGCTGTTTCCGTTGACGATCGGCACGTCCGTCCGTGTGACATCGGGTTCGGCGACCTCCGAAGCGGAGGCGTTGCGCGCCGCGCTGAATGCCGCGCTGGTGGATCTCCGGGAGCTCATCGCGCGATCGAACCGAGAGGCGGCGGAGATCCTGGAATTCCAGGTCGCGCTGCTCGAGGACGACGCGCTCGCCGAAGCGGCATTCGTCGCCATCGCGGAAGGAGCCGCCGCGGATCTCGCGTGGCTCCGCGCGATGCACGAGGAGATCGCCGGTTACGAGAAATCCGACGACGAATATTTCCGCGCGCGCGCAGCGGATCTCTACGACATCCGCGATCGCGTGGTCGCGCATCTGACGGGATCCGCGATCGAGGCTGGCGTACCTCCCGGCGCCATCGTGACGGCGCAGGACTTGACCCCTTCCCGCTTTCTCGCCATCGATTGGTCCCGTGGCGGAGCGCTCGCGCTGACCGCCGGCAGCACGACCAGCCACGTCGCGATGCTCGCGCGCTCGCGGGGCATTCCCGCCGTCGTGGGCATCGGCGTCGATCTGGCGGAGCATTCCGGCGATGCGCTGATCGATGCGCATCGCGGCCTGTTGATCGTCAACCCGGGCCCAGCGGCGCGCGCGCAATTCGAGCGCGATGCGCAGGCCGCCGCCTCGACACGCACGCTGGCGGCCGCCGCGGCGCTGCGGCCGGCGGTGACCGCCGACGGCACGCCGATCCGCATCATGCTCAACATCGCCGATCCGCGCGAGCTGGCCGCGCTCGATCCCGCGATCTGCGACGGCATCGGGCTCGTCCGGACGGAATTCCTGTTCCACGACAAGCATGGGCTACCCGACGAGGAGCAACAGTACGCGGTCTACCGGCGAATCGCCGAATGGGCACAGGGTCGGCCGGTGGTCATCCGCACGCTCGATGCGGGCGGCGACAAACCGATCCCGGGACTCACGCCCGCGGGAGAGAGCAACCCGTTCCTCGGTGTGCGCGGCTTGCGCCTCTCGCTTGCGCATCCCGATATCTTTCGCATGCAATTACGCGCGCTGTCGCGCGCCGCGGTGCACGGCAACGTCAAGATCATGCTGCCGATGGTGACGCATCCGCGCGAGCTCGCGATCGCGCGCGGCATGCTCGACGCCGAGGTCGCCGCGCTGCAAGCGGCGGGCGTTCGAGTGCGACGCGCAAGCCTCGGAATCATGGTCGAGGTTCCGGCCGCCGCGATTGCCGCCGACCGGTTCGACGCCGAATTCTTCTCGATCGGCTCGAACGACCTCACGCAATACGTGGCTGCCGCAGGCCGCGACATCGGTGCCGTCGCCGACCTGGCCGATCCGACGCAACCGGCGATGCTGCGACTGTTCCGCTGGGTGGTGGAGGCGGCACGCGCGCAACGGATCGAAGTGAGCCTTTGCGGCGATGCCGGTGGCGATCCCCGTGCGATACCGCTGTTGCTCGGCACCGGATTGCGCACGCTGTCCATGGCGCCGGCACTCGTGGGTGGCGCGAAGCTCGCGGTCGCGGCCGTCGGCCTGCGCCCCATCGCGGAATCCGGACCATGGCAGAGATAACGCCGCAACGCGAGCGCGCGGATGCCGCGAGCGCCTACAAGGCGGTGCTGAAGCGAGTGCTCGACGCACGCCCGTCCGGAACGCGCCATCGGCTCGCAATCGCGCTGGGCAAGAACCGATCGTTCATCTCGCAGATCGCCAATCCGGTGTACGCGGTTCCGATTCCGGCCCAGCACCTCGAGACGATCTTCGAGATCTGCCACTTCACCGCCGCCGACCGGCGCGAATTCCTGGCGGCGTATGCGCAGGCCCACCCGCGACGGCTCGATGTCGTCCGGAAGCCCGCGGGAACGCGCAAGGTCACGCTCACCGTGCCCGACCTGGGCGATGCGCGGCGCAACCGGCTGCTCGATGAGACCATCGCTGAAATCGCGCGCCGGCTGGCCCAATTCGGCGACGACGAGTAGCACTCAAGAGGAATGCCGATGAAGAAGCTCATCAATGCACCGGACACGGTCCTGGCACAGAGTCTGGACGGCTTCGCGGCGGCGCACGCCGATATCGTTGCGCTCGGCGCCGAGTACAAGTTCGTCCGCCGGCGCGAATTGCGGCCAGGCAAGGTCGCGCTGATCTCGGGTGGCGGTTCCGGGCACGAGCCGCTGCACGCGGGCTTCGTCGGTCGCGGCATGCTGGACGCAGCCTGTCCCGGCCAGGTGTTCACGTCGCCGACGCCCGATCAGATGGTCGCGGCCGTGGAAGCGGTGGAATCCGGCAGTGGGTGCCTCTTCATCGTCAAGAACTACGAAGGCGACGTGATGAATTTCCAGATGGCCGCCGATCTCGCCGGCAAGGAGGTCGCGACGGTGGTCACCGACGATGACGTCGCCGTCGAAGCCTCGACCTGGTCGACCGGTCGCCGCGGCGTCGCCGGCACGTTGATCGTCGAGAAGATCGTCGGCGCCGCCGCCGAGGCAGGATCGTCGCTTCCGCAGTTGAAGACGCTCGGCGAAAACGTGAACCGCCAGACGCGCTCGATGGGCGTCGCGCTTACGTCCTGCACCGTTCCCGCCGCCGGGGTGCCGACGTTCAGCCTCGGCGAAGATGAAATGGAAATGGGTGTCGGCATCCACGGCGAATCCGGGCGGCGCCGCGTTGCGCTCGCGCCGGCCGATGCGATTGCCGACGAAATGGTCGGCGCCATCGTCAAGGATCTTGCGCCTGGCAAGGGCGCGGAAGCCTTGCTTCTCGTCAACGGATTCGGCGGCACGCCGGCGATGGAACTGTATCTGATGGTCCATTCGGCGTTGCGCGTGCTGCGCGGCAACGGGATACGCGTGTCAAGATTTCTCACCGGCAACTACGTGACGTCACTCGAGATGGCTGGCTGCTCGATCACCGTGTGCGTGCTCGACGACGCACTGCGGCAATGGTGGGATGCCCCCGTGCACACGGCGGCGTTGCGCTGGGGCGTCTAGCCGAGATGACGGGCTCAGTACTCAACTGTCAGCGTGATGGACGTTGAGTAGAACCCCGAGGGCAACGACTTGAAATTGCTCGCCCGTGATCCTGCCGGAGAGAGGACGGTTTGGGTCGATTAGCTGATAGGCCGTTGTCGGGTCAGTATCTTCATCGCATTCGTCACCCGACGGATGGCAGGCCAGAAATCTTGCCTCGAAGGCCTTGCACGGCACCGGTCGGCCGAACAAGAAGTCCTGCCTCTCGTCGCATTTCAGCAATCGGAGCAAGGGCGATTTCTGCGGGGAGAGCGCCTTGAAATGGGCGCCAGCCCGTCGCCGTCCTCTACGGGAAACAGGCCGGCGCGATCTGTCAGATTTCCATCGCGCATGCTCCCGATCGTGGTCTGCTGAGCGGACGCGGTCGCTGGCAGCCGGATAGATTCCTCCGAAGCGGCAGGTCCCATGGCTTCGCATCATGGGGGGGGTGGGGGGATATGTGCGTCACCGCACTGACAGCGGTGACGCACGCAGTTAACGTCCGCTACTCGCGAGGCGCGTTATGCGCCGCGCGACCCTTGGGTCGCCGCCATTCCTCGCCTCTGCGCGCGTGGCGGGCTCAACGTGATGTCCTCAAACCGACAACGTAAACAACAAAGGAACAAATCATGAGCATTGGCACCATTCTGCTGATTATCCTTGTCCTGATCCTCCTCGGCGTCCTGCCCACGTGGCCACATGCGCGCAGCTGGGGTTACGGTCCCAGCGGAATCGTCGGCGTCATCGTGGTAATCCTGCTCGTCCTGCTGTTGATGGGGCGCCTGTAACGGAAACGGAACAACGCCATGCCGAAGAATTCGTTTCTTACCGACATCCCGACGCTGCGCAAGCGCGCCCGGCAGCACATCGATGAAGGCTCGGTCACCGCCGGCTATTCCGCGGACCGCGAGATCGTGCTCAAGCTGCTGAACGATTCGCTGGCGACGGAGCTCGTGTGCGTCCTGCGCTACCGGCGCCACCACTTCATGGCGCGGGGCATTCACTCGCAAAGCGTGGCCCAGGAGTTTCTCGACCATTCGAACGAGGAACAGGGACATGCCGACGAGATCGCGGAGCGCATCGTCCAGCTGGGCGGGGCGCCCGATTTTGCGCCCGACGGACTGTCACGCCGCAGCCATGCGGAGTATGTCGATTGCGATTCGCTGTCGAGCATGATCAAGGAAAACCTGGTGGCGGAACGCATCGCCATCGACAGCTACCGCGACATCATCCAGTACCTCGGCGACCAGGACCCGACCACCCGCCGGATGATGGAGGGAATCCTCGCCACGGAAGAGGAGCATGCCGACGAGCTCGCTGATTTGCTGGTGGCGTTCCCCGGCGCTGCGGACGGCAAAGGTGCATCCGCGCGTGCGAAGTGAGCTTGCGCACCGCCGGCGCATCGTGATGCGTCCACCAATCCCGCTTTTCGTCTGTGCGCCATGAATTCCGCTGCCGGTCCAGTCCCTGCCGCCGTTCCAGCCTCGCTCTCCCTGGCTTCGCCGGCAATCGTCGAGCAACCAGCCCTTGCTGTCGACCCGCCCCCCGTCACCGTTTCCGCAACGCGAATACCGGTGGATGCACGGGGCTTGGCGCTTGCCGTGCTGGCGACGCTCGCGCTGGTCTTCGCCCTGTCATGGGCGCGACCCTTCGTGGTGCCGTTGTTGCTCGGCATCGTCATTGCGTACACGCTGAATCCGCTCGTCGTTTGGCTCGAGGCGATCCGGGTCCCGCGAATTGTCGGTACCGTCCTGGTGATGGCAAGCGTCATCGGCGCGCTTGCGTTCGGGACCTACGCTTTGCGCGGAGAAATGCAGTCGATCGTCGAACAGCTTCCCGAAGCCGCGGCCAAGCTCGCCAGCGGGCTTGCGCGCCTGAGGAACAGCCAGGGCGGCAACATGCAGATCGTGCAGAACGCCGCGACCGAAGTGGAAAAGGCAACGACACTGGCGCCCGCCGGCGCCGCCGCGCCGCGTCAGCAGCACGTCATCGTGGACCGGCCCACGTTCAAGCTCGACAGCTTCCTGTGGGAGAACTCGATGGGCGCCGTCGTCGCGATGAGCCAGGCGGCGGCGGTCGTTTTCCTGGTGTTCTTCCTGCTGCTCGGTGGCGATCGTTTCAAGCGGAAGCTGGTGCGGCTGACCGGTCCATCGCTGTCGAACAAGAAAATCACCGTCAACATTCTCGACGACATCAACGATTCCATCCAGAAGTACATGCTGATGTTGCTGACGACCAACCTTCTCGTTGCCTTGCTTACGTGGGTCGCGTTTCGCTGGATCGGCCTCGAGAATGCGGGCGCGTGGGCCGCCGCCGCGGGACTGTTGCACCTCGTCCCCTACCTTGGCCCGGGCGTCACGGCTGTTGCCACGGGTATGGCGGCCTACATGCAGTTTGATTCGCTGCCGATGGCGCTGCTGGTTGCAGGGGCCTCGCTGGCGATCGCTACCGTGGTCGGAGTATTGGTGGCGACCTGGATGACCGGGCGCATCGCCGACATGAATACGGCGGCGATATTCGTTTCGCTGCTGTTCTGGGGATGGCTGTGGGGGGTCTGGGGTGTGCTGCTCGGCATTCCGATCATCGTCATCGTCAAGGTCGTGTCGCAGCATGTGGAGCAGTTGAACCCGATTGACGAGCTTCTGGGGACTTGAGTCAGCCAGCGTCGGCGGCAATCGCACGGTGCGTCGCCAGCAAAACGCGCCAAAAGTGTGTAACCTTCTGCCGCATGGCAACTCGTTCGGCGCGCCTGCCAAAAGGCGCATGTACGTGCTGGATCAAATGGGAGGATCGGTGACCGGAGAGCGCAAGGCATGACTTACTGCATAGGCGTAATGCTCGAGAAGGGGCTGATTTTCGCCTCGGACTCGCGCACGAATGCCGGCATGGACAACATCGCCAAGTTCTGCAAGATGACGGTGTTCGAGCGGCCCGGCGACCGCGTGATCGTCCTGTTGAGCTCCGGAAACCTTGCCGGAACCCAGGCCGTGATCGGCGTTCTGAACCAGCGCTGTGGCGACGGTGGCGCAGACCTCAACCTCTGGACCGCGCGGACGATGTTCGACGTCGCGATGCTGGTCGCCGACGCGATGCGCGATATCGAGCGGCGCGATGGCGAGTACCTGCAGGAGAACGAGATCGGATTCAACGCGTCGTTCATCGTCGGCGGGCAGATCGCCGGCGAGCCGCTGCGGCTGTTCCGGATCTATGCCGAGGGCAATTTCATCGAAGCGGGCGCCGACACGCCCTACTTCCAGACCGGCGAGACCAAGTACGGGAAGCCGATCATCGACCGCGTGATCACGCGTTCCACGCCCCTTGCGGACGCCACCAAATGCGTGCTGGTATCGTTCGATTCGACGATGCGCAGCAACCTCTCGGTAGGCATGCCGATCGACCTCATTTGCTACGAACGCGACACGCTCGAAATACAAAGAAGGCGCCGGTTCGATCACGGCGACCCGTATTTCACCGCCCTCAGCCACGAATGGAGCGAGGGCACGCGCCAGGTGTTCCGCCAGTTGCCTGAGCTGCTCTGGTAGACGGTCAACAGCGATCGACGCCTTCATCATTACCTGTGAACACGGCGGCAACCGGATACCCGCGCCTTATCGACACCTGTTTCGACGGCAGCGCAGGCTGCTCGATTCCCACCGCGGATACGATCCCGGTGCGCTGATCATGGCGAAGGATCTGGCCACCGCGTTCAGGGCGCCGCTCGTGACCTCGACGATCAGCCGCCTGCTGATCGATCTCAATCGGTCGATCGGGAATCGGAACCTCTTCTCGGCGGCGACGCGCAGCGCGCCGCCGGAGCTTCGTGCCGCTGTCGTCGAGCGGCATTACCTGCCCTATCGCGCGGAGGTCGAGCGTTTCGTCCGGCAGTCGGTGTCGCGCGGCCGGCGCGTGATCCACATTTCGTCGCACAGCTTCACGCCGGAGCTGGACGGCAAGGTCCGGCGTGCCGACGTGGGTTTGCTCTACGACCCAGCCCGATCCGGGGAAGCCGATCTGTGCACCCGTTGGAAGGCATTGCTCGCGGCATTGGCGCCGGCGCTTCGCGTCCGCCGCAACTACCCGTACGCCGGCAGGGGAGACGGACTGACCAGGCATCTGCGGCTGCGTTTTCCGGACTCCGCTTACGTGGGCGTCGAGCTCGAGGTCAACCAGAGAATTGTCTTCAACGGGGGGCAACGCTGGACGGCGCTTCGGCGCGTGCTTGTCGATTCGTTACGCGCGGCACAGGGACCGTGAGAATGACCTGGCGCGGGTGACTCAAGTGAGGATTATTGCGATTGGAGATTCATGATGCAGATTCGAGCCGGCTTCGAAATGATCTACGACTGCCCGCAACCCACGCCGATGATCTTCAACCTCAACGTCCACCACACACGGGTGTCCGATGTGGTGGGCCGCGATGACTTGATGTTCGACCCTCCGGTCCCGATCGCCGCTTATCGCGACAGCTTCGGCAACTGGTGCACCCGGATCGTTGCGCCGACGGGTCGCATGCGCGTCTCCGCCGATACGCTCGTAAACGACACCGGCGCGCCCGACCCGGTCGTTCCCGAAGCGCAACAGGTCGCGGTCCAGGATCTGCCGGAGGAGACACTGCTGTTTCTGCTCGGCAGCCGTTATTGCGAAACTGACCGCCTCTCCGAAACGGCGTGGAATCTCTTTGGCCATGGACCGACGGGCTGGGGCCGCGTGCAGGCGATCTGCGATTTCGTTCATCGCCACATCACCTTCGGCTACGAGCATGCGCGCATGACGCGCACCGCGCTGGAAGCGTTTCACGACAAGACCGGCGTGTGCCGCGATTACACGCACCTGGCGGTTGCGTTCTGCCGGTGCATGAACATTCCGGCGCGCTACTGCACCGGGTACCTGGGCGACATCGGCGTGCCGCCCCCGCATGGCACCATGGATTTCGCTGCGTGGTTCGAGGTGTTTCTCGGCGGCCATTGGTACACGTTCGACGCGCGCAACAATACGCCCCGCATCGGCAGGATCCTGATCGCGCGCGGCCGCGACGCCGCCGACGTTGCATTGAGCGTCACGTTCGGCCCCAACACCTTGACGAGCTTCAAGGTGCGGACCGACGAAGTGCGCGCCAGTTGAGCCGATAGGCGCATCACGGCGGCCGGAACCGTGCCGCCAGATCCTCGGCCAACCGCGCCAGGGTTGCGTTGAGCGCGACCGGCACGCGGACGTCGAAAGGAAACGAGAGACTGATCAACTGCCGCGCAAACCATTCGAGATCATCGGCGGTGCCGCGCAGCAGCACCCCGCCTTCATGTGCCGTCAGCGTCCCCAGCATCTCGAATATTTCCCGCCGCGCGGTCGCAAGATCGGTCCTCAGCAGCACCTCGATCGTCAGCGCGCGCGGCAGGGTCGCGAGCACTTGCGACAGATACGCGGACGCGTCGAATCCCCGCGGCCGCCTGAAGGTATGGAGTAAAGCCGCTGCGCGCACGACGCGGTCGAGGCGAAGCGTGCGCAATCCCGGGCGCAGGTGCGAATGACCGACGACATACCAGCACCTGGCGCGAAACACGAGGCCGTAGACATCGAATTCGCGCGAGCTCTCGGTGCCGTCAGCGGCGCGATAGTGCAGCCGCAGCGTCCGCCGCGCCTCCCCGGCTTCACTCAGGACTCGCAGAAGCTTGGAGTCCGCACGAATCATCGAATTGGTTGGATGAAAGGCGATGCTCTCGCGCAGGGCCGCATTCGCTTTCCGCAACGCGTCGGGAAGCACGCGATCGAGCTTCGCCTGCACGCTTTCGATAGCCGGCGCCACGTCCGACAGCCCGAGGCCGCGTACCGCAATCAGCCCGAGCGATAGCGCCTGCGCTTCCTCGTCGGTGAACATCATCGGCGGAAGCTTGAATCCGGGGACCAGGCGGTAGCCGCCGTGGCGGCCGTATTCAGCCGTGATCGGAATGCCCATTTCCTCGAGCACCGCGATATAGCGGCGCAACGTGCGGCCATCGACGGCCAGCCGGCGCGCCAGCTCGGCGCCGCTGGTCTGCGCATGCGACTGCAGCAGCTCGAGTACGGCGAGGACGCGGGTGGTGGGCCGGGGCATCTGTTCGTGACCTTAACCGGTAATTAGGGCGGATATTGCCCTATATCGGCCGTATTGTCGTGCCTGGACGCCGCATTCCGCGGCGATGCGAGGAGAAAACCATGGAAGCAGCAGCGGTTGCGCAGGAAGGCGGCGTGCATGATTTCGATTTTCTGGTGGGAGCGTGGCAAGTCGCCAATCGGCGCCTGAAGGTGCGCCATGTCGGGAGCACAGAATGGGACGAGTTTCCCGGTCAATCCACGATGCGCACGATTCTCGGCGGCCTCGGCAACGTCGATGAGATCGCGTTTCCGACCAAGGGCTGGTCAGGCTTCACGCTGCGCCTGTTCGACCCGCAAGCCCGGCAGTGGTCGATCTACTGGGTCAACAGCCGCGACGGCATCATGCAACCACCGGTCGTGGGCATGTTCCAGGACGGCGTCGGCAAGTTCTATTGCGACGACGTCGATGAAGGCAGGCCGATCCGGGTCCGCTATATCTGGTCGCATATCACCGGGAACTCGGCGCACTGGGAGCAGGCGTTCTCGCTCGATGAGGGCAGGACCTGGGAGACGAACTGGACCAGCGAGCTGCGCCGGGTGTCCGCCGCCTAGTGTCATGGCGATCGACAGCTGCTGTCCGGTGGTGGAGCTTCGCCAGTACACGCTGCATCCCGGTCAGCGCGACACGCTGATCGAGCTCTTCGACCGGGAATTCGTCGAAAGCCAGGAAGCGTGCGGAATGCGCGTCATCGGCCAGTTTCGCGATCTCGATAACCCCGATCGCTTCGTGTGGCTGCGCGGCTTTGCCGACATGCGCGCGCGGGATACGGCGTTGCGCGCCTTTTATGGCGGGCCCGTTTGGGCCGCACACCGCGCCACCGCAAACGCGACGATGCTCGATGCGTCGAACGTGCTGCTCTTGCGGCCAGCGCGGCCGGATGGCGGGTTTTGGATCGAGGGCCGCGCTCGCGCGCCGGTCGGGGCCACGCAACGTCCGGAAACTCTGATCGCCGCGACGATCTGTTATTTCAGTGCGCCGCCAACGCAGGATGTCGTCGATTTCGTCGAAGAGGACATCCTGCCCGCGCTGGCGAATGCCGGTGGAGCGGCCATCGGGCGTTTCGTGACGGATGCCGGCGAGAACACATTTCCGATCCTGCCGGTGCGCAACGAAAACGTTTTCGTGTGGTTCTCGACGTTCAGGAATTCGGCGGACTATGCGAGCCATCGCGCGCAGCTTGCGGAATCGCGCCACTGGCGTGAGGAAGTCTTTCCGCGCCTGCGCGACGGGCTCGCATCCGATCCCGAACTGCTGCGGCTGTCGCCGACCGCGCGTTCGCTGCTTACCTGACAGCGCGTGATTACGATCAGGCCTCGCAGCGGAACCGCTTGACCGCCGACGACCGCAGCGCTACGGGCGCCCCGTGATATCGGGCTCCTGCCGCGCTTCGAGCACGGCCTTGTGCAGCCAACCGGCAACAAGCGCCCCCGCAATGGGCGCGACCCAGAACAGCCACAGCTGCTGGAGCGCCCAGCCGCCGACGAACAGCGCAGGCCCGGTGCTGCGCGCGGGATTCACCGACGTACCGGTCACCGGAATGCTGACCAGGTGGATCAAGGTGAGCGCGAGCCCGATGGCGATGCCCGCGAAACCGACGGGCGCCCGAGCGTGCGTGGCACCGAGAATGACGATGACAAACATGAAGGTCATCACCACCTCGCATATGAGTCCCGCGACCAGCGAATATCCCCCGGGAGAATGGTCACCGTAGCCGTTCGAGCCGAAGCGGCCTGCATCGAAGCCCGCCTTGCCGCTGGCAATCAGGTACAGCACCGCAGCCGCGACGATGGCGCCGACGACCTGCGTGACGATGTATGGCAGCAGACTTTTTGCCGGAAAGCGGCCCCCAGCCCACAGGCCGATCGAAACTGCCGGATTGAAATGTCCGCCCGATACCGGTCCCAGCGCATAGGCGGCGGTAAGCACTGTCAATCCAAAGGCCAGCGATATCCCGAGGAGGCCGATGCCCAATCCGGGAATCGCGGCCGCCAGGACAGCGCTCCCGCATCCACCCAGGACGAGCCAGAACGTTCCCAGAAATTCCGCGACTAGCTTGGCTGCCACGATTGACTCCTGATGATGGACGCATGCGGATTGTGCCATCGCGCGTCGCACCGCGCATCTTATGGAATCTGGTTCTCGAGCCGGTGGCCGGTCCGGAAGCTCCACGCGCCGATCGCCCACGCAGATTGCCATGAACACCAGCGTCATCGCCGATGCTGGCCCAACGCACCCGATCATTGCGAACCGAAGCTCGCCGGAAGACGATCGGCGTTAAACTGGCGGCGCCGAAGTCGTCGTCCTGTCAGAGTGTCGTGCCGGCGCCAGCGACCGATCCATGATCACCGAAACGGTGCGTATCACCGCTACCTTGATGCGCGCACGATAGATTGAATCGAGACAGTCATGAACAGCGACACCCATTGGGCGCGGTTGCGCCAAGCGGACGGGCCCGGTGGATAACAGGAAACTCGAAGCCTTGCGCCTGAAATATGCGGACGCCAAGGGCGGCGATATTTTCGATCCCGAGTTCGCAGCGGTCGCGGCGCAGATGTTTTCCAGCGCCGAGCGCCGCAAATGGCCGTTTGCGGATCCGGCCACGCTGCTCGACATGGCATTCCGGCCCGACGTGCTGACGCTGCCCGACTTCGGCGGTCTCGACGTCGCGCTGGTCGGCGTGCCGATGGATCTCGGCGTGACCAATCGGGCCGGGGCGCGGCTCGGTCCGCGGGCGGTGCGCGCGGTCGAGCGCATCGGCCCGTACGAGCATGCGCTGCGCATCGCGCCGACGGTCCATCTCTCGGTCGCCGACATTGGCGACGTGCCCATGCAAAGCCGGTTCAGCCTCGACCAATGCCACGTGGACATCGAGGCGTTCTTCACCAAGATCTGCGCCGCCAACATCATTCCGCTGGCGGTCGGCGGCGACCATTCGATCACCTATTCGATCCTGAAGGCCATCGGCCGCGACCGCCCCGTCGGCATGGTCCATATCGATGCGCACTGCGATACCGCGGGCGAATACGAAGGCGCCAAGTTTCACCATGGCGGGCCGTTCCGGCAAGCGGTGCTGGCCGGCGTGCTCGATCCGGAGCGCTCGATCCAGATTGGCATTCGCGGCGGCGCCGAATATCTGTGGGAATTCTCGTACGACAGCGGGATGACCGTGCTGCACATGGAAGACGTGACGGCCATGGGCATTCCCGGCGTCGTGGCCAAGGCGCGCGACGTGGTCGGTGACGGTCCGATTTACGTCACCTTCGACGTCGATGGGGTCGATCCCGGTTTTGCGCCCGGGACCGGCACG
>Ga0207648_10001924_pt1 | contig 22696 bp, 22 predicted proteins | sample KBSMisM32_FD_184310 | JGI IMG/M metagenome (GOLD analysis project Ga0207648, IMG submission 184310) | Miscanthus rhizosphere microbial communities from Kellogg Biological Station, Michigan, USA - KBS Miscanthus M3-2 (SPAdes) (version 2) | ecosystem: Host-associated > Plants > Roots >...
AGCGGTAGCACGGTCCGTCGCCGGGCTTGAAGACCGTCACCTGGCCCTCGAAGCGGAAGATCGAGCCGTGCACCACCGGGATGTCGTGCCAGACCGAGGCGTCGTTCACGAGGTAGCGCGTCGGGAAGTTGTCGGCGCCGTCGACGATCACGTCCCAGCCGGGCTCGAGGATCCGCTCGATGTTCTCCGAGGTCAGCCGCTCACGGAAGGGGACGACCTCGACGTCGGGGTTCAAGGCTTCGATCGTCCGGCGCGCCGAGTCGGTCTTCGGCTCGCCGAGCGAGTTGGTCGAGTGCACGATCTGGCGCTGGAGATTCGTCTCGTCGACGACGTCCGCATCGACGATCCCGAGCGTGCCGACTCCGGCCGCTGCGAGATACAGCGAGGCCGGCGAGCCGAGCCCGCCCGCGCCGATCAGCAGGATGCGCGAGTCGAGCAGCCGCAGCTGGCCCTCCTCGCCGACCTCGGGGATCAGCAGGTGGCGGCTGTAACGCGTCGAGCGCTCGGGGCCGAGCGAGCGGGGGAGGTCGGTCGGCAGGCCGTTCTGCTGCCAGTCGGTGTAGCCGCCCGCGAGAGAGATCGTGCGCTCGTAGCCGAGCTCGCTGAGCGTCTTGGCCGCGAAAGCCGAGCGGTTGCCCTGCGCGCAGTAGAGCAGCACCGGGCGCGAGCGGTCCGGCGCGACGCCTTCGATGCGGGACTCGAGGTGGCCGCGTGAGACGTGGACGGCGCCGGGGATTCGGCCCTGCTCCCACTCGTCGCGCTCGCGGACGTCCACGAGCAGCGGCGCGTCCTCGCCTTCCAGCAGCTCCTGCGCGCCGCGGGCGTCGACTTCCTCGGTCGAAGCCTTGGCGTCCTGCAGCAGCTCGCGGTAGCTCGGCATGGCTTCCAATTGTATAGCGGGTAGCCGGAGTGGCCGAGAGCGCGACGGCTATCGTCGCGGCCTGAGCTCGCGCGGCCGGATCATGTCGTTCGTCACCTTCGCTGCGCTGACCGCGGCAGGTGTCGTCGTGTTCGGCGTGGTGGCCACCCGGGGCCATGCGCCCCCTTCCGCCAAGCCGCGCAGCGGGCACCCGCCGCTGAGCCTCGCGCTCGGCGACCGGGCGGATCGCGAAGCGCGCGAGCTCGACCGCGCGCAGCGCCTCTACGCTCGCAAGGACTACTCACAAGCCGCCGCCGTCTTCGGCCGCTACCGCTCGCTCGAGGCCCAGGTCGGAAGCGCGCTCGCCGCCTGGCCGTCCGGCACGATCGCGCGGCTGGAGAACCTCCAGGCGGCCCACCGGCGCAGCGCGCTCGTCGCCCTCCACCTCGGGCTCGCCTACTACTGGGACCACCGCAACGAGGACGCCCTGGCCGCCTGGCGCGCTGCGGCACGGCAGCAGCCCGACACGCCCTACGCGGTGCGAGCCGGCGACTTCCTCCACCCGCAGTTCGCGCCCGGCCTGCCGCGCTTCGTGCCGTCCTTCCAGCCGTCGCTCCGGATCCGCGCCCTGTCCGGGCCGCAGCAGTTCGCCGCCTTACGCGCGGACGCCGCGCGCGGCGGGGCGCACGCGAAGATCCTCTACGGGAGCGCGCTGCAGCACCTCGGCCGGCCGCTCTCGGCCGAGCGGGAGTTCGCCGCGGCGGTGCGGCTCGCGCCCGACGACGCCGACGCGCGTGTGGCCGAGGCGGTCGGCCGCTTCGACAAGGCCGAGCCGGCGCGGGCCTTCGGCAGGCTCGGGCCGCTGACGCGGGTCTTTCCGCAGGCCCAGACGGTGCGCTTCCACCTCGGTCTGCTGCTGCTCTGGTCGGCGCAGCTGAAGGAGGCTCGGAAGCAGCTGCTACTTGCGCAGCGGCAGGCGCCCAACTCCCTGCTCGGCAAGCAGGCGACGCAGTACCTGGCAGCCATCGGACGGATTGGGACCACCTGACCGAAATTAGGGCCGTTCGGCCTATGGCGTCCGTCCGGTCGCCGTGAAAGAGTGCCGCATCCGCAACGCCGCGTGCGGAATGTCACAAGCCCAAGAGGGGAGCCCGAGTGAACGAGCAGGGGGTACGGGCCAAGCCGTCGAGCATCGCCGAAGTGCTGGAGACGGACGAGGCCAAGGGGTTGCTGGATGCAGGGCGCGAAGCGGGGTCGCTGAGCACCGAGGAGATCGCCCTCGCGCTGGGCGAGCTCGAGCTCGACGCCGCGCAGGTGGACGACTTCTACCACGCGCTCGAAGAGCTGCACATCGAGGTCGTCGACGGCAGCGAGGAGCAGGAACCGGAGCGCGAGCCGACGCCGCAGGCACGCGAGGTCACGACCGACTCGCTGCAGCTCTTCCTGAAGGACATCGGGAAGGTCGACCTGCTGACCGCCGCGCAGGAGGTCGAGCTCGCGAAGCGCATCGAGCGCGGCGAGCACAGCGCGAAGCAGGCGATGGTCGAGGCCAATCTGCGCCTCGTGGTCTCGATCGCCAAGAAGTACCGGAACCAGGGTCTGCCGTTCCTTGACCTGATCCAGGAGGGGACGATCGGCCTCGTGCGGGCGGCCGAGAAGTTCGACCACCGCAAGGGCTTCAAGTTCTCGACCTACGCGACCTGGTGGATCCGCCAGGCCGTTGCCCGCGCGCTCGCCGACAAGGCGCGGACGATCCGCATGCCGGTCCACATCGTCGAGAAGCTGAACAAGATCGTCCGGTCGGAGCGGAAGCTCCGCGCCGAGCTCGGGCGCGAGCCGACCTCGTACGAGATCGGGATCGACGTCGAGCTGACCGTGGACGAGGTCGAGCAGATCCGCCGCAGCTCGCAGGCGCCGGTCTCGCTCGAGAAGCCGGTCGGCGACGAGGAGGAGTCGGAGTTCGGCCACTTCCTCACCGACGACAGCGAGCCGCTGCCGGAGGAGGTCGCCGAGGTCGAGTTGCGCAAGGCGACGCTCGGCCGCGTGCTGCAGACGCTCAGCGCCCGCGAACGGCGCGTGCTGGAGCTGCGTTACGGGCTGAACGGCGAGCACCCGCGGACGCTGGACGAGGTCGGCAAGACGTTCAACGTCACCCGCGAGCGGATCCGGCAGATCGAGAACCAGAGCCTGAAGAAGCTCCGCGCGATGGCCGACTCGGTCGCCCTCAAAGACGTCGCGTAGCTGGAGAGGGCAATGAAGGGAGCCGCCTGGACCGGCGGCTCCCTTCGGGGTCTCGCGTAGACTCGCCGGCCGTGCCCGACCCCTGGTTCGACGAGCTCTCCGAGCTCCTGGCAATCCCGAGCGTCAGCGCCGATCCCGAGCGCAAGGACGACGTCACGCGCGCGGCGGAGTGGCTGGCCGGGTTCATCCGCGACGCAGGCGGCTCGGCGGAAGTCGTCCCGACCGACACGCAGCCGCTGATCCTCGGCGACCTCGGTGCCTCGAACGGCCTCGCCCCGACCGTGCTCGTCTACGGGCACGTCGACGTCCAGCCGCCGGACCCGCTCGAGCTCTGGGAGTCGGACCCGTTCACGCTCGAGCAGCGCGGCGAGTGGCTCTACGGGCGCGGCGTCGTCGACGACAAGGGCCAGCTCTACATGCTCGCCAAGGCCGCTGCGGAGCTCTCCGCCGCCGGCGAGCTTCCGGTAAACGTCTGGTTCGCCTGCGACAGCGAGGAGGAGACCGGCGGCCACCAGATCGTCGACTTCCTCGCCGGCGACGAGCGTGGGGCGGACGCGGCGCTGATCTTCGACAGCGGCATGACGACTCGCGGCGTCCCCGAGTTCGCCGTCGCGACGCGGGGGCTCGTCTACTTCCACCTGACCGTGAAGACCGGCGAGCGAGACCTGCACTCGGGGCTCTTCGGCGGCGCCGCGCTGAACGCGACCCACGCACTGATGCAGACGCTCGACGGCGTCCGCGCGAAGGACGGGCGGATGCCGGAGCCGCTGCGGGCCGGGCTCGCGCCGCCGACCGACGAGGAGCGCGCCGCCTGGGCTGAGCTCGTCCCGGGCGAGCAGATGCTGGCCGAGGCGGCGGCAAGCCCCACCGATGCGCAGGCCGCCGAGGAGTTCTATCTGCGCACGACGGCCGAGCCCGCGCTCGACGTGAACGGCATCGCCGGCGGCTCGCCGATCCTGCAGAAGACGGTGCTGCCGGTCTCGGCCGAGGCGAACCTCTCGATCAGGCTCGCGCCCGGCCAGGACGTGGAGGAGATCGCGGCCGCGGTCGAGCGGCTGCTGCGCGAAGCCGCGCCGAATGGCGCCGAAGTGGAGCTGGAACGGCTTTCGTCCGCAGCCCCCGGGCTGGTGCCGCCGGACGCGCCGGCGGTGCAGCTCGCCCAGGACGCCTTCGAGCAGACGATGGGCCGCCGCCCGCTGCTCGTCCGCTCCGGCGGCACGCTGCCGATCGTGCCGGCGCTCGTCGACAAGGGCATCCCGACGATCGTCACGGGCTTCGCCACCCCGGAGAGCAGCATCCACTCGCCCAACGAGCGCCTGCTGGCGGAGTACATGCCGCTGGGGATCGAGACGGCGAAGGAGCTCTACCGCCGGCTCGCAGTGCTAGGCGGCTAGCAGCAGTCGACGATCCACTCGTGGCCGAAGCGGCGCATCTCGTCGATGATCGGCAAGAGCGCCTCGCCCTTCTCGGTCAGCTCGTACTCGACGCGAGGCGGCGACTCGGCGTAGCTGCGGCGGACGACGATCCCCGTGTCCTCGAGCGCTCGAAGGCGCTCGGAGAGCGTTCGCGGGCTGATGCCCTTGCAGGAGTGCTCGAGCTGCGTGAAGCGGCGCGAGCCTTCCGAGAGATCGTGGACGAGCACGGCCGTCCACTTTGCGCCGAGGATCTCAGCGCAGGCGGCGACCGAGCAGGTCGCGTCGTGAACCGGGTTCATCGTGCGCATCACTGCGAATCGTAACGGGTAGGCTCGCCGCGCCCTGATCGACCTCCATTCGCACATCCTCCCCGGGCTCGACGACGGGCCGGCCGAGCTCGCAGGGTCGCTGGCGATGGCGCGGTCGGCGGCCGAGGACGGGATTCGAACGCTTGCCGCCACGCCGCACGTCCGGGACGACTACCCGACGACCGCGGACCAGATGGAGCAGGGACTCGAGGCGCTCCGCGAGGCGACGCGTGCCGAGGGGATCGAGCTCGAGCTCGTGCCGGGCGGTGAGCTCGCGCTGGAACAGCTCGGCCGGCTCGAGGCCGACGAGCTGCGCCGCTTCGGGCTCGGCGGCAACGACTACTGGCTGCTGGTCGAGTTCCCCTACTCGGGCTGGCCACTGGGCCTGCCGCGGCTCGCCGAGCGGCTGGCCCGCGAGAGCTTCGGGATCGTGCTCGCGCACCCTGAGCGCAACGCGGACGTGCAGGCCGTGCCGGGCAGGGTGCAGGAGTTCGTCGACAACGGGATGCTGGTGCAGCTGACCGCGGCCTCGGTCGACGGCCGGCTGGGGAAACGCCCGCGAGAGGCGGCGCTCGCGCTGCTCGACCTGGGGCTTGCGCATCTGCTGGCAAGCGACTCACACGCCGCCGAGGTCCGCGAGATCGGCCTCTCGGCGGCAGCCCGCTCGATCGGGAACGAGGCGCTGGCCCGCTGGCTCACCGTGGACGTCCCGGCCGCGATCGTCTCTTCCTCGCAGCCGCCGGACCGTCCACCGGCACCCTGATACGCTCGCCCGCGGTGTCCCAGCTCGACAAGGAGCTTCGGGAGCGGATCGACGAGCCGGCTTCCGAAGAGGCCGAGCGCGAGGCGCGCCTCTCGCCGGCCGAGGCGGTCGCGCAGATGCGGATCAAGGTTCCCGCGCAGCGAAGCCGCAAGCTGCGCACGCTGCTCGAGCGCGTGAACGCCGACGAGGGCCTGAAAGCGTTGTGGCACGTCTCGAACGTGAACGCCGTCAAGCGGCTCGGGATCAACGACCACTCCTGGGTGCACATCCAGATCGTGGCCAACATCGGCCTGCGGCTCCTCCGCATCCTCACCAAGCGCGGCGTCCAGCCGGCGATGGTCGAGGACTACGACATGAAGGAAGAGGACGCGGAGGTCGTCGTCCTGCTCGGCGCGCTGCTGCACTGCATCGGCATGGCCGTCCACCGCGACCGGCACGAGGACTGGAGCCTCTTCCTCGCCGAGCCGAAGGCGCGCACGCTGCTGGCCGGGATCTACGAGGAGCCTGAGCTGACGGTCGTCGTCTCGGAGGTGCTGCAGGCGATCACCTCGCACCGCGAGTCCGGGCACCCGCTGACGCTCGAGGCCGGGATCGTCCGGGTCGCCGACGCGCTCGACATCGAGGAGGGTCGCTCTCGGATCCCGTTCGAGCGCGGCCGCGTCTCGATCCACTCGATCTCGGCGGCGGCGATCGACGAGGTGATCATCGGCGAGGGCAAGGACCGCCCGGTCTCGGTCGAGATCAAGATGAACAACTCGGCCGGGATCTACCAGGTGGACGAGCTGCTCAAGTCGAAGCTGCACGGCTCCGGGCTGGAGCCGTACGTCGAGGTCGTGGCCCGGATCGAGAACGAGGCCGAGAAGAGCCTCGTGCCGATGTACCGCCTGGAATAGCTACTTGGCTACGGGCTCGAGGCTGTAGCCGACGCCGTAGCGCGTCTGGATGAACGTGTGTTTCGACGCGCGGGTGTCGATCTTCTCCCGCAGGCGCCGGACGCAGACGTCGACCGTGCGGTCGCGGTGCGTCGCCCGGCGGCCCCAGATGCGCTGCAGCAGCTCGTCCCGCGACGCGACCCGGCCGCGGTCCTGGGCCAGTGCATACAACAGCCGGAACTCGGTCGGCGTCAGCTCGGCGTTCTCGCCGTCGACGAAGGCCTGCACCGAGCGCGGGTCGATGCGGAGCTCGTCGATCACGAGCTCCTCGCCGCGGTCCTCGTGCAGGCCGCGCACGCCTCGCCGCGCCGCCGCCTCGACGCGCGCCACCAGCTCCTTCATCGAGAACGGCTTGACGAGATAGTCGTCGGCCCCGATCTGGAGCGCGTGCACGCGGTCGTGCTCGGTTCCGCGCGCCGAGACGACGAGGATCGGCGTCCCGATTCCCTCCGATCGCGCCTGTTCGATCAGCGCCCAGCCGTCGAGCCCGGGCAGCATCAGGTCGAGCACGAGCACGTCGGGCCGCTCGTAGCGCAGCCGCGCGAGGCCGACCTCGCCCGCACCGACGCGCATCGGGTCGAGCCCCGCCGCGGTCATGTGCTGCGCCATGCCGTCGGCGATCGTGTCGTCGTCTTCGACGATGAGGACCTTGGTCACGCGATACTCAGCCTAGTGACTGACCCCGACTACGAAGCGCTGCGCACCGCGTTCACGGCTTCGGTCTCGCACGAGCTGCGGACGCCGCTCGCGCGGCTGCAGGCTCTGCTCGACACCGCCGAGCTCCCTGGGGCCGACCTGCAGAACTTGCTGCGGAAGGCTCGTGAGGAGGTCGTCGAGATGACCGAGCTCGTGGACGACGTGCTCTTCCTGAGCGAGCTCGAGCAGGGCCGGGAGGTCGTCTCGCTCGGCGACACCGAGGCCGCACCCGTCCTGCGCGACCTCGTCGCCGAGCTGTGGGAGCGGGCCGAGCTCGGCGGCCTGCGCCTGGAGCTGCGGATCGAAGACGAGATGATTCACGTCCCGCTGCGGCGCCGGATGCTGCGCCTGGTGGTCGAGAACCTGCTCGAGAACGCCCTCCGCTACGCCGGCGAGGGCGCGACCTGCACGATCACGCTCGCGCAGGAGCCCGGCCGCGTCGTGCTCGACGTGGCCGACGACGGGGCGGGGGTGCCCGACCAGGACGTGCCCCGGCTGTTCGAGCGCTTCTTCCGCTCCGACCGCGCGCGCACCACGCGGGGCACCGGGCTCGGTCTGGCGATCGTCAAGCATGTCGTGGAGTCCGCCGGAGGAAACGTCGAAGCCCGCGGCGGGCAGGGCCGCGGGCTCGACGTTCGTTGCGTCTTTCCGGTCTGACCTGACTATGTATGGAGCCGCGCCACGGTCTTGCGGGACGCCTTCTGCACGATCTTCGGCAGCTCGACGAACCGGAGCTTGGGCCCGTAGACCTGACCCTTCGTGAGCGCCCAGTCGAAGAACTTCTTCAGCTCGGGGGCCTTGCCCGATTTGAGCGGCACGATCACGTAGGTGAAGGTGCAGATCGGGTAGGCGAACTTCGCCCTCGCGTTCGGGTTCACGACCGTGATCGAGTTGTCCTTGCTCTGGAGCCGCTTGAGCGAGGCCGCGGCGGCACGGATCTGCCGCAGACCCGGCAGCTCGAAGTTCCCGGCGCGGTTCTTGATCTTCGCGATCTTCAGCTTGTTGTTCAGCGCGTACGCGACGTCGACGTAGCCGATGCCGCCCGGGGTGCTGCCGATCTTGGCCGCGACGCCGGAGCTGCCGCGGGCGCCGACGCCCACCGGGAAGTTCGGCTGCGTGCCCCGGCCGATCGAGTTCTTCCAGGCTGGGCTGACGTGCGACAGGAAGTCGGTGAAGTTGTAGCTCGTGCCGCTGGCGTCGCTGCGGTAGACCGGCGTGATCTTCTCGTGCGGCAGGTTGACGCCCGAGTTGATCTTCTTGATCGCCGGGTTGTCCCAGAACTTGACCGAGCCGGCGTAGATAGCGGCCAGGACCGGACCGGTCAGCTTGAGGCCGTAGCTCACGCCGCTGACGTTGTAGGGGATCGAGGTGGCCGAGAAGGCCCACGGGATCTGAACGCAGCCCTTGCAGGCCGTGAACTGGTCCTGGCTGAGCGGTGCGTCGCTGGCCCCGAAGTCGACCGTGCGGGCCGTGACCGCGGCGATGCCGCCGCCGCTGCCGATGCCGCTGTACGAGATCGTCGAGGCGCCGTAGTGCTGCGTCCAGGTGGTGACGAGCGGTTGTACGAACGTGCTGCCCGCCCCGGTAATCGTCCCCTTGGACGCGGCGCCGGCGAGGCTCGTCATGGCGAGCATCGCCGCCGCAAGTGCGAGCACGACGATGACCGCCGCAGTGGCTCGATTCTTGTTCACGTTGTTATCTCTCCTCTCGAAGGGGTTTCTCCCTTGCGGGAGCAAGGGTGCCCGCCTCCGCGAAACGTGTGGGCTGACAGCCGGTGCTGTTCTGGTAACGGTCCGGTGACAACCCCCTAAACAAGCGGGATCAGCCGTTAGCGTGGCGCCGATGAGCACCGTCCCTGCAGCAGAGACGTTGGGGGGCACCCAGCGGTTGCGGGACTGGATCGGCGACCGGCTGCTGCTGATCCTGACGCTGCTCGCCGCGCTGGCCTCGGTCGCGCTGATGGTGCTGATCGCCTGGCGCGTCTTCCGCGGTGCGTCCCTGTCGTGGAGCACGTTCGGGCTCGGCTTCATCACCGGCACGACCTGGGACACGAACGCCGGGGTCTTCGGGGCGGGCACGCTGCTGTACGGCACCGCGGTCACCTCGCTGATGGCGCTGATCATCGCCGGGCCGCTGGGGATCGCGATCGCGCTCTTTCTGAGCGAACTCGCGCCACGGTGGATTCGAGAGCTCATCGGCCCACTGGTCGAGATGCTGGCCGCCGTCCCGAGCGTCGTGCTCGGGCTCTGGGGCATCCTCGTGCTCGGCCCCTTTTGCGCCAACCACATCGAGCCGTGGCTGGGCCGCTGGTTCGGCTGGATCCCGCTCTTCTCGGGCGACCCGAGCTCGAGCGGCGTCTTCGTCGCCGGCCTGATCCTCGCGATCATGGTCGTGCCGATCGTCGCCAGCATCTGCCGCGAGCTCTTCCTGGCCGTCCCGAGCGAGCTCGAGGACGGCGCGCTCGCGCTCGGAGCTACGCGCTGGGAGGTGGTGCGCGGAGTCGTCCTGTCCTCCTCGAAGCCCGGGATCGGCGCGGCGCTGATCCTCGGCCTCGGCCGAGCGCTCGGTGAGGCGATCGCCGTCACCCAGGTGATCGGGTCGGCGACCGCGATCAACGTCTCGCTCTTCGCGCCCGGGGACACGCTGGCGAGCCGGATCGCAGCCCAGTTCCAGGGCGCGGTCACGAAGCTGCAGATCTCCTCGCTCTTCTACTTGGCCGCGATCCTGCTCGTGATCGGGCTCGTCACGAACTTGATCGCACAGGTGATCGTGCGCCGCTTCGACGTGCAGCGGGCGGCCGACTGATGGGGACGATGGAGCAGAGTTTCGACCTGAGCGGCGGCGGCCGCTCGCGGCGCCGCCGGCTGGCCAACAGGCTGGCGGAGGTCGTCGCCACGCTCGCCGCCCTCAGCGCCGTGGCGGTGCTGGCGATCGTCGTGCTCTCGATCGCCAAGCGCGGCATCGGCGAGATCAGCTGGAGCTTCCTGACCGAGCCGCTGCCGCTCTTCGGGACGCCCGGCGGCGGGATCGCCCCGCTGATCGTCGGCTCGGCGATCCTGGTCGCGATCGCGACGGTGATCGCGCTCCCGCTCGGGGTGCTCTCGGCGCTCCTCCTGAGCGAGTTCGCCTCCCGCCGCCTGGCCGCGCCGATCCAGCTCGTCTTCGACCTCATGAGCGGCCTGCCCTCGGTCATCCTGGGCGTGTTCGTGTTCGGCCTGCTCGTCTACGGCCACACGCAGAGCGGGATCGCCGGCGGGTTCGCGCTCTCGATCGTGATGCTGCCGCTGATCGCGCGCTCGACCCAGGAGACGCTCCGACTTGTTCCGCAAACGCAGCGCGACGGCGCGCTCGCGCTGGGCGCGAGCCGCTGGCGCGTCGTGATGGGAGTCGTGCTGCCGAGCTCGCTCGGTGGGATCCTGACGGGGACGGTGCTGGCAATCGCCCGCGCGGCCGGCGAGACGGCGCCGCTGCTCTTCACCACGTCGATCTACCTGAACAGCATCCAGACGAACCCGCGCAACGCCCTGCCGAACATGCCGGTCCAGATCTTCATCTGGTCCGAGTCGGCGGATCCCGAAGACCACAAGCGGGCCTGGGCGACCGCGCTCGTGCTGCTTGCGTTCGTGCTCGTGACCAGCCTGCTGGCGCGCGCCGCGCTCGCCCGCAGCCGGAGAAAGCTGGGCCAGTGACCGAGGAGGGAGACGTGAGCGAGACCGTTACCATGCCGCCGATGAGGCCCGTCGACGTCGCGGCACGCGAGGGATCCGAGGCAGCCGTCGGCGAGTCGGTCTTCGACATCTCGGGGCTGACGGTGCGCTACGGCTCCAACGTGGCCATCAAGGACGTCAACGTCCAGATCCAGAAGAACCTGATCACCGCCGTGATCGGCCCTTCCGGCTGCGGCAAGAGCACCTTCATCCGCTGCCTCAACCGGATGAACGACACGGTCTCGAGCTTCAACCTCGACGGCAAGCTGCTGTTCCACGGCGTCGACCTCTACGGCGACAACGTCGAGCCGATCGAGGTGCGCCGCCGGATCGGGATGGTCTTCCAGAAGCCGAACCCGTTCCCGAAGACGATCTACGACAACGTCGCCTGGGCGCCGCGAATCCTCGGCCTCAAGAAGGACCTCGACGAGCGCGTCGAGCGCGCGCTCCAGAGCGCGGCGCTCTGGGACGAGGTCAAGGATCGCTTGAAGAAGAGCGCGCTCTCGCTCTCCGGCGGCCAGCAGCAGCGACTCTGCATCGCGCGCGCGATCGCGATCGAGCCGGAGGTGCTGCTGCTCGACGAGCCGGCCTCGGCGCTCGACCCGATCGCGACGCAGAAGATCGAGGAGCTGATGCACGAGCTCAAGGATCAGTACACAATCGTGATCGTGACGCACAACATGCAGCAGGCCGCTCGCGTGGCCGACCGAACCGCGTTCTTCAGCCTGCAGGTCGACGGCAGCCAGCGCTACGGCGTGCTCGTCGAGTACGACGACACCTCGAAGCTGTTCACGGCTCCGGCCGACAAGCGCACCGAGGATTACGTAACGGGCCGGTTCGGGTAGCCCATGGGGATGCGAGTCAGTTTCCAGGAGGAGCTCGATCAGCTCGAGGCGAGCCTGCAGGAGGAGGGCGAGCTCGTCCTGCGCGTCCTCCGCGGTGCCCTGAACGCGCTCGGTCAAGGCGACGTCGAGCTGGCCGACGACGTGATCGCCTTCGACGACGACGTCGACCGCCATTACATCCAGATCGAGGAAGGGATCCAGTCGCTGCTCGCGCGGCAGACGCCCGTTGCGATCGACTTGCGACTCGTGCTCGCGATGCTGCACACGAACCTGCACCTCGAGCGGATGGCGGACTACGCCGTCACGATCGCCAAGCTGACGAAGCTCGTCGCCGACGTCGACGGCGACCCCACGCTCCTGCAGACGCTGCAGGAGATGGGCGAGCGCGCCGAGGAGATGATCCGGGTCGCGCTCGACGCCTTCGCCAACCGCGACCTCGCCGCGGCCGAGTCGCTCGTCGAGCTCGACGAGCTGATCGACCGCTCGAACCGCCGCTTCGTCGAGCGCGTGGTCGAGATCGTCGGCGAGCCCGGACTGCGCGAGTGGGTGCTGCGGATGGTGCTCGTCTCGCGGACGCTGGAGCGGATCGGCGACCACGCGGTGGACATCGGCGAGCAGATCTCGTACCTGCTGACGGCCGAGTTCCGCGAGTTCACCGACGCCTCGCATCCTGAGCAGCACGCCTGATCGCCGCTTGAAGACGCGCGCGCTCATCGCCCTGCTGTTCGTGCTGCCGCTCGCCGGCTGCGGCGGCTCCGGCAACGGCGGCTCGAGCGAGAGCAAGGTGCTCGTCGGGGCCGGCAGCACGCTCGTCGCGCCGCTCGTTGCGCAGTGGTCGAACGACTACGCGAAGAAGACCGGGGCCACGATCACCTACGGCGCGATCGGCTCGGGCGGCGGGATCGCGCAGATCACGGCGCGGACGGTCGACTTCGGCGCCAGCGACGCACCGCTGACGCCCGACCAGGCGTCGTCCTGCAAGGACTGCGTCCAGGTGCCGTGGGCGCTCGCGGCGACGCTCGTCTCCTACAACGTGAAGGGCGCACCGGCGAAGCTGAAGCTGAGCGGTCCCGTGCTGGCGAACATCTACCTCGGCAAGGTGACGCAGTGGAACGACCCGTCGATCGCCGCGCTCAACCCGGGCGCGAACCTGCCGGCGACCACGATCAGGCCGGTCTTTCGCAGCGACTCGAGCGGTGACACCTACGCCTTCAGCGACTTCCTCGCCAAGGCCAGCCCCGAGTGGAAGGCCGAGAAGGGCGTCTCGACGCAGGTCAACTTCACGACCGGGGTCGGCGGCAAGGGCAACGATGGCGTCGCGGCTGCGATCGAGCGCGAGGACGGGACGATCGGCTACCTCGCGATCTCGTACGTCTTCACCAACAAGCTCGACTACGCGCTGATCCGCAATCAGGCCGGCAAGTTCCCGGTACCCGGGCCGGACACGATCACCGCTGCTGCTGACGCGGTGAAGACGATCCCGGCCGACAACGCGATCTCGATCACCAACCCGCCGGCTTCGGCGGCCAATGCCTACCCGATCTCGACCTTCACCTACGCGATCTTCCCGACGACCTCGAGCAAGGCGACGGCTCTGAGCGACTTCGTCACCTATGCGATCGGGCCCGGGCAGAAGTTCGGGGCGAAGCTGCACTTCGCGCCGCTGCCCGCCAAGGTGGTCTCGGCCACCAAGCAGACGCTCGCCAAGCTCGGCTGAGCCTCGCGTAACCACTTGGAGACAGGTTCGTAACCCACGACCCTCGGCCACAAGCGAAGATAGGCGATCGTGTCCGTGGCCCCCGACGAAGCCCAGCCCCGGTTCCTGAACCGAGAGCTGTCGCAGCTCGACTTCAACGGGCGGGTGCTCGAAGTCGCCCGAGACGAGTCGGTGCCGCTGCTCGAGCGCGTCAACTTCTGCGCGATCTTCTCCTCGAACATGGACGAGTTCTTCATGGTCCGGGTCGCCGGGCTGATGGACCAGCTCGCAGCGGGCGTGGCGGTGCGCTCGCCGGACGGGCTGACGCCGCAGGCCGCGCTCGCGGAGATCCGAGAGCGCACGACGGCGCTCTCGGCGGAGCAGGCGAAGCTCTGGAAGCGCCACCTCCGGCCCGAGCTCGAGGCGCAGGGGATCGTCGTCGCCGAGATCGAGGATCTCGAGCCCGATGAGCTCGAGGAGCTCGAGCGTGTCTTCGACACCGAGATCTTTCCCGTCCTGACCCCGCTCGCGGTCGGGCCGGGACAGCCGTTCCCGTACATCTCCGGGCTCTCGCTGAGCCTCGGCCTGTTCGTCCGCGACCCGGAGACCGGGGAGGAGCGTTTCGCGCGCGTGAAGGTCCCGGAGCTGCTGCCGCGCTTCCTCTCGATCGGCTCGCGGGGCCTGTTCGTGCCGCTCGAGCGCGTGATCCGGCACTTCCTCTCCTGGCTCTTCCCGCTGATGGAGATCGTCGAGTGCACGACCTTTCGCGTCACGCGCGACGCCGACTTCGCGGTCTCCGACGAGGCCGACGACCTGCTGGAGGCGGTCGAGCTCGAGCTGCGCCGCCGCCGCTTCGGCGATCCGGTGCGCGTCGAGGTCTCGGGCTCGTGCTCGACGAAGATGCTCGAGCAGCTGAAGAGCGGGCTCGACATCGCCGCGGACCAGATCTACCTCGTGCCCGGCCTGCTCGACCTGGCCGAGCTGAGCGAGCTCGCCGCGCTCGACCGGCCCGAGCTGAAGGAGGACCCGTGGGTGCCCGTGGTGCCGACCCGCTTCGCTGCGGGCAATCGCGAGGCGCTCTTCGCCGAGCTGCGCAAGAGCCCGGTGCTCGTGCATCACCCCTACGACTCGTTCGCCCGCACCTTCGAGTGGTTCGTGCGCACCGCCGCGACCGACCCGCGCACGCTGGCGGTCAAGACGACCGTCTACCGCACGAGCGAGGACTCGCCGCACGTGCCCGCGCTGATCGAGGCTGCCGAGGAGGGCAAGCAGACCGTCTCGCTCGTCGAGCTGAAGGCCCGCTTCGACGAGCGCCGCAACATCGAGTGGTCACGCAAGCTCGAGTCGGCGGGCGTCCACGTCGTCTACGGCTTCCCGTCGTTGAAGATCCACGCGAAGGGCACATTGATCGTGCGTCGCGAGACCGACGGCGGCCTGCGCCGTTACGCGCACATCGGCACCGGCAACTACAACGCGGTCACCGCACGGCTGTACGAGGACTTCAGCCTGTTCACCGGCGACGAGGAGATCACCGCCGACCTGGCCGACCTGTTCAACTACCTCACGGGCTTCGGCAGGCCCATCGCGTTCCGGAAGCTGCTGGTGGCGCCGTTCACGATGCGACCGGCGCTGGTCGAGCACATCCGCGCCTGCGCGACCGCGGCCGCGGGGGGCAAGCCGGCTCGGATCCGGATCAAGGTCAACCACCTCGCCGACGAGGAGATCGTGCGTGAGCTGTACGCCGCGGCGGATGCCGGCGTCGACGTCGAGATCTTCGCCCGCACGACGTGCACGCTCTGGCCGCGCCGGCGAGGCGGCAAGGAGGACATCAAGGTGCGCACGCTGCTCGGCCGCTTCTTCGAGCACAGCCGGTTCTTCATCTTCGAGGCCGACGGCGAGAGCACGTACCTGATGGGCAGCGCGGACCTGATGCGCCGCAACCTCGACCACCGGATCGAGATTCTCGTGCCGGTCGAGGACGCGCGCAGCCAGCGGGAGCTGGCGCGGACGTTCGACTCGATCATGGACGACACCCGCTGGTCGTGGGCGCTGCGCGCCGACGGCAGCTGGGAGCGAATCCGCGGGAAGAAAGGCAGCACGCGTCAGAGCATTCACACCGCGCTAATGCGACGAGCCCGAGCCCGGGCGAGGCGTGCGAGCACCGTTTCACGCACCCGCTGATTCACCAGCCGACGCGCTGGGAACAATGGAGACCGTGCGAGTCGCAATCGTCGACGTGGGCGCGAACACGCTTCGCCTGCTCGTCGCCGTCCCGGACGGCCGGCTCGTGCTGCCCGTGCACGAGGAGAAGGAACAGCTCGGCCTCGGCGAAGAGGTCGAGCGCTACGGCTACATCAGCGCCGGCAAGTGCGCCGAGGCCGTCGAGGTGGCGCGGGCCCAGACGCGCCGGGCCCGGCGGCTCGGCTGCGAGCGGATCGAGATCCTCGTCACCTCGCCCGGCCGCCAGAGCGCCAACAGCGACGAATTCGCCGACGCGCTCGCGCGCGGCACCGGCGTCCCGGTGCGGATCCTGAGCTCGGAGGAGGAGGGGATGCTGGCGTGGGACGGCGCGGTCTCGGCGCTCGAGGATCCACCGGCGAGCGCAGCCGTCTGCGATGTCGGCGGCGGCTCGGCGCAGCTGGTCGTCGGCACGCTCGAGACCGGCCCGGCCTGGGTGCGCTCGGTCGACCTCGGCTCGCTGCGCCTCACGACCCGGCTGCTCGCAGGCCCCGATCCACCCTCGGCCGAGGCGGTCGAGGCCGCTCGCCTGGCCGCGGCCGAGGCGTTCGACGCGGTCGTTCCACCGGTGGCGCAGATTGGCCTGGCCGCGGGTGGCACCGCGCGAGCGCTGCGGCGCGTGGTCGACACGCTCGATGCGGATCGCCTCGCCGAGGCGGTCGCGGAGCTCTCGAGGCTGAAGCGGGCGAAGATCGCCAAGCGCTACGGCGTCGCGCCGCAACGTGCGGCCACCCTGCTCGGCGGCGCGATCCTGTTCGCCGAGGCGCAGCGGCGGCTCGGCCTGCCGCTCGAGCTCGCGGGCGGCGGTGTGCGCGAAGGCTCGGCGCTCGCGCTCTTCCGCGCCAGCGCCGCCGCGTACGCCTAGGAGGGCTTGGGGAGACACTGCACGCCCTCGGGGTGTGCTGGTCGTTCCGGGGCAAGGACGCAGGGAGTGCCGATAGCGGAGCTATCGGTGCGACTGAGGACGCCGCATCGGGGCGTCCAGCGCGGCCCGAGGGCCTCGGCGGTGTTTCGCCAAGCCCTCCATCAAGCGGGCGGGTCGAGGCGCTCGAGCACGTCGATCTCGTCGCCGACGTCGAGCACGGCCGTCGCGCCCTTCTTCAGCGTCTCGCCGAGCAGCTCCCAGGCCAGATCGCCGTGGACGGAAGCGACCGCCGGGGAGTCGAGACCGCGGAAGAGCTCGAGCGCAGCCGCCTCGCCGGCCCCCTCGGCGAGCGCATCGACGGCCTCGACCTGGAGGCCGCGTTCCGCCGCGAGCGGCTCGACCGACTGCACGCAACGCACGTACGGGCTCGAGAGGATGCGGCTGAAGTCGCGCCCGGCCAGTTGTGCGACCAGCGCTTGGGCCTGTTTCCGCCCGCGCTTGTCGAGCGGTCGCAGCCGGTCGTCGTCGCCCTCCCAGGTCTCGCGATGACCCGCCCGCGCATGGCGGACGAGGTAGACGATCACGCCCAGGCGTCCTTCGCCGCGCGCTCCAGCTCCCGCCAGGCCTCGGGCAGCTCGGCCCGTGCCTCGGCGCGGCGCAGGCGCTCTCGCTCGACCAGGCGCCCGGCGGCGAACGCCGCGCCAGAGCCGGGCGAGTCGGCCAGCAGGCCGCGCAGCCGCGCCTCGGCGACGATCGCGTCCTGGTGCGTTCCGAGCACGTCCTGGAACGCCCTGGCGCTCTCGACGAACCTCCGCGCGGGCTTGCCGACCTCGGGCTCGGCCAGCTCGGCCGTGTAGCGCGCCCGCTTGCCGAGGATGCGGGCGCGGTGCAGCTCCGCGTCCGTCGAGTCCGGTCCCAGCCGCTCGGCCACCTTCTGCAGACGCTTGAACTCCTTGGCGGCCAGCTTGCGCAGCGAGACCTCGCCGCGTTGCACGCGCGGGCCTCGCGCCGCCGACTCGAGCCCGTCGAGCAGCCAGAAGTAGCGCTCGCTCGTCAGGGCGTCGAGCGCGATCGCCTGCGCCGTCTCACGCTCGGCGGCCAGCAGCTCGACCAGCGCGGCGGCCGCGGTTCGCTCGGGCTGCTCCAGCTGCTCGATCTCGCGCTGCAGGTGGCCCACGAGCACGTCGATGTCGCGGCGACGGCCGAGCGCGCTGCCGAGCCAGTGCAGCTCGTCGCGCAACGGCTCCGACCAGGTGGGGTCGAGCACCGGCCGCGCGGCGCGGAGGATCGCGCGTGAGCGTCGCACGGCCACACGCAGGCGGTGCACGTCCTCGGGATCGAGGTCGAGCCGGACACCCGGGTCGTGGCGCAGGATCTGGGCGTACTGCCGCTCGAGCATCGAGCGCAGCCGTCCGATCGAGTCGTCCGAGCTCTCGACGCGCCCGTTCGTGCTCCCGTCGACGACGCGCTCGGGGTTGGCCCCGCGCAGGAACGCGGGCAGCACGCGGGCCACGTCGGCCGGCGGCGTGACCGGCCCGCCCAGCTGTTCGACCACGAGCGGCTCGTCGTCGTCGCGCGGCAGCTCGAGCCGCCAGACGCCCTGGCCGTGCTCGAGGCGCCGCGAGAGCGTGGCCCCAACCAGCTCGAGTCGACGCTCCGGGAGGTCGTAGTGCGCGACCTCGGTGGTCCCGTTCTCAGTCACGGCGGGATGCTACGTAACGAGCGCGGGAGGGGCGAAACCGCCCCTCCCGCTGTTCGGTCGCGTCCAAGGGAGAGGGGGAGGAACGCGTCCGTTTCGTTGCCTTGTGGAGAAGTCAGACGCTCGCCGTGCAGCGGTGTTAGCGGCTTTACGGAATGTTCACCAAGGCGGCGGGTTGTGCGTCCACGCGCCGCCGAGCATCGTCGCCACGACCTGCACCTCGGCCAGCTCTTCAGGCTCGCAGGCGAGCGGGTCGCGGTCGAGCACGACCAGGTCGGCGAGGTAGCCGGGGACGAGCCTGCCGCGGCGGCGCTCGTCGCCTGCGAGCCAGGCCGGAGCGACCGTCGTCGCGTGCAGCGCCTGCTCGACCGTCAGCGCCTGCTCGGGGTGCCACGCCTCGCGTTCGTCGAGCGTTCTGGCGACGCCCGCGCGGATCCCGAGCAGCGGGTCGAGCTCCTCGATCGGAGCGTCCGAGCCGTTGGCGAGCACAGCGCCGGAGTCGAGCAGCGAGCGGAAGGCGTACGGCTCGCTCTCGAGCCCGCCCCAGAGGCGGTCGGCGAGGTCTCGGTCGGAGGGCGCATGGCTGAACTGCACCGAGGCGGCGATCCCGAGCTCGGCGAAGCGCGGCACGTCCTCCCGCGCCAGGAGCTGCGCGTGCTCGATTCGCTGGCGCAGGCCGAGCGGCTGCCACGCGTCGCGGGTCGCTTCGAAGGCGTCGAGCGCCTCGCGGTTGGCCAGGTCGCCGATCGCGTGCACGGCCATCGGGAAGCCCGCCCGCGCGGCCTGGCGCACGTAGTCCTCGAACTGCTCGCGGCTCGTGATCTCGACGCCGGAGCCGTCGAGCATCCGCGCCGTCTGCGATCCGAGCGTGCCGTCCATGAAGGCCTTCAGGTAGCCGACCTTCAGCAGTGGCCCGCCGAGGCCGCTGCGCACATCCACCTGCGCCAGCTCCCCGGCGAAGTCCGCCGGCAGCGACTGCCAGACCCGCAGGCAGAGGGCGCCCTCGGCATCGAGCCGCTGCCAGAAGCGGAGCGCGCCGAGCCAGCCGTCCTTGTCGTGCACCGCCGTCACCCCGCGCGAGGCCGCGAGCCTGACCCCGGCGCGCATCGCGTGGACGTACTCGTCGTCGGTCGTCTCGATGTAGCGGTCGCGGAAGTTCCAGCACGACTCCTCGCGCAGAACGCCGGTCGGCTCGCCGCGGTCGTCGAGCTCCACCACGCCGCCGGGAACCAGCAGGTCGCCGTTCGCGCGCGCGAGCGCGGCCGAGTTCAGCCAGACCGAGTGCGAGTCGCGCGCCATCAGCGCCACCGGCCGGTCGGGGGCGATCGCGTCGAGGTCGGCCTTGGTCGGGTCGACCGGCGGCGACCAGTCGCCGCTGCGCCAGCCGCGGCCTCGGAGCCAGGTGCCCGGCTGGTCGAGCGCCTCGCGGACGCGCGCGACCGCCTCTTCGACGGAGCGCGTGTCCTCGAGCCGCACCTCGTGCTGCGCCATCGCCCAGGTCGGGAAGTGCACGTGCGAGTCGGAGAACCCGGGCACGACGCAGCGGCCGCCGAGGTCGATGCGCTCCGGCCCGGGCAGCGCGCCCTCGTGCGCGGAGACACCGCCGGCGACCAGCTCGCCCGCGATCGCCAGCGAGCGCGCCAGCGGCAGCGAGGGCTCCATCGTGCGGACGACGCCGTTCTCGAGGATCACTGAGACAATCTTGCCGTGTTGGACGTCTTCGATCACGTCGGGGTGGCCGTGTCCGACCTCGCGGCCTCGCGCCCCTGCTACGAGCTCGCCCTCGCCGAGCTCGGCTACGGCGAGCCGTACAGCGGGCCGAGCATTCTCGAATGGGAGGACCTGGCGATCGGTGACGGCCGGCCGGTGACCCGGAACCTGCACCTCGCGCTCGTGGCGAGCTCCCGCGAGCAGGTGGACGCCTGGTGGGAGGCGATGACCGCCGCAGGGCATCCCGACGACGGCGCGCCGGGCCCGCGACCGCAGTACTCGCCGAGCTACTACGGCGCCTTCGTGCGCGACCCCGACGGCAACAGCCTCGAGGCGGTGCACCGCGCCGAGCCGCGCGAGGGCGAGAACGTGCTCGACCACATCTGGATCCGCGTCCGCGACCTCGTCGAGTCCCGGCTCTTCTACGAGACGGTCGCGCCGACCGTCGGCCTACGGGTCACGGACGGAGACGCGCACCGCTTCCACGTCAGGGGCGGCAGCCGTTCCTTTGCGCTCGTTCAGGACGAGCCCGTCACCGAGAACGTGCACGTGGCGTTCCCCGCGCCGGATCGCGCGACGGTGGACGCGTTCCACCGCGCCGCGCTCGAGGCCGGCTTCCGCGACAACGGCGCTCCGGGCGAGCGCCTCGAGTACCACGTCGGCTACTACGGCGCCTTCGTGCTCGACCCGGACGGCAACAACGTCGAGGCCGTCTTCCACGACCGGAAGGGGGAACGATGATCGACCACCTCGGGCTCGAGGTACGCGACTACCTGCGCAGCAAGGACTTCTACCTCGCGGCCCTCGCCCCGCTCGGGATCGAGGTGCTAATGGAGTTCGAGGGCCGCATCGGCGGCTTCGGCCGAGACGGGAAGCCGTTCTTCTGGCTCCGTGAGGGCGAGCCTGCCGCCGGGATCCACGTCGCGTTCGCGGCTCCCGACACCGACACGGTCGACGCGTTCTACGCGGCCGCGATCGGCGCGGGTGGGGAGGACAACGGCGCGCCGGGCCTGCGCACGCACTACCACCCCGGTTACTACGGCGCGTACGTCCGCGACCCCGACGGCAACAACGTCGAGGCGGTCTTCCACGGCGCGGAGAAGGCCTGAGCATGGGCGAGGCGGAGGACGCGCTCTACGTGCACCTCGCCGACGACGGCGGCATCTTCGCGGTCTGGGGCGACACCGGCCGGGAAGCGTGGATCACGGAGGCAACACTCGAGCTCGAGCTCGAGCGGTTGAAGGCGCGCGGCGGGGACCTGCTCTACAGCCGCGATGCGCCGGACCATGAACCGCCGGCGATCGTCGAGCGGACGTTCCGGCGGATCGCCGACGCCGCGCCTCCGTCGATCAGACTTTTGGCCGAGGCGCATCCAAGCGCCAGCTTCCCGGGAGGAGCGACGACGCTGATGGCGGCGGCGCGTGCCGGCGACGTCGAGGTCTTGCGCGACCTCGTCCGCCGAGGCGCCGAGCTGGAGGCGCAAGACGAGGACGGGTATACGGCCCTGATGTACGCGGCGAACGCCGGCGAGCACGAGGCGGCCGACGAGCTGGTCGTCGCGGGCGCCGACGTCGATGCGCGCGACAACGGCGGCTCGACGCCACTGATGTTCGCGGCTCAAGGCGGACACGCCGAAATCGTGCAGCGGCTGCTCGACGGAGGGGCCGATCCGATGCCGAGAGGCGAGCACGGCCTGACGGCACGCGGCTTTGCGGAACAGAACGGCCACCGCGAGGTGGCGCGGCTGCTGGGCGAGGCCGAAGAGGCCGCCGGGCCCGGCGCCCACTAGGCTTCCGGCGTGCCCGCCGATCCCCTGAGCCCCGAGCAGCGCGAGATCCGTGACCTCGTGCGCGACCTCGCGCGCGAGCGCGTCGCCCCACGCGCGGCCGAGATCGACAAGTCGGCCGAGTTCCCCTGGGACATGGTCGAGCTGATGCGCGAGCACGACCTGCTCGGGCTGCCGTTCGAAGAGCAGTACGGCGGCACGGGCACCGGTGCGTTGATGGTGCTCGTCGCGATCGAGGAGCTGTCCAAGGTCTGCGCCACGACGGGCCTGATCCTCGCCGTGCAGGAGCTCGGCTCGCTCGGGATCAAGCTGGCCGGGAGCGACGAGCAGAAGGAGCGCTGGCTGCCGCGCCTGGCGAGCGGCGAGTGGCTGCCCGCCTACGCCCTGACCGAGCCCGGCTCGGGCTCCGACTCGGCCGCGATGCGCAGCGAGGCCCGCCGGGAGGGCGACGAGTACGTGCTGAACGGCGGCAAGCGGTTCATCACCAACGCGGGCGTCGCGCACGTCTACGTCGTCTTCGCCAAGACCGACCCCGACGCAGGCCACGCGGGGATCTCGGCCTTCGTGGTCGAGGCCGATGCGCCCGGCTTCGAGGTCGGCCGGATCGAGCCGAAGATGGGGATCAAGGGCTCGACCACCGGCGAGATCTTCTTCAACGACTGCCGCATCCCGGCCGACAACCTGCTCGGCGAGGAGGGCGAGGGCTTCCCCATCGCGATGCGGGTCCTCGACCGCTCGCGCCCGGGGATCGGCGCGCAGGGCCTCGGTCTCGCGCAGGGCGCGACCGACTACGCGCTCGAGTACGCCAAGAGCCGCGAGACGATGGGCAAGCCGATCGCCCAGCACCAGCTGATCGCCGGGATGCTGGCCGATATGGAGACCAAGTGCGAGGCCGCGCGCGGGCTGCTCTACAAGTGCGGTCAGCTGATCGACGAG
>Ga0207648_10001925_pt1 | contig 22688 bp, 20 predicted proteins | sample KBSMisM32_FD_184310 | JGI IMG/M metagenome (GOLD analysis project Ga0207648, IMG submission 184310) | Miscanthus rhizosphere microbial communities from Kellogg Biological Station, Michigan, USA - KBS Miscanthus M3-2 (SPAdes) (version 2) | ecosystem: Host-associated > Plants > Roots >...
ACCGCCGATTTCATGCACCGTGATCAGCGTGTTGTACGGCGCATCGGGCGGGATCATGTCGCCGAACGCCTCGCCGTGGTCGCCCCACTTCACACTGGCCAGGAGCTTGTTGCTGAGCGTGCCCGTCCACCCCGCCGAGCTCATACGCTGCAGCGTGAAGTGATAGTCGGTGAACGACTCGGGTGAGGTGGCCGCCGTCGCGTCGATCCACGTCCGTCCCTGCGGCTCGTGCGACGCGAAGAACTTGTGCTTCTGGTTCGCCTGATAGGTGAAGCGGAAGCTGCCGCTGTTCTGCGTGGTGTTGAACTTGCCGCGCACGTTCGGATCCGCCACCCAGAGCCACTTGGTGGGATCGCCGGCGTTGGCGTTGCCAACGGACCCGGGAATATAGGTCTGGTTGGTCTGCCAGCGGCCGGACACGTAGAACCACAGCTTGTCCTTCAGGATCGGGCCGCCGCCGGACGGGTTGATGTCGTACATCCGGAAGAGCGTGCTGGGCGACCGCAGCCCCTTGCTCTTCAACTCCTCGGTGTAGTTGCTGGACTGGAAGTTCTCGTTCGCGCCGGTCGCGAAGACCGACCCGCTGAAGCGATTGCCGCCGTCTTTCGGAATCATGTTGAACGTGACGCCACTGCTCGGCGACTCGGCGCCCTGCCCGGCGTAGTCGATCGTCCACTCCGCCGCGGTGCCGGTGTCGGCCACGAAGTTCGTCGCCCAGTTGGTGGACAGCAGGTTGCGCGAACTCAAGCCGTTGACGGCCATCGTGGTGTCGAGGAAGGTGCCGCCGTGAATCGACATGGCGGCGATCTGCAGGTTGTTGGTGCCGCCCACGTCCTGCCAGCCGGCGCGCCCGAACTGCTGGCCGACCAGGCCTGGCACGAGCGCCGCGAGGTCGTAGTGGCTGCGCCCGGCGGGGAGCGCCGCGATGATCTCGTCGCTCATCACCTGCTGACGCGTGCTGCTCTGAATGTCCACGACCGGTGTCTCGCCGCTGACCGTCACCGTTTCCTGCAGGCCGCCCACGGCCATCTGCGCGTCGATGGTGACGATGCGAGAGCCCGCGAGGACCAGGCCGTCCCGGCGGACGTTGGAGAAGCCGGCGAGCGTGAACGTCAGGGCGTAGGTGCCGGGCCTGAGATCCACGACCTGATACTGACCGTTCCCGTCCGTGACCACGGAGCGCGTGCCCTCGATGAGCGCCGGACTCCTGGCTTCGACCGTGACGCCCGGGAGCACCGCGCCCGACGCGTCTTTCACTACACCGGCAAAGGCACCCTGTGCGAGGGCCGTGGCGGGAGCCGCGAGAGCGCAGGCGAGACAGAGAAGCACTATCCTTCGCGCAGCAGCCATATCACTCCTTCGAAGAGAAAATTTCTTGCAAAGCGCCGAGACTTTAACATGCGCTTAACACAGCGCACCTGCCCCAAATGGGGGGGACGGGCGCTGGTTTGTGGCGCCGTGCTGGCCAATCTCACCATTGCGTGTGCACGCACGCCGGCTCCCACGCCGAGCGCGTGGTTCGTCGACGCCACCGCCGCGTCGGGGCTCGTCTTCACCCATCACAACGGACGGACCGGGCAGTTCTACTACCCCGAAGTGATTGCGCCCGGCGTCGCGCTCTTCGACAGCGACGGCGACGGCGACCTGGACGTGTACCTGATTCAGAGCGCGGATTTCGGAACGCGAAGCGGACACGCGGCGATGCAGAGCCGATTCTTCCGCAACGATCTGCAGGTGATGGCCGACGGCACGCGGCGTCTGAGTTTCACGGACGACACCGTCCGGAGCGGCCTGGGCGTGTCCGGCTATGGGATGGGTGTGGCCACCGGCGACATCGACAACGACGGATGCGTGGACCTGCTGACCACCTCGCTCGACGGCAGCCGATTGTTCCGCAACGACTGCCACGGCGTCTTCACGGACATCTCGGCCCGCAGCGGTATCTCCGCGGCGGGCTGGACCGTATCGGCGTCGTTCGTGGACTTCGATCGCGACGGCTGGCTCGATCTCTTCGTCGGCCACTACCTCACGTGGGACGCGTCGCTGGAGACGCCGTGCTACGGCCGATCGGGACGCCGGGTGTACTGCGCGCCGCAGGTCTACCGCGCGCAGCAGAGCCATCTTTATCGCAACAATCACGACCGCACGTTCACCGACGTGACGGTGGCGGCCGGCCTGGCCACGCAGTTCGGGCCGGCGCTCGGCGTCGCCTCCGCCGACTACAACGGCGACGGCTGGACCGATCTCTACGTGGCGAACGACCGCGAAGAAAACCAGCTCTGGATCAATCGGCACGACGGGACGTTCGAGAATCTCGGGCTGATTTCGGGCACGGCGCTCGGGCCCTTCGGCCAGCCGAAGTCGGGCATGGGCGTGGACGCCGGCGACGTGGACGACGACGGGGACGAAGACCTCGTCGTCACCAACCTGGCCGGCGAAGGGCACGACCTCTACATCAACGATGGGAAAGGCGCGTTTGCCAACACCGCCGCGGTGGCCGGCATCGGCCACCGCAGCCTGCCCTACACCGGGTTCGGCGCCGGCTGGCTCGATGTGGACAACGACGGGTGGCTCGATCTGCTGACCGTGAACGGCTCGGTGCAGATTCCCGACACGCCCTCACCCGAGGGTGCCCTCGCGCCGCTCGGACAGGCGCGACAGCTGTTCCGCAACCTCGGGAACGGCCGCTTCGAGGACGCCACGCGCGCGGGTGGGCCGGCGCTGCTCCGGGAGGACGCCGGACGCGGCGCGGCCTTCGGCGACATCGACAACGACGGCGACACGGACGTGGTGGTGGCCAACAACGGCGGACCGGCGCAGCTGCTGCTCAACGCCGTCGGCCAGCGACAGCACTGGGTGGGGCTGCGCCTCCAAACACCATCGGGCTCCGACGCGCTTGGCGCGCGCGTGTCGGTCACCGCCTCCGGCGGCCGCACACGATGGCGGCGCGCTCGCGCCGACGGCAGCTACGCGTCGGCCAACGATCCGCGCGTCCTCGTGGGGCTCGGCTCCAGCGCGGGACCCGTGAGCGTCCGGGTGATCTGGCCGGACGGGCGCACCCAGGACGCGCACGTGGAGATCGATCGCTACACGACGCTGGTCGAGGGGCGGACGCCGTGAGCCGTCTCCTTCGCGCCGTCGCAATCCTGGCGGTGGCCGCCTGCGTCGGCGGCTGCCGCGCCGAGCGCCCGGCTCCCGTGCCGCCGTTGCCCGATCTCAGCGCGATGGCGGTACCCGTGCAGCAGCAGATTCGCGAGCAGTACGCACAGCTGACGGACGGTACGGCACCGGCGTCCGACCAGGCGCGCGCCAGCGAGCTCGGGACGATGGGTGTGCTGCTCATGGCGGCCGAATCGGTGGCCGCCGCCGAACCGTTCCTTACGCAAGCCATGGCGCTCGACCCGGGCGAGCCTCGCTGGCCGTACTACCTGGGTCACCTGTCTCGCATGAAGGGGGACGCGGAAGGCGCGGCCACGCACTTCCAACAGGTGCTGGCACTGCGCGCCGACGACGTGCCGTCGCTCGTCTGGCTGGGCAACGTCACGCTCGACCAGGGGCGGGGCGACGCCGCGGCAGCTTTCTACGAACGGGCGCTCGCACTCCATCCGGGTCTCTTCGATGCGCTCCTGGGACTGGGCCGCGCCGCCCTCGTGGCGGGCAAGGCCGACGTGGCCGTCGCGCGCCTCGAGGCGGCCAGCGCCGCCGAACCGCGAGCCACGGCGGTGAACTATCCGCTGGCCATGGCCTACCGGCAGGTGGGACGCATCGACGACGCCGAAGCGCGCCTGCGGGCGCGGGGCGACGCGCAACCGCCGCTTCCGGATCCGCTGATGCGCGAGCTCGCGGAGATTCTGCACAGTCCAGTGGTGTACGAGGGCCGCGGCGACCGTGCGCTGGCCGCGGGTCAGGCACCGGCTGCCGTCGAGGCGTTCCGGCAGGCGCTCGCGCTGGCGCCCGAACGGCGCGCCCTCAAGCAGAAGCTGGCGACCGCGCTGGCGGTCTCCGGCGACATCCGCGCGGCCGTGACGTTGTATCAGGAGCTGCTCGCGCAGGACCCGAACTTCCCCGAGGCGCACTACAGCCTCGGCGCGCTCTTCGTCAGCAATGGACAGCTGGCGCCGGCGATCGAGCAGTTCACCGCCGCCGTGAGCGGCGATCCCGGCTATCTACAGGCGCGGCTGCAGCTGGCGCGCACGCTCCGCAAGGCGCGGGCCTTCGACCGCGCGCTGGCGGCGTTTCAAGGCGCGCTGTCGGTCGACCCCCGCTTCGCGGACGCGCGGCTCGGTTACGCGGTCACGCTCGCCGACGCCGGCCGGTACGGCACCGCACGCGCCTGGCTCACGGAGGCGCGCAGGGCGCATCCCGAACACCTGGAATTCACCGAGCTGCTGGTGCGCGTGCTGGCGGCGGCGCCGGATGCGGGCGTGCGCGACGGGAAGCTGGCGGCCGATCTCGCGACGCATCTCGTGACGCAAGCGCGCACGTGGAGAACCCTCGAAGCGCAGGCGATGGCGCTTGCCGAAACGAATCAGTGGAGCGAGGCGGCGGCGCGGCAACGCGATGCCATCGAGACGTTTCGAGCCGCCGGGCGCGGCGAGGCCCCGTGGCTGAGCGACGGGCTGCGCCGCTACGAACGCCACGAAGCGAGCCGCGTACCCTGGAGCTTCGACCCGACCTGAGGCCGGTCTGAAGACCGGCAGCCACGTACGTAGGGGCCACCTTCAGGTGGCCCGTTGACCGGCAGCCACGTACGTAGGGGCCACCTTCAGGTGGCCCGTTGACCGGCCGCCTGAAGGCGGCCCCCACGTACGTCAGCTGATATGAATGATGCCGCGGCGGATCGCTTCGGCGAGCGCCGCGGTGCGATCGTGCACGTTGAACTTCTGGAAGATGCTCTTGACGTGGGCGTTGGTGGTGTCGGCGCTGATGCCGAGGGCGGACGCGATCTCCTTGTTGCGCTTCCCCGTCGCCAGGAGCTGCAGCACCTGGAACTCGCGTGCCGTGAGCGACGGCTGCATGGCGCGGGCGTCGAGCACCGCCTCGATCTCCGGCGGCACGCTGCGCCGGCCCGCGTGCACTTCGCGGATGACGTGAATCAAGTCGTCCGGCACCGTGTCCTTCAGGATGTAGCCCATGACGCCTGCCTCGATGGCGCGGTAGACGTCCTCGTCGCCGAAGTACATCGTCAGCACCACGACGCGGGCATCGGGCTGCAGGCGGCGGATCGCCTTGATCGCCTCGTGGCCGTTCATCGACGGCAGCTGCAGGTCCATCAGCGTCACGTCGGGCTTGTGGCGCTGGAACTGCTCGACCGCCTCGACCCCGTTGCTGGCCTCGGCCACCACGACCATGTCGGGCTGCAGCGCCACGATGCGGCGGATCCCCTCCCGCATCAGGCGGTGGTCGTCCACGCACATGACGCGGACGGGCGCCACGGCGGTGGCCGACGGCGTGGACGAACGGGCGGCATGGGCTGGGCTCACGGGGCTACTCCGCTGGAACGGGAATGAGGGTTTCGATGGTGGTACCGGACCCGGGGCTGCTGACGATCTCGAGACGGCCGCTGATACGCGCCGCGCGCTCGCGCATCGTCAGCAGGCCGAAGTGCTCGCCGGCCTCGCGCGCGGGCAGCGGCTCGTCGGGCGCGAAGCCGCAGCCGTTGTCGCACACGGTGAGGCGCACGCGATCCTTCTCGTAGTTCACGACGATCTGCACCTCGGTCGCGTGCCCGTGGCGGATCGCGTTGGTGATCGCTTCCTGGCCGATCCGGAACAGCTGCAGATCCACGTCCGACGAGCAGTTCGGCGGGCGCCGCCCGTTGACCGCGATCGTCACCCGCACGCCGTAGGTGCGCTCGGTGCGCTCGGCCACGTCGCGCAGCGAGTCCACCACGTCGGGCGTCTTCATGCTGTCGCGGCGCAGCTCCAGAATCGACTCGCGCGCGTCGCGCAGCGAGTGGCCGACCTGGCGCCGCAGCCGGCGCAGCTCGTCACGCGCCGGCCCCAGCGACGGATCGAGCTGGCTGGCGATCGCCTCGATTTCGACCCCCATCGCCGCCAGGCTCTGCAGCAGGGTGTCGTGGATCTCGCGGCTGACCCGCGCGCGCTCGGCAAACACCAGCGCGTAGCGCTGCCGCAGGGCGCGGAGGCGCAGCCACCACGCCAGGGCCAGCAGCAGCGTGAGCCCGAGCGCGACCACCGCCACGAACCACGGCGTGCGGTAGAAGGGCGGCGCCACGGAAAAGCCCCAGGCCCCGGCCTCGGTCCACTGACCGTCGTGCGTCGTGCTGACGCGGAAGCGGTACTGATTCGACGGCAGGTTGGCGTAGGTGACGTCCCGGCGCTGTCCCGCGTAGACCCAGTCGGCGTCGTAGCCTTCGAGCTGATAGCGGTAGCGCAGCTTCGAGGCCGACGACAAGCTCACCGTGCCGTACTCGATCCGCAGCGTGGACGTCCGCGACGGGAGTGACACCTCGGTCCCGGGCGCCTGCGTCCGGCCGTCCACGACCACCCCTTCGATGCGGGGCGGCGCCGGCCGACGGATGTGCGGCAGGTGCCGCGGATCGATGACGGCGAGGCCCGCGCCTGACGTGAGCCACAACCGGCCGTCGGGCGCGCGCACGGCTCCGACGCCGCTCTGCCAGGTGAGCGGAGATTGCTGGAGACCGTCGGTCTCGTCGTAGAGCGCGTATTCGATGTGATAACTGGGATTCGACGCCACGCGGTCCATTTCCCGCGGGTGGAAGCGGATCACGGCGACGCCGCTGTTGATGCCGACCCAGATGTAGCCCTCGTCGTCCTCGACCAGGACCGGCACGAGGTCCACCACCGGAGCGTTCGCCTTGGTGAGCGCCGTGAAGCGGCCGTTCTGAAACCGGCTCAAGCCGCCGGCGGTCGCCACCCACACTGCCCCGCTCTTGTCTTCGAGGAAGCCAAGCACGAGGCCCGGCACGAGACCGTCGCGTTCGCCGTAGATCTGGAAGCTGCCCCGATCGAAGACGGCGATCTCGCCGCCCTGAAACCCGATCCAGACGCGGTCGCGGCTGTCGCTGGCCATCGACAGGCACCCACGGTTGAAGACGTCGGGCTGCTGTTCGAAGCGCGTGAGCGTCCGGCCGTCCCAGGCCATCAGCCCCTTGAGCGCGCTGCACATCCAGAGGACGTTGCGCGAGTCGGTCGTGATCGCCAGCACGCGACTGTTTGCGACCGATGGCGTGATCGGCTCGGGCACGAAGCGGCCGTTCACGATCCGGCCCACCCCCTGGCTCGTGGCCACCCAGAGCGAGCCGCGGGCATCGGTGTGGATGGCCGTCGACTGCGAGACGTTGTAGACCGTGCGGCCGCCGTTGGCAAAGCGGTTCAGGCTGTGGCCGGTGGCCGCCCACACGCTGCCGTCGGCGGCAACGGCGGTCGAGCGCACGCCATCGTGAGTGAGCCCTTCGAGCGGGATGTTGGTGTCGAACGACGCCTCCGACAGCCGCAGCAGTCCGCCGCGCATGCCCACCCAGACGTTGCCGTCGCGATCCTCGAAGAGCGAGCGCGGCGATCCAGAGAGGCGCTGCTCGTAAGCAAAGCGCTCGATCGCCGGCGCGGCGCCCGCCTTCGACAGCCGCATGAGACCGCCGCCAAAGGCGGCCACCCACACCTGCCCGCGGCGGTCACCAAGCAGCCGCCAGCCGCTGGCGGGCAAACGCACCGACGGGTCGACGTGCGGCACCCTTTCGTCGGTGAGCCTCCGGATGACGGAGTTGGAGTCGGTGACCCAGAGAGCACCCGAGGCGTCCTCGGCGAGGCTCTGCACGTTCTTGTCGGGGTTCACGAGCTCGAACGCGCTCTTCGAGCGCCGGTACACGCCCGCCGACGTACCCACCCACAGCGTGCCGCCGCGATCCTCGAACACGGCAAACGCTTCGGCCGCCGGATACCCCTCGGCCTTCCCGACCGTGGTCCACCGGCCGTCGCCAAAACGGAACAAGCCCCGGCGGGACGCCGCCCACACGACGCCCTGCCGATCCTCGAGCATGCCGTTGACGCCGGGAGGCGCCCCCTGCTGCGGCCCGAAGCGCGTGAGGTGCCCCTTCTCCATGCGCACGATGCCGCCGCCGCCGCCCAAGCCGATCCACAGGCTGCCGTCGTGGGCGCCGACGAGCGCGTGCACCGGGCCGGTGGGCAGCGGCTCCTTCTCGTTGAGCACCGCCCAGGAGACGAACTGCGAGCCGTCGAAGCGCAGGAGCCCCGTTGGCGTGCCGAGCCACAGATACCCTTCCGCGTCCTGGTTGACGGCGAAGACGTCGCCCGGGGGCAGCCCTTTTTCAGAGGCCCACACCGACATCGCGTAGGCAGGCGGGGCGGCCGGCGCGGCCGGCGCGGGTCCCGCCGTCTGTGCCGTCGACGGAACGACGGCGGCGAGCACCGCGGCGATCATGGCCGCGATCCGGATCAACATGGCCGGACGCGTGCTGAACATTGGGGGTCGTCCCTTATAGAACACCTGACGGCCCCGTCACAACACCCTGGACGGGTGTACCGCCGACCTTGCGATCGCCACCCATTTCGAGACGGGCATTCCGGCCACGATCTCGGAAATGCACTCGAGGGCGAGGTCATCGGCCCGTTTGAAATGGATGCAGGCCTTGCCGATGTCCAGACGCTTGCCGGCCGCGCGGAAACCGTCCTGCAGCTGCCGGAGGAGCACGGGGCTCCCGTAAACCGGCATCAGGTGCAGCGTCAGCGTCGTCTTGGGCGCACCCAGCGCCGCCAGCCAGAGCGGCTGCTTGTTGTAGGTGTCGGGATAGACGGCCAACGGCACCTGGTACGCGATGACTTTGCCGGCGACGGCCTCTTCGTATCCCTTCGGGAGCGCTTTCCGGATTGCCGCACGGACGAGCCGTAGCTCGGCCGCGCGATCGGCCGGCAAGGCGGTCAGGTAGTCGGTGACAGTCATGGCGGCACTATCATCGTCGAATGCCTCTCCGCCACGCGCTCGTCGCCGTTTCGATCGTTCTCGCTGGTGTGGCCGCGCTCGCGCAGCAGGCCGCCAACCCGCGCCAACAGCCCGGAGCCGCCGTCACCGTGTTCGCACCCGAGCAGCACGATCTGTACGACGGGCACTTCGTACTGTCGGCAAACCGCATCTACATGGTGGGCGGGCTGAACGACGCGCCGGGCTGGGATCACATGGACAACGCCGCCGCGCACCTGCGGCCGGCACGCGGCACGGTCGACATCGACGTCGACGAGATCAAGAACACCGGCACGTTCACGGCGAAGCTGACGATCCCCGAGGGCAGCCTCGAGCTGGCGATCGACAAGTGGAACGAATTCAACCCGTGCCAGAACGGCGGCATCGTGGCCTCGCTGCACGAGCACGGCACCGACTCGGGCTGCGGCGACAACAACTGGCCGAAGGCGTTCGTCTACCTGGCGGGCTGGGGCTTCGGCCACGCGACGCTGAACGGCAAGCCGCTCTACGACAACTACGAAATGCACTTCATGGTCACGCAGGGGATGCGCGACCGGACGACGCTGAAGGTGAACTACCCGATGGCCGGCAAGAAGCTGCCGGGGGGCGAGGTCAACCCCGCCACCCAGCAGATCGACTTCTACATTCGCAGCCCGAAGATGGACCCGCGCAACAAGCCGGCGCGCGAAGTGTTCATGCACTTCTTCGGGATGGAAGTGACTTGGAAGTAGCGTAGGTCTACGACACTTTGACTTCCGCGCTCCAGTCGCTTTCGAGCCCGCCACCCACCGCTTTCAGGCGATAGAAGAACGATGGCCGCCAGGCCTCTGGTGGCGGCACCGGCATGATGGGGTCCTCAGGCACCTGAAACGGTGCGTACCACAGGTCGCCGCCGCACGGAATCTGTTCGGCCTTCTTGAAGTCGCGTGTCGCCGAGCGTTCGAGCACGTATTCAGTTGCCCCGACGACGGGCAGCCACGTCAGCAAGGTTCCGCCCTTGGATGCCGTCGTCCTCAGCGTGGGTGTCTGCCAACCCTGCGTGCCCCCTCGGCGATACTTCATCGCGGCGTACTTGTCCAACGCGTCGCTGCCCGCACTCGCCGGACGCGGGCGCAACGCGACGCGTTTGGCGATTGCCGTCACGAGCTGGTCATAACCAGCGGTCGTGCCGCCCTTCCAGCCCACGAGCGACGCCGCCTGCACCTCGCTGAAGTTGAACGGGAGCGGCGGCCTGCACTCGCTCAGGCGCGCCGGCACCAGCACGCCGAGATCCTCCGCGAGCGCGGCCTCCGCCGCCACCCATCGCTTCTTGACCGAATGGTCCGACCAGAGCACGACAACCGCCGCGGCGGCCTCGATCTGATCGCGGATCTCCTCGCGGAACGCCCGGCCGGGCTCGATGTGCTGATCGAACCAGACTGTCCAGCGGTGCGTCTTCTTGAGCTCCGCGGCGAGCAGCTCGACAACCAGAAGGTCTTCCCTGGCGTAGCTGAGAAACACGTCGGCCACGGCTGACTCCTGTGGCTATCGGATCGGCAGCGCCCGTCGATCCACCTCGCGGCCGTTGACGTACACCGCGGCAATGCGGCGCGTGTTGGTGATGTCGTCGAGCGGGTTGGCGTCGAGGACCATGAAGTTGGCGCGCTTCCCCGCCGCCAGCGCGCCCTCGTCGGCGAGCTTGAGATACGCCGCCGACGTGCTCGTGGCCGCGATCAACACCTGCATCGGCGTCATCCCGGCCTCGACCAGCAGCTCGAGCTCGCGGTGATCGGTAATGCCGAACGGGTGATCCTGAATCCCGGTGTCGCTGCCCAGCGCGATCCTGGCGCCCGCCTTCGCCAGCTTCGCCACGGTGCGCTGCAGGATCGCGTAGCGCTCGCGATTCGCCGAGGCCGTCGCCTCGTCGCGTCCGGCGAAGCCGGCCTTCACGCGATCGATCATCGCGCCAGGCGCCGCCTCACGAACGGGGCCGTCCAGCCACGACGCCAGGCTTGGCGGAACGTTCGTGTGCGTCGTGCGCTCCGGGGTGCCGAGCGTGGTCATCATCACGACGCCGCGCCGGACGATCGCCTGCACGGTGGCATCGTCGAGCTCCTTGTCGCGCGCCAGGTGCGCGAAGCCGTCGATGCCCGCGGCCACGAGGTCCTGCACGTCGGACAGATAGAAGACGTGCGCGTTCACCTTGAGCCCGTGCTTGTGCGCCTCGTCGATGATGGCGTGAGACACGTCCGGCGTCATGCGCGGCGCGCGGCCGTTGCGATCATCGACCCAGATCTTGATCAGGTCCACCTTCAGCGCGGCCTGCTCGCGCACCGCCTGGCGGCCCTGTTCGGGCGTCGTGACGCTGTACGCGATCCCACGATAGGCGTCGGCGCCGGGACCGGCGTTGGGGAAACCGATGCCGCGGCCGGCGAGGAACAGCCGCGCGCCGCCAAGCGTGCCCGCGGCTTGCTCGGCGCGGATGCGCAGTGCCGTATCGCCCGGGTCGATGCCCTGTGAGACGACGGCCGTGATGCCGAAGTAGAGCGCGCGGTTCAAATCGTCGAGGATGGTCTGCCGTCCGTAGTTCTCGGGCACGTAGGTGGCGCCGCGCTGGAAGCCGACGTGCGTGTGCACGTTGATCAGCGTGGGCATGACGGTCTTGCCTGTCAGATCCACCCGCGCGGCCCCCTGCGGCAGCCCGACCTCGCCGGCGCGCCCGACGCGCGCAATGCGTCCGTCGCGCACGAGGAGCGCCGCACGATCGATCGCCGGCCGGCCGTCGCCGGGAATCAGGTGCGCGTTCTCGTAGAGGACGACCGGCCCGCTGTTGGCCAGCCGCGGCGTCTCCTGCGCCGAGAGCGTCGCAACGAGCGCAAGGGCGGTCGCGACGGCCGGTCTGAAGACCGGCAGCCACGTACCTCTATTTGGCAGCACGGAGCGTCAGCTTCTGCACGCGCCAGTTGGTGATCTCGCCGACGTAGAGCTCGGTCTCGCTGCGGCAGTCCATCTGGTGCACCGAGCCGAACTCCTTGATCAACTTCCCGGCGGTGCCGAACTTGCCGAGGATCTTCCCGTCGAGCGTCATCTTGTAGATCTCGCCGTTGTCCATCGAGTTGGTCGGGTTGGAGTTCGAGGAGAAGAGGTACTGTGTCGGGCCGTTGGTGATGCAGATGGCCCACGGCGCACCGACATTGAGGAACGACGTCTTGAAGGTGCCTTCGCCGTCGAACACCTGGATGCGGTTGTTGCCGCGGTCGCCCACGTAGACGAGCCCCTTGGCATCCACCGCGATGGTGTGCACGATGTTGAACTGGCCGGGTGCGGTGCCGCGCGAACCCCACGACTTGAGATAGCGGCCGTTCTTGTCGAACTTGGCGACGCGTGAGTTGCCTTCGCCATCGGCGACGTAGATATTCCCGTCGGCATCCCACGCCACGTCGGCTGGACGATTGAAGTTGTCGCCAGCCAGACCGGCACCGACCGGCGCGGGTGGCGCGGCCGACGCACCGCCAGCACGACCCGCTGCCGGCGCGGGAGGCGGCGGGGCCACCGACGCCGTGGTGTCGAGCGCTTCCGGCTTGCGCCCCAACGTCATCACGATGCGGCCGCTCGGATCGAACTTGATGATCATGTTCGACCCGCCGTCCACCACCCACACGTTGTCCTGCTTGTCCACGCGCACGGCGTGCGCGAAGACGAAGCCGTAGTTGTCCTGACCGATCTCGCGGACGAATTTGCCGGTGGGATCGAACTCAAAGAGCCGGGCGGAGCTGCGCGCGAACGTCCGGCGGGTGCCCACCGTCGCCGTCGGGTTGCCCGTGCGGGTGTAGACGAAGATGTTCCCCTTCGAGTTGGTGGCCACGCCGACGGCTTCGCCCAGATAGATGTCGTCGGGCAGCTTGATCGGATCGATGGCGTCGTACGGAATCTCGGGAATCGTGAGCTGCGCCCGCAGCGAGACCGGCGCCACCGCGAGGGCGGCGAGCAGGGCGACTTTGATAGCGCGGTTCATGGTCGGATCCTCTCGCTCAGCGCGTGGAGCCGGTGGACGACTTGCCCGGGACCGGCTTGAGCACGATCTTCTGGGCGCGCCAGGCGGTGATCTCGACGACCACGAGCTCGTCGGGATTGCGGCAGTCCATCGCGTGCACGGTGCTGAACTCACCCAGCTGCTTCCCGGGCTTGCCGAACTTACCGATGATGGTGCCGTCGAGTTCCATCTTGTAGATCTCGCCGCTCACCGCGTTGAGCGCGGCGATGTTGGAATCCGGATTGGAATTCGACGAGAACAGGTACTGATGCGGCCCGGGGCTGATGCAGACCGCCCACGGCGCGCCGACGTTGTCGTAGATGGCGCGCAGCACCAGATCGCTGTTGAACACCTGGATGCGGCGGTTCTGGCGATCCGCCACGTAGATGTTGCCGTTGGCGTCCGCGGTGATCGAGTGTGGGATGTTGAGCTGATACGGCTCGCTCCCGCGCGTGCCGACCGACTTGATGAAGCGCCCGTTCTTGTCGTACTTCGCGACGCGCGAGTTGATGTAGCCGTCGGCCACGTAGATGTTGCCCTGCGGATCCCACGTGATGTCGGCGGGGCGGTTGAAGCGATACGGTTCGGCCGGAGGCGCCTGCGCCTGCACCGGGGTCGCCTCGACGCCGCCCACCGCCTCGGGACGCCGGCCCATGGTCATCACCACCCGCCCCTCGGGGTTGAACTTGACGACCATGTTCGTGCCTTCGTCCACCGTCCAGATGTTGTCCTGCGCGTCCACGCGGACGGCGTGCGCCATCTCGAAGCCGTACAGCCCCTTGCCGATCTCGCGAACGAACGTGCCCTTGTCGTCGAACTCGAACAGCCGCGAGTCGCCGCTGCGCGTGAAGATGAAGACGTGCCCCTTGGAGTTGCGCGCCACGCCGATGCCCTCACCGAGGTAGAGGTTGGGCGGCAGCTTCAGGAAGTTGGGTACCGACTCGAACGGGATGTCGGGCGCTGTGGCATACGCGGTGGCACGCGGCGGCACTCCTGGCCCCTGCGCGCCCAGAGGCACCGCTGCGAGGACCAGCATCAGAACGGGTGCGACGGCCGCGAACGTGGAAATGACGAGTCGCTTCATGGACGCCTCCGGCCGGGGAAGTATACGTCTCCGACGTAGGGGCCCCTACGTACTCCTCAGTCGCGCGTACACGTCGCCCGATCGTGCCCCGGTCCCAAGCGCCGTTAGCGCGGCGACGATTCCGTTGGCGTCGAGCCACTCCGGCGACGCCAGCCGGTAGCTCTCTCCCACCGACCAGTTGAACTCGTAACGCGCCTCCGGCTCCGCGAGCGCCGCCAATCGATCGACGCACGCGCGCACCTCGTCGATCGCGCCCGGCAGGTACTCGAACGAGAGCGCGGACACGGGTGACGTCAGGCCATCGAGCACCGCCGGCTCGCCGCCCTCGACGTCGATCTTGACGAACGCCGGAACGCCGTACTGCGCGATGAGGGCGTCGGCCGTGACGGTGCGAACCCGAATGCGGCGATTCCACTCCACGCCGCCGAAGCCCGGCTCCCTCGCGCGCGCGTCGCGCCACGCCGAGGCCGTCGTCGACACCGTGGGCGTGCGCTCGCTGACCGACAGCCACACCTCTCCGCCGGCACCAGTCACCGCGGCCTCCACGACCTCGACCCGCGAGTTGCCGCCGAACAGCAGCCGGAGCACGCGCGCGAAGTCGGGCTGCGGCTCGAGCGCAATCACCCGGCAGCCGAGCGCCGCCAGCGCGCGAGCGCGGTTGCCCACGTGCGCCCCGATGTCGAACACCAGCGCGCCGGGCGGCGCGAACTGGCGGTAGAGACGCTGCATGCGGCGCTGACGCCACGGAATCGCGTGGTAAACCAGCAGCGATCGGGCCAGGCCGATGATGCGGTCCGTCCGGCTCATGCGCCTGCGGAAGGAGGCGGAGCCTCGCCGTTATAATCGGGTTCGTACATGCAACCTCTCACGGGCGGCGCCGCACGGGTGCTTGTGGGCGCGGAGGCCGCCTGGAGCCTGGTGATGGCGGCGGCCGACCTGGCCGGCGCGATGACCGCCGCCGGGCGTCCCGCCACCTTCAGTGTAGGCGACGATCTCCAGCTGGTGCCGGTGCGCCCCGACGACGCGTCGGCGATGCTGGCCTGGCAGCCCGGCCGCGGCTGGTCGCTGTTGCTGCCGCCCGATCATCCGCAGCACGCGCTCATCGACCTCTACCTGCCGATCTGCAGCGCCACCAGCACGAACCCGATCACCCTTGGCCATCTGGGGCAGAGCCTCGACGGGTTCATCGCCACGCGCGCGGGCGACTCGCAGTTCGTCACCGGGCCGGAGAACATCATGCACCTGCACCGACTGCGCGCGCTGTCCGACGCGGTCGTGGTGGGCGCGGGCACGGTGGCCGCCGACGATCCGCTCCTGACCACGCGGCAGGTGTCGGGACCGAATCCGCTGCGTGTGGTGTTCGACCCGACCCACCGCCTCGATGACCACTATCGGATCTTCTCGGACGCCGAGACGCCGACGCTCTACGCGTGCAACGAGACCCATCTGCGCGGCGAGACGCGGTTCGGCGCCGCCGACATCCTGCCGTTGTCGTGCGTGGGCGACACCTCGCCGGTGGCGCAGCTGCTGGCCGCGCTGCGCGAACGCGGCTGCGCCCGCGTGTTCGTCGAAGGCGGCGGCGTCACGGTGTCCGCGTTCCTCGAAGCCGGACTGCTCGATCGCCTGCAGATGGCCGTCGCGCCGCTCATCGTCGGCAACGGCAAGCCGGCGATCCGCCTCGAACCGAGAGACGTCTTGAGCGACTGCCACCGGCCGGCCTATCGCGTGTTCCGCATGGGCGGCGACGTGCTGTTCGACTGTGACCTCTCAGGCACCACCCGCGTTCAGCCGCCTGACGGCGGCATCGAGCGGGTGATCTAGAGGCCAGGTGGGTCAGGTGGGTCAGGTAAGTCGGCCTACCTGACCTTCACGCGCCGGGCAGCCACACGGCCAGGTCCTCGTGGCCGACGACGAGGCGCGAATGGCCTTCGAGCACGTGGGCGAGGCGCCGATCGGTCCACTCGCGGATGAACGCCGCCCGCTCGGGGGCCATCTGCACGGCGGCGCGCGACCACCCTTCAATCAGCTGACGCTGCAGTTCGCCCGCATCGGGCTCCAGATGCCAGTCGCTGTCCTCGCGTTCCACCGAGTAGCCGAGCGCGCCGAAGCACTCGGCGGCCACCGCGCAGGCGGTGGGCCCGAGCGCAGGACCGAAGCCTTTGTCGCCGCGCTGGTGTTCGTTCACCAACTGGCGGACCTCGTCGTCGCCCGGCTCTTCGGGCGAGCAGTGGATACCCCCGTCATAGGTGAGCGCGAACAGGCCGGCGGCGCCGGCCTGGCGGCACTCGCTCGCAAGCGACTCGAGCCAGGCCGCCGAGACGAGATCGAGCAGCGCGGACGCCGTGACCAGCCGGCGATCGAGGAACAGCTCGGAGGCCGACGGCAAGTCGGCGAGGTCCGCCAGCCGCGTGGCAAACGTCACCGCCAGCCCCTCCCCTTCGACGCGCCACGCCCCTTCGTCGCGCGAGACGACGAGCCCGCGGGCCTCACCCCAGGCGCGCAGCCGCTGCGACGCCTCGATGAGCAGCGACGGATCGTGGTCGGCGAGCAGCCACTGCTGCTGCGGGTACAGGCGCTCGGCCAGGTAGCGCGCGTTGGAGCCGGTGCCGGCGCCGATGTCGAGGACGGTGAGGTTGGTCTCGGGCGTGAAGCGCGCCGCCACCGCCTGCAGCAGCCGTTCGGATCGCGCCGCGGCGTCGGCCGGCTCGCGCAGCGCCAGCCACTCGGCAGTGAACTCACCCATCGACGCCCTCGATGGTACGCGCCATCAGCCCCGCGGCGTCATCCCAGCTTCGCAGCCGCGCGCGGGCGCGCCGGGCGCCCGCGGAGAGCCGTCCCCGCAGGGTGGCGTCGGTGACGACGGACGACAGCGCCCGGGTCAGTGCCGCCACATCACCCGGTGGCACCAGCAGGCCGGCGTCGTCGCCCACGAGGTCGGCAATCGCCCCGGTGGCGGTGCTCACCACCGGCAACCCTCGCGCGAGCGCCTCGGCCACCGCCATCCCGTAGCCCTCGTACCACGTCGGCAGCACGAACACGTCAGCGGTGTCGTAGAGCGCGTCCAGCGGCTCGCGCTCCAGCTCCCCCACGAACACGACGCGCGACGCGACCCCCAACGCGGCCGCCTCGGCGCGGACCGACGACGCCCAGGCCTCGTCGCGGTCGAGGCCGCCGACGCAGGTCAGGTGCCACGGGGCGTCGGGCATCGCCGCCACCGCGCGCATCAGCACGTCGTGCCCCTTGCGCGGCACGACGGTGGCGACGCACAACAGCTCCACGGCTTTACCCTTCGAGCCACGGGCCTGAGGAGCCGCATCGGTACCGGGTTCGATCACCGTGATCGACGAGGGCGCGACACCGTAGCGGTCGAGCGCGGCCGCCGTGCGCGGGCTCGTCACCACGACGTGACGGGCGGCAGCGAGCGCGCGGCGCTCGCTCGCCTCGAGCTCGGCGCGCGCGTTCGCGCCCAGGCCGGTCTCGTCCGCGAGCGGATGGTGCACCAGCGCAATCAGCCGCAGCCGCGACGCCTCACGCGCGGCCTCGTCCGGCAGGGCGCCCAGCGCGAGCCCGTCCACCACGACCGCCGCGCCATCGGGCAGCGACGCCAACGCGGCCGCCGCGGCCCGGCGCGATTCGACGGACGGTGCAGGAAACGAGCCCGGAATCTCGTGCACACGGACGGTCCAGCCGCGCCGCTCGAGGCCGGCGACGATCTCGCGGTCGTAGCCGTAGCCGCCGGTCCGCGTGTCGAGGCTCCCGGGCACGATGACGTGGAGCTGGGGGCCGCGCGCGGCCGCCTGCATCAGCGCACCGGACCCTCGTACGACGCCCAGGCGACGTGCGACTCGTGCAGCGTCACGCGCGCCGACTCGATCTCGCCCGCCGTGGGGCCGAGCTCACCGCGCCCGATCGCCTGGACCATGCGGTCGAAGACGACCCTCGCGAGGAACTCGGTCGTCGTGTTGCTGCCCTTGAACGCCAGGTTCTCGTCGAGATTCTGGAAGTTCAGGCTGCCCAGCACCGCCTTGAGCGTGTCGCCCGCCTTGCCGATGTCCACGACGATGCCGTCGGCGTCGAGCTCGCGCCGGCGGAACTCGACGTCCACCACGTAGGTGGCGCCGTGCAGCCGCTGGGCGGGACCGAAAACGTCTCCGCGAAAACTGTGCGCGATCATGAAATGGTCCCGCACGCACACGCTGTACATGATTCCCGCCTATGAATACTTCACGCGGTGACAGAGCGTATCGCCCGGCGATGCCGAGAGCCGCTCCATCACCTCGGGCAGTTCCTCGAAATCGCTCTCGCCGGTAATCAGCGCATCGAGCGTCGCGCTCTCGAGCAGCCGCAGCGCGAGCTGCATGCGCCGCCGCGTGTCCCACCGCGCGCGCTGCGTCGCCGCGACGTTGCCCACCTGAGAGGAGGCGATGGTGAGCCGCCGCGCGTGAAAGGCCCGGCCCAGTCCCACCGGGACGTCCTGATCCCCGTACCAGCTCAATTCGGCCACCGTGGCTTCGAACCCCGCCACCTGCAGCGCCAGCGCCAGCCCGTCGGGGTTGCCGCTGGTGTGAAACACGACGTCGGCTTCGCCGGTGGCCCGCTCCGGCACGGCGAACCGCACGCCGAGCGCGCGGGCCACCGCGGCCTTGGCCGGGTTCATGTCCACCAGCTCCGCCTCGCATCCGGGGATGCGCGCCACCAGCCAGGCGACCATGCAGCCGACGGCGCCCGCGCCGACAATCGAGACGCGATCGCCCACGAGCGGCCGCGCGTCCCACACGCCGTTGATCGCGGTCTCGAGATTGGCCGCCAGCACGGCCCGGCCGGGAGGCGTGCCGACCGGCAGCACGTGCACGCCGGTGGCCGGCACCACGTAACGGGTCTGGTGCGGATAGAGGGAGAAGACGACGCGCCCTTTGAGATCCGGCGGACCCTCTTCCACTTCGCCCACGCTGGCGTAGCCGTATTTCACCGGTGCGGGAAAGCGCCCGTCCTGGAAGGGCGCGCGCATCCGCTCGAACTCGCTCGGCGGCACGCGGCCGCGGAAGACGAGCGACTCGGTGCCGCGGCTGATGCCGCTGTAGAGCGTCCGCACCAGCACTTCGCCGGTGGCCGCGTGGGCAACCGGCTCCGTGCGAATCTCACCGCGCCCGGGCGCGGCCACCCAGAACGCGCGCGCGTCGTGAGGCACCGCCACATTCTAGTCGCGCGCTACAATCCTCGAACGTTTCCTTCTCTTCATCATCCGCATCCGCGGTTCGGTCCGGCCAACATGGTCACCAGCCTGCGGCTCGCGCTGGTGGCGCTGATCGCCGTCGCGCTGGTCGAACCGCACACGGCTGCGCTGGCGTGGGGCGTCACCGCCATCGCCATGGTGGTCACCGCGCTCGACGGCGTGGACGGCTGGCTGGCGCGCCGCTCGGGGCTGGAGAGCGCCTTCGGCGCCCGCTTCGACATGGAGACCGACGCCCTGCTCATCCTGGTGCTCTCGGCGCTTGCCTGGCGCTGGGACCGCGCGGGGGCGTGGGTGCTCGCGTGCGGCCTGATGCGCTACGCGTTCGTCGCCGCGGCGTGGGCGTGGCCGTGGATGGCGCGGCCCCTGCCGCCGAGTTGGCGACGCAAGTTCGTGTGCGTCGTGCAGATCGTGGGGCTGGCCATCATCGTGGCACCAGTCGTGACTCCTCCGCTCAGCGTCTGGCTGGCGGCAGGCACGCTGGCGATGCTGACCTGGTCGTTTGCCGTCGATGTCGCCTGGCTGCGCTCCGGCCGAAGACCTAAGACTTAAGACCTAAGACTTTTTCTGATCACCAGCTTCAGGCCGGACCACACGTCGTCCACCGCGCACACCTTCACATCCACGAGACCGGTCGGCAGCGCGACGGCGCGGATGACGTCTTCGGTGACGTCCGTCGGCACCTTGGCCGCCTTCTTCGGCCACGACACCCACAGCACCGCGTCGGCGCGCATCTGACGGCGCACGCGTGTCACTGTCTTGGCAAGCGACGACGCGGTGATGGCGAACACATGCACCAGGTCCACGGCCGCCGACAGGCGAGGCGCGAACGTAACGTCGCCGGGCAGCGGCGCGAGCAACGAGCGATAGCCGGGCGGCGCGTCGATGGCGTGGATCGCCATCCCGGGTTTGATGCCGAGTTTCTTGGAGAGAGGAGTGCCGGAGTAGCCGGCCATGCGGCCGATCTTAAATTGCGAACCGGCGTCAGGCGGCGCTTGCGAACCGGCGGCGGCGCGACTTGCGCAGCGCTCGCCGCGTCATCAGGAAGCCAATCACCGACATCAGGCAGAGGAACGGGACAAACACCAAGGCCCAGAACAGCCCCTCGATGGCCCCTTGGCCGGCCCAGACCGTGATGGCGACGATGGAGGGAACCAGGCGTGCAGCCTGCGCGATGTTCAGGCCCATCGTTGCGGCCCACCAGAGTCTGCCGCCTCGCCGGCTCGCATAGCCGACGAAGGCAAGCCCGATGCTGAACAGGGTCAGCCCACCGACATACATCACCTGCTCGCCGGCGACGTCTACATTGGCCCGAGGAAAAGGGAGGGACGCCAGTACGCAGACGAGCGCCAGCAGGTTGCCGGCCAGCAGGGCGAAGAGCATCTGTGCGGTGACGCTCTGAGACGAGTCGCGCGTTTCGTGCTTGACGCCCACGTCCCGCTCAGCTTCGCGCCAAGCTCGGCCGTTGTCAACAGGCTTTGCCAACCTGCGCAGCGACGTGCGCGGGGGCCTAAACGGACGTCAGCTCGTGCCCGAGCTTCTCTTTCTTGGTCTTGAGGTAGCGGCGGGTATCGTCGGTGGCGGGGATTTCGATCGGAATTCTCTCGCTGACCGACAGCCCCACGCCCGCCACGCCCGCCAGTTTGAGCGGGTTGTTGCTGAGGAGGCGCACGGAGTGGACGCCCAGATCCACGAGGATGCGCACGCTCACGCCGTACTCGCGCTTGTCCGCGGGAAAGCCGAGCCGTTCGTTGGCCTCGACGGTGTCGAACCCCTCGTCCTGCAGCGAATACGCGCGGATCTTGTTGGCGAGACCGATGCCGCGCCCTTCCTGATTGAGATACAGGAGCACCCCGCGCCCTTCGGCCACGATGCGGCGCATCGCCGTATCGAGCTGGGGACCGCAGTCGCAGCGCGCGCTATGAAAGATGTCGCCCGTGACGCACGACGAGTGGACGCGCACGAGCACGTTCTCGCCGCTGCCGAGGTCGCCGTGCACGAGCGCCACGTGCGTCTGGCGATCGACCGAATCCTCGAACGCGACGATGTCGAACTCGCCGTATTCGGTGGGCAGTTTGGCCGCGGCAGCGCGCGTAACGAAAGGCTTCCCCTGGACGCGCTGCCACGCCAGCCGCGCGCGATGTGTCAACCAGTTAAGCATTTAGACTGAGAAAGCGTGAAAGGTCTGCAGGCCTCACGCTATCGTAGGGGGTGGTGACACCCCTGTCAAACCAGGAAACACGCTCCAGCTGGCTCGGATTCGTGGCCGGGCTGCTGGTACTCGACGCGTCGCTTTCCTTTTCTTCGCTGTGGCCGACCCCCGGCATCCGCTGGACCGGCCAGCTTTCGGTGGAATGCGCCGTGCTCCTGGCGGGCCTCGCCCTGGCGTGGCACCTGCGCGGGCGGCCGCCAGCCTGGATGCTCCGCCTGCTGGCAATCGTCTGGATGGTGCTGGCGCTGGGGCGCTACGCGGCGGTCACCTCCACCGCGCTCTTCGGGCGCGACATCAACTTGTACTGGGACTCGCGGCACTTCTCGGCGGTGGGCGCCATGCTGGCTCGCGTCGCCTCGCCGCTCGAACTCGCCGGCGTGGCGCTGGCCATCGTCGGCATCCCGTTGGCGGTCTATGCCCTGCTGCGCTGGGCACTCGGCCGGGTCAGTCAGGGGCTCGCCCACGACGCCACGCGGCGGGCGCTGGCCGGCGCGTGCCTCGTGGTCGTCGCGCTCTTCACCGCCGAGCGGCTGACGATGCAGCCCGACGCGACGCCGATCATGCCGTCGCCCATCTCGTCCACCTACTTGCGCCAGGCCGGCATGGTGGCCGACATCCTGCTCGGACGCGATGGTCAGTCGCTCGGAGAGGGGCCCGCGCTACCGGCGGATCTTTCGGCGATCGGCGGCGCCGACGTCCTGCTGGTCTTCGTCGAATCGTACGGCGCCGTCACCTACGATCGGCCGGCCTTCGCGCAGGCGCTCGAGCCGCGGCGCGCCCGCTTCGAGGAGCAGGCGCACGCCAGCGGTCTCGACGTCGTGTCGGGGTTCGTGGTGTCGCCCACCTTCGGCGGCTCGTCGTGGCTGGCGCACGTGTCCTTCCTCACCGGGATCGAGGTGAAGGACGAGAGCACCAACGTGCGCCTGATGGCGCAGAAGCGCCGCACGCTCGTCACGGCGCTCGGCGGGCGTGGTTACCGCACCGTGGCGGTGATGCCGGGGCTGCAGGAGTACTGGCCCGAGGGCGCGTTCTACGGGTTCGATCGCATCTACGACACGCAGCAGCTCGCCTACACTGGCCCGAGCTTCGGCTGGTGGCCGATTCCCGATCAGTTCTCGCTGGCGCAGCTCGATCGGCTGGAGCTCGCGCGCAAGGACCGCGCGCCGGTGTTTGCCTTCCTGCCGACCAC